>Ga0114129_10001777_pt1 | contig 29359 bp, 22 predicted proteins | sample RhiMetdeltSRZDD1_FD_80071 | JGI IMG/M metagenome (GOLD analysis project Ga0114129, IMG submission 80071) | Populus rhizosphere microbial communities from Tennessee, USA - Rhizosphere MetaG P. deltoides SRZDD1 (version 2) (version 2) | ecosystem: Host-associated > Plants > Roots > Rhizosphere >... | reverse complement strand
CGCCCGGCTGCTCGTCTCCAAGAACGACTTGCAGACGGGCCAGACGGATCTCTGGACGATCGACATCGCGAGTGGCAAGGAGAGCCGGCTGACCAACGATGCGTTCCCGAAGGTCAACCCGCTCTGGGCTCCCGATGGGAAGCACATCTACTATGCCTCGTTCCGTAACGGCGATTTCCCCGTGTATCGTCGCGCGTCAGACGGGACCGGCGACGAGGAGCTGGTGTACCGCTACGAACCCGGTGCGTTTGTCGGACTCAGCGACATATCTCCCGATGGCAAGTATCTCGTCTGCGATTCGGGCGGCTTCATCATGGCAGTGCCGCTGACCGGAGATCCCGCGTCGCGGAAAGGGATCGAATTCCTGCGAACGGAATTCACCGACACGCTCGGCAGGCTGTCTCCTGATGGCAAGTTCATGGCCTACCGATCGGACGAAGCGCAGGCTGAACGCGGAGAGATCTACGTGCGGCCGTTCAATGCCGCCACGGGACTGCCCGGGGATGGCAAATGGCGCGTGTCGAAAGACGGCGTCCAGGCGATGTTGCACTGGCGCGCAGACGGCAAGGAAATCTTCTTCCGCGGTCAGAACCTCGAATCCAACGAGCTGCTGGTCGTGTCCGTCGAGGTCGAGAACACGCCGGCGTTCAAGCCCGGCACTCCCAAAGTGCTCTTCAAACTGCCTGGCCCTCTCAATGGGAATCTCGGGAACATCAGCCGCGACGGGCAGCGATTCGTGTTTGCGATCAATGTGTCGGCGGCCACTACTAACGAGACCGGGACGCCGCGCTGACTATGCCGCGGCGCCGCGGACCATAACCACGGATTGCACGGAAAGACCTTAGGCACGGATCACACGGACAACACGGATGCCTCTGTGTTGTCCGTGTTGTCCGCGGCTTGTACGTATCCGTGTTATCCGCGGCCATAACGCCGCCCCAGGCGGCGGATCCGTCTCCATGCCGGCAGCGCGGACGTCAGGCTGATCGCGATGCCGCCAATGCTCAATACAATCACCACGGCATCCCACAGCGGGCGCTTGTAGTAGAGAAACGGAAAATCCAGGCTGTGGAATCCGTGGTAGAGCCACCGATTCCATCGGCTCGCCCGTTCGAGTCGCAACGCGATAATGCCGCGCTGCGGATCGAGGTACAACCACGTAGCACGCGGATCCGCGTAGCGAATCCGCAGCACCGGCAGCGGCTTCGTCCCTGTGCGGCTGTAGTAGTACGAGTCGTACTCGCTGAGCCACGCTGCATCAGCGACAGCGCCGCCCGGCATGGCCGCGTTCGCCACGTCCCACATGCGGCCGCTTTCGAATGACCCGAGAGGTCCGCGCTCCGGATGCCTCGCTGACACGATCACGTGCTGACGATCGATGTGCAGCGCACTCGCTGACGAAACGTCGCTGTTCCTCCACGGAGGGAGTTCGGACGACGAGGGTGGAACGTAGGCGATGAAGTAGGGCTCGCCGAGGAACTGGAAAAAGTCGAGCTCCTTCGGCGGAAACGATCGGGGCATCGTATCCGTGACGGCGCGAATGCGTTCGATAGTTACCGGTGCGAGATCGATCGGCCCACCTGTTGCCGCTTCGCGCATCGCCCGCGACGGCGGACTGGTTTCGAGAAAGCTGAACGGATCCAGCGACAACGCGCCGCTCAACGCCCACGTGCAGGCGAAGAACCCGAAGAAAAGGCCCATGTAGTGGTGCCACCGGATCCAGCCGGCGTACGGCGAGCGTGACAACGGCATGCCTCGCAATCGGAATCGCGGGACGAGTGAATAACGCCACACGCCGATCGTGATACCCATCGCACACAGCACGGTTCCGGCCAGCGAAATTCCGATGACGAACGTCGCCCAGACGTTGCCCTGACGCCGTAACGGCGTGAAATACAACCAGTGCAGGACCGCGCTCGTGTAGCCCCAGAATCGACCGCTCGCTGTGGTTCGCAGCACCGGCTCTCCGGTCCGCTCGGACACGTAGTACTCGGTGCCCGCTGGGTCACCGAGCGCAATGCGATGCATCGGCATCGTGTTGCGGATGACGCCCTGCAGCGTCCATTGATCGGCGTCGGTGAGACGCGTGTCGTAGTCAACTGTCGCGGCGTGCTCCGGAACGAATCGCCGCACTGCCGCGAGGGCGGCGTCAGCGGTCAATGGCGTGAGCGGTGTGCCGGAGTCCGCATAAATCGCCTGCCACGTGCCGCTCGAGAAGAATCGGTAAACGGGACGGCCGCCATACATGGCAATGCGCACGCGGGATGGGGACTCGAGACCGATCTTCGCCGCGGCCTCCGCGGGGCTCACTGCTATCGTCGAGACGTCGAGCGGTTCCATCCGTAGCAGGCGTTCTTCGGCCGCCAACGCCGGCATGCCGACGTACATGAAGATCACGCCGGAGACGAACCAGATCACGAACACCGCGCTGAGCGCGATGCCGAGCCATCGGTGCGAGTAGATGAGCGCTGCTCGCCAGTCGAGCGCTTTCCGGAAGTTCATGGGCCCTCAGTGGGTAGTCGGCGCCACACCGATAAACCACGCTCAGATATAAGTCACACAGTTTCACACGTTTAGCAGCCAAGCAGAGCGGCATTCCGCTTGCTCTGCATGGCAGCGATGCGACTCGTCCGAATCCGCGCCGTCATCCGCGTCGCCATGCTTCTCCCCGTCGCCATCGTGTGCAGCTGCGGCGCCGACGATGGTCCGATCAGAGATCGGATCCGTGCGGAAGTCGAGGCCGCTCGCGTCCCGGCATACGTCACGCGCAACAAAGACAGTCGAAAACTTTGGACCAGCACCAGGGACTTCTATCGCGCGCGCGCATTCGCCCCGGTGTGGCTGCACCGGGGGAATGCCACTTCGAAGATGAAGACGCTGCTTACCGCCATCAAACAGGCGGACCGCGACGGACTGGATCCCGCCGTCTACGACGCTGGCGTGACCGATGAACGCGGCCGCGATCGCACGCGCTTCACTGAGGAGAACGTAGGCGAAGTTGAGGTCCGTGTGACCCTCGCCTACATGCAGTTCGCGTCAGACCTCGCGGACGGCGTTTCGGATCTGGCGCGGTCGCATCCGGCCTGGCGCGTGCGACCGCAATCGTTCGATGCAGCCGCGCATCTCACCCAGGCACTCGCCGATGGACGGATCGCCGAATCGCTCGACGCCCTCAGGCCAAAGAACCGCGAGTACCGAGTACTCGCCGAGCTCCTTGCCGACTATCGAAAACGCGCCGATGACGGCGCGTCGGCGGCCGGCGCCGACGGCGTCCCGGTGGCGGAGCGTATCAAGCAGATCGCACTCAACATGGAGCGATGGCGCTGGCTGCCGCGCGAACCGGTCGCGACCTACATCGTCGTGAACATTCCCGCCTTTCGACTCGACCTGTGGGAGGGCGACACGGTCAAGCTCTCGATGCGCGTTGTCGTCGGCAAGAAAGACACACCGACGCCGATCTTCAACGATTCGATGACGCACATCGTGTTCAGCCCGTACTGGAATGTGCCGCCGACGATCGCAAAAGGCGAGACCTTGCCGTCGGCGCTGCGCGATCCGTCGTTCCTCAACCGTACCAATATGGAAGTGCTGGATGAAAAGGGGCAGGTCGTGGACGCGGACTCGATCGACCTCGAACGCGCGACCGACTACAGGTTCCGTCAGCGGCCAGGCAAGGGCAACGCGCTCGGCACCGTAAAGTTCATGTTCCCGAACGAATTCAACGTCTATCTCCACGACACTCCGGCTGCTTCACTGTTCGCGCGCGCCACCCGATCGTTCAGCCATGGGTGCGTGCGGGTAGAACAGCCGCAGGCGCTCGCGGAGCATCTCTTGAAGGATCACCCTGAGTGGACGCGTGAGGCGATCGCGGCGGCCATGCACGCGGCTAACGAACGGACGGTCAAGCTTCGGGAACCCGTGCCGGTGTACATCGGCTACTGGACGGCGGACGTCACGCCCGACAGCCAGGTCGCGTTCCTGCCGGACGTGTACGGACTCGACGCGCGCCAAACCGACGCGATGGACCAGCGCCTCGCGCGAGCAAGATTTCAATCACGCATCGCGTCGAACGAACGCTAGGCAGGCACCTACGAGTGCCGATGAACCTCCCATTCGAGGTAATTGCTCATCGCTTCTGCCAGAACCCCTGCGCAATGTGAGGCGTTCATTGCCGCGTGATGTTCGAAGCCGTTGCGGCAGACGAACCGCATCAGCTTCTGCAGCTCAGGCACGTGGACAACGGCCCGAGTGCCGAAGGTCTTCAGCGGGTCGTCAGTGAGCTCGCCCTCTCCGACGTAGGCGCGGATGCAACCCGCGCGATCATCGGTTGAGACGCGTCCGAAGGTGACAGGTCCCTGCCGCGTGCGGCCGGCAAGCGCGCCATACGTATTCTTCTCGCCCAACGTTGTGCCGAGGATCGGCGCCGTCGCGATCGTAATGTCAGGAAGAAACGCTTTCGCCCAGTTGCCGCAGTGGAAGAACACGCACTTGTCGGGGTCGTCACCATAGTTGTTGTTCCAGTCGACCAGCGCGCTGGGTCTGCCGGACGCGAGCTGTAACGCATACATGGCAACAGTGCCGGCGACATCCACCTCGCACGCGCTCGGCATCAGCTTCTCGCTCATCATGCTCATGATGGTGCAGCAGTTGACCCCGTAGTTCTTCTGGAGCGAGCTCCAGCACTGGATCGCCGTCGCATCGATGTCCAGCGCGGTCATCCACTCGGAGACGATGACGCCGAACTTGGCCATGAGGATCAGCGCTGCATCCGGAACGCCAGGCGCCGCTGCGTAGCCGGTAATGTCGGCGAGCTTCTGCTTCACTCGCGGGTCCCCGTCGTCGAGCCTGCGCGCACCGTCCAGCACTTCCGACAGATCGAGCGTGCTCACGCTGACACCGCTCGCCTCGAGCAACTTTTCGCTGTAGCGCGTCGTGTTGAAGGCGTTCGGCCTTGCGCCGATGGCGCCGACGCGTGCTCGCTTCATGCCGCGGACCACGCGGCACACGGCGGCGAAGTCGGTGAGCTCTCGCTTGAATTCGTCAGTCGTGAGGCCAATGGTGTGCCGTTCGGTGAGCGTGAACGGAATGCCGTACTGGCGCAGGTTGTTGCAGACGGAGATCTTGCCGCAGAACGCGTCGCGGCGGCGCTGCACGCTGAGCTGATTCAGATCGTCTGGACTCGCCTGGACGAGCACCGGTACGTTCAGCGCAGAGAGCCGCAGGACGTCGGCGACGCCTTTTTCGTCGCCGAAGTTTGGCAGGCAGACGAGCACGCCGTCGATGCGATCGCGATGCCTGCGAAACAGATCGGCGCAGGCCTGCGCATGCTGCCACGTTTCGACGGCGCCGAGCTTCGTCTCGTGCTCGGCGAGCATGACAGGTTCGATGCCAACCGACTGAAACAACGCGACGAGATCGCGACGAGCTTCCGCCACGAGCTGATCCGGGAAGAAGTCGCGATTGCCGATGATGACCGCGAGAGTCTGAGTCGCCATGATGGTCTACTTTCGGGCGAAGATGCCGTATTGATCCGCATTCGCGAGCGTCACGAGCTCGCAATCGATAGCTTGCTTTTCTGGCTGTCCCGTCGAACCCCTCGTAATCAGTTCATGTGCCTGGCCTACGGCCATGCGGGCGATTGCCACGGCGGGTTGGAGTACTGTCGCCCGCATCTCCTTGGCTTTGATGGACGCGATCGCATCCGGGCTGCCGTCGAACCCGATGACGATGACATCGCCCAGGCCTGCTGCCTTGAGCGCCGCCATCGCGCCGAGCGCCATCGTGTCGTTCCCGGCGATCACGCCCTTGATGTTGCGATTGCCCTGGATCATCGTCTCCATTTTCTGAAACGCTTCGCGCTGATCCCAGTTCGCGCTCTGCCTCGCCACCATTTTCAAGCCAGGATACTTGTCCAGCACGTCGTGATAGCCGCGGCTGCGGACCGCGGCATTCGTGTCCGATTCGCGTCCGACCAGCTCAATGTAGTTGCCCGCTTCGCTCATCAATCGCACGAACTCGTCGGCGCCCAGCATCGCGCCCTGGTAATTGTTCGAGACGATCTGGGCGGCGGCGGCGCCGGTGGCGTTGATCTCCCGATCGATCAGGATGCTCGGAATGCCTGCGACCTTGGCCTTCTTTACCGCCGCGATCGAGGCGTCAGCACCGGCATTGTCGAGGATGATCGCCGACACCTTTCGTGCGATCGCCACGTCATACAGCTGATCCTGCTTGTTCGCATCGTCATCATGAGAGTTGAGCAGCACCTCGTATCCGAGCTTGCGAGCCTGCTCCGCCGCCGCCTCCGCTTCAGCCTTGAAGAAGGGATTGTCGTGAGAGGGCGTGATGATGGCGATGCGTTTCGGTCCTGCCGGTGCATCGGTGGTCCCCGTCCCGGCCGAGCCGCATGCCGCAGAGAACAGAGCGGCGGCAACCAGTGACAGCCACACGGCCGAACGTGCAGCGCGAACGAGCGCAGCGAGTGAGCCACGCGAGCGGAGCGGGGATCCTGGGGTCCCCGCGAGCGAGTGTGCAGGGGGGGCCGGCGGGGCGAAGCCCCCCAGTAAAGTATGAGTCACGATGACCTCTTTTGAAATTGGTCGAGGATAACCGCAAGCACGATCACGAGCCCTTTGACGACCATCTGCCAGAACTCGGACACACCGAGCAGGACCAGCCCGTCCGCAAGGACGCCGATCACGAATGCGCCGATGAGTGTGCCGCCAATGGTGCCGCGCCCGCCCATCAACGACGTGCCGCCAAGAACGACTGCGGCGATGGCATTCAGCTCGAACGTCGTGCCGGTGGCGGGATGCGCCGCGCCGAGCTGCGCCGCGATAATCAATCCGACGAGCGCCGCGCAGAAACCAGACATGACATACACGCCGAGGCGCACGTGCTTGACCCTGACGCCGGACAGCCGGGCGGCACGCTCGTTCCCGCCAATCGCGTAGACATGCCGGCCGAATGGCGTGCGGGAGGCGAGGAATATCGCGACACCTGCAATGAGGGCCATCATCCAGACGGAAATGGGGAGCCCCGCGATGTTCGCCGTTCCAATCCAGGGGAATCCCGTGTTTGCAAGACTGGCGTCTCCCGCCAGATTCGGAAACGTTGCTCCGTCCGACATCAACAGCGCCGCACCCCGGGTCACGTACATGGAGCCCAACGTGGCAATGAATGGCGCGACACCCAGCCGCGAAACGGTCCAACCATTAATGGCGCCGATCGCCATTCCGGTGAGCAAGGCAAGAACGACAACGAACCACGCGTGCGGGTAGACGACGACGCCGAGCGACTCGAGAATGAGACCGCGGCTGAGAAGAAGACCTGCCACCATGCCCGAGAAGCCGACGATCGATCCGACAGAGAGGTCGATGCCGCCGCTCAGGATGACAAATGTCATACCAATCGCAAGGATGGCGTTGATCGCGACGTGCTTCACGAGAATCGAGAGATTGCCTGTGGTCAAGAACTCAGGCGACAGCAGCGAGAAGACCAGCGTTACCACCCCAAGGGCGATGAACGCGCGGAGTCGCAGCACACGGGCGAGCAGGGAAGACTCAGCCATCGATGCGATCGTTGCCGGTGGAAGAGGACGCTGCCGAGGCCAGCGCGCCGTCGGTCATCTCAGGGCCGACGAGTTCGGCGGCAATCCGGCCGCGCGCCATCACGAGTGCGCGATCTGCGGCGGCGTGGATTTCCGCCAGTTCGGAGGTGGCGAACACGACGGCCATCCCGTCGGCGGCTAAGCGTCGCATTGTGTCGACGATTTCGCGTTTCGCCCCCACATCGACGCCCCGAGTCGGTTCGTCCATGAGCAACACGCGCGGGCGAGTCATCACGCTGCGAGCGATGACGACTTTTTGCTGATTGCCGCCGCTGAGCGCGCCGATCGGCGCATCCAACGCGGGCGATTTGACGCGCAGACGAGTTCCCCATTCGTTTGCCGCGCTCGCCTCGCGTGCTTGTGAGACGTACCCAGCGGTTGAAAGCGCACTGAGGTGCGCGAGCGTCATGTTTTCTCGAACGTTCATGGTCGAGACCAGCCCCGACATCTGGCGATCTTCGGGAACCATCGCGATGCCTCGTGCGATCCGGTCTCGGACGTCCGTTCCAGCGAGTTCGGCCCCGTCGAGACGGACACTGCCGCTGGCGTCGGCGTGGACGCCGAGCACGCACTCCATCAGTTCGGTTCGACCAGCACCCATGAGCCCATAGAGGCCGAGGATTTCCCCTGGGCGAACGTCGAAGGTCACATCACGAAGACCAGTTCGGCCCGGTGCCGCAGGCACCTGCAGGTTTTTCACGGCAAGAATGAGTTGTCCCACTGGGACTTCGGAAGGCGCTTCGACTTGCGGAGTGTCTCGCCCGGTCATTCGCTGCACGATCCAAGGAACGGTGACGTCGCTGCGCGGCGCGTGTCCGACGACTGCGCCATCGCGCAATACGGTCACCGTGTCCGCCACCGTGAGCAACTCCTCGAGCCGATGCGAGATGTAGACCACGCCAACGCCGTGCGAAGTCAGATCGCGAATCAGGTTGAAGAGGATCGGGATCTCTGACGCGGTGAGCGCGGAGGTCGGCTCGTCCATCATCAGCACGCGCGTGTCGTGGACGACGGCGCGGGCGATCTCGACGATCTGCTGCTGCCCGAGCGGCAACGACCCGACGAGTCTCTCGATATTCAAGCGTTGACCCAGTCGCTCGAGAACCAGGCTGGCCGCCGCCCGTTGAGCTGCGCGATCGATCGTGCCCCATCGAGTTCGGCGCTCCCGGCCGACGAACAGGTTTTCCTCGATCGAGAGATCCGGAAACAGCTGCAGTTCCTGATGGATGATGTCAATGCCGAGCCGTGCGGCATCGCGAGGCGACGTGAATTGAACCGGTTCGCCGTGAAACAGAAGCTCGCCACTGGTTGGCTGCTCGACACCTGCCAGAATCTTGACGAGCGTCGATTTGCCCGCGCCGTTCTCGCCGATCAGGGCATGGACCCTTCCCGCTTCGACGGTGAAGTCAATGCCGGCAATCGCCGTCGTGCCCCCATAGCGCTTCGTGACGTCGCGGGCGGCGAGGACGGGAGAGGTGTCGGTCATTTGCTGGCCTCGGCCAGTTCCAACCGCAGCGGCACGATCTCGATCGCACTATCCTCGCGCGGAGCCGACTTCCCGATGGCGCCGGCGAATGCCACCGTCCGCCCCTGCAGAGTATCGAGCGCCAATGGTTCAATGACCGTGCGCAACGCCGCGTCGTTGAGGGCGTTTGCCGCTGCCGCGTAGTCCGATTGATTCGTGAAATCAGAGAAATGTATGAAGCCCGAGGCGTCGCGAAGAGCAGTGCCACGAATCACCGGGCCGATCTGAATGGCGACGATCGACTTCTTAGTGCCCGCGACGTGCACGAGCATCACACCCACGCGCGATCGCCGATCGATGGCCGATACGACGCCTGTCCCTTTGACGATGCGCGCGCTCGTCGGCGAGGTTCCGACCGTAGTCGCGATCTCTGAAACGTCAGTCGCCGTGTGTGCGGACTCGCGCACGAGCCGTGGCCACGCCGACGAAGCAAACGTGGACGCGTCGAAGACGGCCGGCTTGTTGTCTTCGATTGGCCGCACGGTCCAGGGACGCAGGATTGCAACCAGGACGATTGGCGCCACAATCAGCAGCAGAATCCTCACCACGGTCGCACGTCGGTCGAACGTCACTGTCGTGATTCCGGAAACGTCTCGCTGGCCATCACCGTCTCCCGGCCGAGACGCGCATCCGTCGAAGCACTCTTGACGAGACGCTCCGCAGTGGCTCTGTCTGTAATCAGCACATTGATGCGGCGTCCGCGCAATGCTCCGCGAATTGCAGCAAACTTCCGGCGTCCGCCTGCGATACCAACGACACGATCGACGCGTTTGAGCTCGGACAGCTCGATGGCGATGACGCGTTCGTTCAACGGCGTGATGACAGGCGCGCCGTTCGAATCGAAGAAGCGGAGGCAGATGTCGCCAACCGCGCCGCGATCGCTCAGGGATTTCAGTTCTTTCGAGGAGAAGACATTCCCGCTCGCGGCCAGCATCTTCGACGGCGCCACAGCGCCGATGCCGACCAGAGCAATGGTGATGGACTTGAACAGCGCGAGGGCTTCCTGGACGTAGCGGTCCTTTACCATGACACGGCGTGCGTCGGCCGATCCGACTGCGCCAGGTGCTGGCAGAAGCGTCGCGACGCCACCGAGGAGATTCGCCAACCGCCTGGTGAGCTGTGTCGCGTGCAGCTCGGCGCTCGGATTGCCGATGCCGCCAAGAATCTGGACGACGTGGGCGCCGCCAGCCCTGGGCCCAGGATGCATGGCTTCAACCATCGCCAGCAACGCCGCGCTCCATGACGAGATGCCGACAACGTCCCGCGCCTTGAGTGTGGTCTCGAGGTAGAAGGCCGCAGCCGCGCCGAGATCGCGGACCAGCAAATCCTCCTGATCACCCGCATCGACGACGATCGCTTCCCGCAATCCATAGGCCGATTGCAGGGCGTCCTCGAGCTCGGGGTGCAGCCCCGAAGGCATCGTTAGAGTCATGCGGACGATGCCCTCTTTCTCGGCGCGCTTGAGGAGTCTGGAAACAGTGGATTGGTGAATATTGAGCCGGTCCGTTAGCTGGACCTGCGTCAGGCCGTCGCGATAGTACATGCGAGCGACCTTGGCCATCAGTCGCAGCTCGTCGAGGCGCGCCATTAGTCTCGTCCGGGGTGCGTCGCCCCCCGGAGCCCCCCTACTGTGCGTGTCCGGCTGACGGCGTCGAGCCAGCCGGCATACAGCCGTTCGCGCTGGTCGGCGGCCATCGCCGGCTCGAACCGTGAAATCGATCGCGGCAACTGCGAGAGCTCGTTCGTGTCACGCCACACACCGACCGCGAGCCCGGCCAGCCACGCCGCGCCAAGTGCTGAAACATCCGCGGAGCTCGAGCGAATGACTGGAACGCCCAGGATATCTGCCTGGAACTGCATGAGCGCGTCGTTCTGACTCGCTCCGCCATCCGCCAGCAGCGCCGACGGAGTGCCGGCGTCTTCGCACACTGCCTCGAAGACGTCTCGAATCTGGTAGGCAATCGATTCGACGCTGGCGCGGGCGAGGTGGGCAGGCGTAATGCCGCGGCTCAGCCCACAGATCAACCCTCGCGCCGCCGCATCCCAGTACGGCGCGCCGAGTCCCGCCAGCGCAGGTACGAAGTACACGCCGCCGGCATCTTCGACCGATCGAGCGAGGACTCCGGCCTCGCTGGACGAGTCGACGCCGAGGATTTGCCCCATCCACTCGACGGCGCTCCCCGTCACTGTGATGTTTCCTTCGAGTGCTTGCTGCACCGTATCGCCGATGCTCCACGCGATCGTGGTCGACACGCCGTGACGCGAGCGGACCGAAGCAGGCACGATCGTCATCAGCGATGAGCCCGTTCCGTAGGTCGCTTTCACCTGACCTGGTGAAAATGCGGCGTGCCCGAACAGAGCGGCATGAGAATCACCGATGGCGCTGGCGAGCGGAATGCCTTCGAGCCCTGGAATCGCCGTGACATCGCCAAAGATGCCGCTCGACGGTCGAACCGTCGGCAGGATGCCGGCGGGAATAGAGAACAGCGAAAGCAGTTCGGGATCCCAGGAGCCAGACTCGAGATTCAGCAACTGTGTGCGAGAGGCGTTGGTGGCGTCGCACGCGTGAACGGTTCCTCGGGTCAGCTTCCAGATCAGCCAGCTGTCGATGGTTCCGGCGCAAAGCTCACCGCGCTCGGCGCGCGCCATTGCTCCAGGAAGAGTTGTCAACAGCCACCGTAATTTACTCGCCGAGAACAGCGGGTCGATCGTCAGTCCCGTGACGGTCTCCAGATGCCTCTGAAGGCCGCGCGAGCGCAGCGTCTCACAAAACTCCGTCGTCCTGCGGCATTGCCAGACGATGACCGGTCCAATCGGTTCGCCAGTCTCTCTGTCCCAGACGAGGACTGATTCGCGTTGATTGGTCACCGCGACCGCGCTCATCGCCAATCTCGATGATGACGCGAGGCATTCGGCGATGGCGTCTTCCACGCTGCGCCAGATCACCTTTGCGTCCTGTTCAACCCAGCCAGCCCGAGGGAATTGGATGGGTACAGGGCGACTCGCCCGAGCGACAACAGTGGCTCGCTCGTCAAACACCAGGACCTTGGTATTCGTGGTGCCTTGATCGATCGCAAGCACGTGCTGCATGACCTAATGCCGCACCAGCTCACGGGCAGCGGCACGAATGCCCTCCGGCGTGATGCCGAAGTGATCGAGCAGGAATTCCGGTGACCCGGTTGGTGCAAAGACTCCCGGGACGCCGATCAGTCGCATAGGCACTGGGCAGGTCGTCACAACGACCTCGGCGACCGCACTGCCGAGGCCGCCGTGCACCGTGTGCTCTTCGACCGTGACAATCGGGCCCCGGCTTGCCGCTTGAACGATCGCTTCGAGATCGATCGGCCGAATAGTCGACAGATTCATGACCGCAGCGTCGATGCCGTCCGAGGCGAGCAAGTCAGCGGCCGTCAACGCTCGGCCGACGGTTACACCGGCGGCAACAATCGTCACGTCGCGTCCGGCGCGAAGCATCACCGCGCGGCCGACTTCGAATGAGTGCGCCTCCGACGTTACGGCGGGCACCGGGGTGCGGCTCAAGCGCAAGAACACCGGGCCGTCCATCGCGGCGGCCGCACGCACCGCCTTGGCGGTCTCGGTCGGATCTGCAGGAACGATGACCGTGAGATTCGCGATCGCGCGCGTCCAGGCGAGATCCTCGATCGAATGATGTGTGGGCCCAAGCTCGCCGTACGCCATGCCGCTCGACATGCCGCACAGTTTGACGTTGTGCCGGCTGTAGGCGAGGTCTGCTTTCACCTGTTCGAGCGCGCGTCCGGTCAAAAAGCACGATGCGCCACACGTGAACGGGATCTTGCCGGCGCTCGCCAGGCCCGCGCTCACGCCGACCAGGTTCTGCTCGGCGATGCCGACGTTGATCAGCCGGTCAGGAAATCGGCGCTTGAACTCCTTGAGGTTCGAGGATCCGACGGAGTCGTTCACCACGGCAACAATCCGTCGATCGCTTTCCGCAAGCGCAATCAATGTTTCCGCAAACGCGACACGGCAATCGCCGCCCGTCATTCTTCTCCTTCCAGTTCCAGGAGCGCCGCCGCGAGCTCCTCGTCGGTCGGCACGCGATGATGCCACTCGACGCGATCTTCAATGAACGACACACCGCGCCCCTTGTTCGTTCGGGCAATGACGCACGTCGGCTGGCCAGGCGTGGCCGGCAACTCACCGAACACCTTCATCAGCGCGGCGACGTCATGCCCATCGACTTCGACCACACTCCAGCCAAACGCGCGCCACCGGTCGGCCAGCGGCTCCAGGGCCACGGTCTTCTCGGTGGCGTCGCCTTGTTGCAAGCGGTTGCGATCGACGATCACCGTGAGATTGTCGAGACCCCTGTGCGAGGCAGTCATGATCGCTTCCCAGTTGCTGCCTTCCTGGAGCTCACCGTCGCCGGTCAGGACGAACGTCCGCCAGGCGGCACCATCGAGCTTCGCGGCTATCGCCATCCCGACCGCGATGGGCAGGCCGTGGCCGAGCGGCCCGGTGTTGGCTTCGACACCTGGAACCTTGTTGCGATCGGGATGCCCGTTCAGCTGCGACAGCGGCCGCATGTACGTATCAAGGTCTTGCAGCGACAAGAACCCTCGCTCGGCCAGCGCGGCGTACAACGCGGCCGATGCATGCCCCTTGCTGAGGACAAAGCGGTCGCGGTTGGGATCGCGCGGCGACTCCGGCTGAACCTGCAGGACGTGGAAGTACAGGACGGCGAGGAGGTCGGCGCAGGAGAGGTCGCCCCCGGGGTGGCCCATGCGCGCTTGATGCACCATGCGCAGACTGGAGCGACGGATGCGCCGCGCCCGCTCGACCACGCTGAGGTCGGCCGGTTGTTGCATATTTATGCTCGCCTTGGTGTTCATGCGAGATGCGGGTAATCTACCGGCCGTTCCCGCCGATGTCAAACGCCGACGCGCGCGGGATCGACGCGTGCGTATGAAACACACACTGCCTGCGTGGGCACTGATCGTCCTGCTGCCGCTGGTGCTCGTGACCGAGACGACGGGACAGTCGTCGCGTCAACGAGCGACGTCCGGCAAACCGCGCGTCGTCATCACGCAGGATCCCGAGCTCGACGACGTGAACACGGTGATTCGAGCGCTGCTTTATAGCACCGATTTCACGATCGAGGGGCTCGTCTACTCGAGCGCCAGCATTCACTTCAAAGGCGATGGCAAGGGGACCACGCAGTACGTCGCCGGACGCGAGTACGCTCGCCTGGGCCGCGGGCCGGTGACGTCGTGGCGATGGCCGGATCAAGAGCGCTGGATTGACGAGATCGTCGACGCCTACGCAAAGGTGTACCCCAACCTCAAGGTCCACGACGCCGACTACCCGAGTCCGGCGGAGCTGAAGTCCCGCATCAAGTGGGGCAACGTCGAGTTCGACGGCGACTACTCGAAGGATTCCGATGGATCCAATCTGATCAAGTCGCTCCTGCTCGACAACCGGCCCGGCCCGCTGTTCGTCACCGCCGGTGGCGGGCAGAGCACGATCGCCCGCGCGCTCAAGTCCATCTACGACCAGTACGGCCGGACGCCAGAATGGAACGCGATTCGGGACAAGGTCTCGCGCAAGCTGGTCATCATTCCGTTCGGGGATCAAGACAACACCAACGCCCGCTACATCCAACCGAACTGGCCCAGCGTCGACACCTTGCAGCTCGCGATGATCAACTTTGGATATGGCGCGCGCGGTGCGCATACGCCGGAGAACCAGGTGTATCTCGGATCAAAGTGGACGATGGAGAACGTGTCGAGCCGAGGTCCGCTGGGCGCGCTGTACCGAGTGTGGGGCGACGGCAAGCGAATGTCCGCGGACGACCCCACGGACTATTTCGGTCTGAGCGGGTTGACCGCGGACGAGCTGCGAGCGAAGGGCTACTGGGTTTGGACCCAGCCCCAGGAAAAGGCATCGTTCATCAGCGAGGGTGACACGCCAACCTTCATGAACCTCCTGGACAACGGGCTTCGGGCCTACGAAGACGGACTCTGGGGCGGGTGGGGTGGTCGGCGACGCGCCGCTGGAGCGACCTTAGGTGGACGCGGCGGTCCGGTGACACCGGTTGGCCCGGATGACCCGGGCATCGCGCCGGGACTTGCTCCCGCCGGAAGCGCCGCGAACGCGCCTGCTCCACCTGCTGACAATCCCGCGACTGCAGGCCGCGGCGCTGCTCCAGGCGGCGGGCGTGGTGGACAGTCAATACCGCCCGCGACGGCGCTTGTGAACGCACGATTCTTCGCCGCCGCGCAGAACGATTTCGCCGCCAGACTGAAGTGGTCCGTCACGCCAAACTACCGCAGCGCGAACCACGAGCCGGTCGTAAAGATCAACGGATCGCTCGCCGTGAACGCTCGTGTTGGCGAGACCATCAGGCTCCGTGGAACGGCCAGCGATCCCGATCGCGACAATGTCACCGTCAAGTGGTGGCACTATCAGGACGCTGGCACGTATCCAGGAGAAATCGTCGTTCAGACCGCGACGTCACTCGACACGGCATTTCAAATTCCGAGCGACGCTCAGCCGGGACAGACCATTCACGTGATTCTGGAAGCGAGCGACAGCGGGACGCCATCATTGACGCGGTACCAGCGCGTGATCGTGACGGTGCGCTAACGGGACAACGCGGTTAACTTGGGAGTGCACGATGCTGTCGATGTCGAAACGGGCTGTTGTGAGGCTGATGCTGGGCCTGGCATTGATTGTGGTGCCGGCGGCTCGCGAACAGGGCACGCCGCTGCAAGGCGTCCCGCCGGTGGCTGACGCCGCGACGTTTGCACCCCTCGCGACCCGTATCGATCCCTACGTCGCCAAGCCGCGCGTCATCATCCTCACCGACATCGCCAACGAACCCGATGATCAGATGTCGTTCGTTCGTCTGCTCGTCTCGTCAAACCAGTTCGATATCGCAGCCCTCGTCGCGACGACGTCGCGCCACCTTCGCCAGAATCCTCGTCCTGATGTGATGCGTTCCGTCATCGACGCATACGGCAAGGTCCACGCGAACCTTGCCAAACACGAATCAGGATTCCCCACGGCCGATGCGCTGACGAAGCTTGTGGTGGTTGGACAGGACAGTTACGGCATGGCAGCGGTCGGTGAAGGACGCATGACGCCCGGCGCCGAAGCCATCATTCGTGCGGCGGATTCAACGGATCCTCGACCGCTGTGGGTGTCGATCTGGGGCGGCGCGAACACGCTTGCGCAGGCATTGTGGCACGTCCGGGCGACGCGTCCGGCGGATCTCCAGCGCATCGTCGAGAAGCTGCGCGTGTACACGATCTCAGATCAGGACGACGCCGGTCCGTGGCTCCGACGCGAGTTTCCGACACTGCATTACATCGCGACGCCAGGCGATACCAACGACTACCACGTGGCCACCTGGACCGGGATTGCCGGGGACGAGTTCTATCGCAACGGCGCGGGCGCTGACTTCACGACCGCATCGCAAGCGTGGGTGGACGAGCACATTCGCAAAAAAGGTCCGCTCGGAGAGTTCTATCCACAGCCGTGCTGCATCATCGAAGGCGACACGCCGTCGTTCCTCAGCTTGATGAACAACGGCCTCGTCTCCTACATGAATCCGACGTTTGGCGGCTGGGGAGGCCGCTACGTGTGGCGCCAGCCGTGGCTCGAGGCGCGGCCGTACTGGACGAACTCGCGGGCGTCGCGCGACACGGTCGTGGGCACGGATGGCAAGAGCTACACGTCCGATCAGGCGACCGTGTGGCGTTGGCGTGAAGCGTTTCAACACGACTTCGCGGCGCGCATGGACTGGACCATCAAGGATGTCGCGCAAGCCAATCACAACCCCAACGTCGTCGTGAACGGTGTCGACGGGAAAGCCCCCCTCATGTTGGATGCAGTCGTCGGCACCGCTGTCACTCTGGACGCGAGCAAGAGCAGCGACAAGGACAAGAACACACTGCACTACTCGTGGTTCTTCTATCCGGAAGCTGGAAGCGGCTTGCCGAACACGGGCGGAGGACGTGCCGGCGGCGGTCCTGGCGCGCGTGGGGGTGGCGGAGGACGCGGCGGCCCGACACCTCGCTTGACCGTAGCGAACGGTAATGCCGCCGTCGCGACGGTGACCCCCAATGCGCCGGGAGTCGCGCATGTAATCCTCGTGGTCACCGACAACGGCGTGCCAGCGTTGACCTCGTATCGTCGAGTCATTCTGACAATCAAGGCTGGTGCATGAACTAAGATCGACGGCATGCAGCGACACGGATATCTCTGCCCGCTGACGGTTGCCATCACCCTGATCGCCGCGCAGATCGCTCCAGGCCTGGGGGCGATGCAGACGTCAGTCGACCCCGAACGCATTCTCAGCGAACGTTTCCAGTTTTCCGCCGCAGACGTCGCGCAGGCGCGCGCCGGTCAGCCCGTGGCGAAGATGATCGCGGGCAGTACCCGGGACGAACTTGGCGTGGTGGGTGCGCTTCGACTCGACGGCGACAAGAAGCGACTCGTCGACTGGGTCCGAAAGATCGAACGCTTCCGCCATGACGCCGAACTCGGCCTGACGCGCGGGATCGAGTCACCTCCGGCGGCTCGCGCATTCGCCGAGCTGGTTCTCGATGCGAAAGACCTTGCGGCGCTGCAAGCCTGCCGTCCAGGCCGGTGCGATCTACGCATCCCCGACGAGCTGATAGCGAAGTTCCAGAGCGGCGTGGCCTGGGGAACGCCGGAGGCGGCGGCCCAGGCGAACGCCCTCGTCAGCGACATGCTGACGGATTATGCGGCGGCCTACCTGCAGGGCGGCGATGCGGCGGTGTTCAACGATTTCGGCACCCTGCTCCGCGGCGCCACGACGCTCTACCAGCTTGCGCCGGAGTTTGCCGACTATTTGGAGAAGTTTCCCGGCCGGAAGCTCGCAGGTGTCGATCAGCGTCTCTACTGGACGAACCTCAAGGACACATCGGGATCGCTCATCAGCCTCCATCACCTCGTCGTCTACCAGCGGCCGTCGGGTGACGTCATGATTGCCGACAAGACGTTTTACGCCAGCAGGTACTTCGACGTCGGGGCGCTGGTCCTGTCGATGCAGGACACGCCCGATGGCAAAGGCTATTACCTGATTGCTGGCAGCCGCGCGAAGTCGTCGAAGCTCACGGGCGCGGGCGCCCGCGTGCTGCGCGGGCAGATTGAGCGAACGGCCGCAGCCACGGTCCGGATGTATCTGGAGTGGCTGCGCGATAGTCTTGCCGCGCGCTAACTCTCAGGATGCTGGCGACGGCCCCGTGCGTATCGGCCGGATCTTCCACCGCATGTACGCGACGAACGTCGCCATGATCAGCAGCACCAAGGTGATGATCGACGAGCTGATCTCGCCGCGCCTCAGATGATGGATCGTGGCGGCGATCATGACGATCATCACGCCAGCCGCTGCCCACGCGACCAGCCAGGGCATGATTCGCGTCGCCCCGGGCAAGGTCAGCCCCACGGCGGCTGCTATCTCAGCCACGCCCAGGAATATCCAGAACGAGCGAGGATACGACTCGAGCATCAGCGCGCCTATCTCGGGTGGCGGCGCGAGGACCAGCCATCCGTGCGCCAAGAACGCGACGGCAAGCAACACCTGAACTACCCAGAGCAGGATGTTCAACGTTTCCTCCTGAACGTCTCCGGAGGCGACGGAGACACCGAGAATGAGCATGACACGTTCACCCTTCGAACGGTTCGCCGAGCAGAAGACCCAGGCGGCTGAGTCGGCAGCGGTGTATCCGCTGAAGACCGAACGCGAAGGCGTCACGGAATCCACGCTCGCGATCATCGGCAACGACTGGACCACGCACTACTACGACGGCGCCTTCCACCTCGTTGATCCGCCGCCGGCTCTGCCGAGCGTCACGCTGGTGTTCGTGCAATCGAACGACGGCAACACCGGCGCCGCGAATCCTGCAACGCTCGGCGGTGGTCCGACCGATCTCCATGTGATCTATGAAGGGCTCTCGCGCGTCGCCGCCGATGCGGTCCTTGCCGGCGCGGCGAGCGTGCGCGGCGCGGACGTGTTCTTCTCGGTGTGGCATCCGGCGCTGGTCGCGCTGCGGCGCGCGCTCGCGCTCCCGCGCCATCCAGCGCAGATCGTCGTATCGGCCAGCGGCCGTATCGACCTGGATCGTGGGTTGTTGTTCAACGTCCCCGAGGCGCGGGTATTCGTGCTCGCTGGCGCGCAATGCCGCGAGCGCTGCGCCGCCGGGTTCGCGTCTCGCCCGTGGATCACGCTGCTGCCGCTCGAACCCGAGGACCTCGTTTCTGCACTGGCGCGCTTGCGCACCGACCATGGCGTCCGCCGGATCTCGGCGATTGGCGGCCGCACGACCGCGTCGAGCTTGATCGACGCTGGCGTCGTCCAGGATCTGTGTTTGACGACGAGCGCGCGTGCGGGTGGGCAGCCGAACACGCCGCTTTATATCGGCCGGCGTCCACCGGCGCTCGACCTGATCGTGCGCAAGGTCGGCACCGATCCGGTATATCCGATCGTCTTCGAGCATCTGGCGTTTCGCTGAACGCTTAGACCCACGAGAGGGCCGCGGCCAGACGGCTGTCGATCAGGATAGGAGAGTCGCCGAATCGCAGCGAGACGGGAGCGCCTTCGGCGAGCAGGCGCTTCAGCTCGGTGATGATGACGCGGAGTCGATCGAAACGAGCGACGGTGAAGCCTTCGTGGCGCGCGTCTCGCCGACGGGCCCAGGCACGCGGTATGGGCGGTGTGCTCCCCGGCGAGACCCACCCGCGCGCGACGATCTCGCCCTGTTCGATGACGATCAGCCGCGCGCGATCTGCGCCGGGTTCCTGCCACACGATGGCGGCTTCGACGAGGCGCGTGACCCATTTCGCACGCCGCCGCGCCAGCCCTGCGCGGAGTGCCACGCGCTCGAGCTCGAACTGGATGTCCTCCGGCGTCACGTCGTCGCCAAGCCTGAACTCTTCGTCATCTTTTTCGCGATCGCGCCGCCCTTCACGCCACAACCGTGTGCCGAGGCGCAGCGCGCGCACGCGCGGGCTCAGGTCCTCGCGCGACAGTTCCGGATGCGCGGCGAGGAGCCGCGCATAACCTTCGGCGAAGAGGCGTGGGTCCGGCGCCTCTCGACCGAGCCCGAGCGCATGCGGCGAAGCATCCACGAGCGCGGCGAAGCGGTCGATCGTCATCGCCGAGGTGAACGGGCCGATCGGATGTGCTGATGACGATTGCCCGCTGCGCTCGCCGAGGTCGCGCGTCGTGAACCAGATGTGACGCGGCTCGTCGACCAGTGCGACGTTGTAAGGTGGGCAAAAGCGTTTGATCGCGTCCGCTTCGAGCACCGCCGCTTCGAGCGCGCTGGCCGTGACCTCGCAGCTGAGCGTGCGTGCCTGCGACAGCATCTCCAGCAGCCGATCGGGCACGCCGCGCTGCTTGCGAAAATAGCTGTTCACGCGGCTGTGCAGCGACGAGGCTTTGCCGATGTAGAGAACGCTGCCATCGACACGCTGCATACGATAGATCCCCGGCGCATCCGGTGCGGCCAATCGCTGTTCGCGGGGCATCGGCCAGACCCGCCGCCGCTGTCGACCGGGGCGTATGGCCGGCGCCGGCGTGGCAAGCCAATCGCGTAAGGCATCCCACGTCGTGACCCCTTGGGCATCGAGGAGCCGCACCAGCTCGCGCCACACAAATGCCGTGGCCGCGACATGATCGGCGCTGCGACGCAGCGGGCCGAGATCGCGTCCGAAATAGCCGGTCAGCGCGCGCAGGCCGCGCCGCGGTAAATCGGGGAATAGACGTTGGGCGATTTCGTGCGTGCAGACGAGGTCGAGCGGTGGCGGCTGGTCGCCCGTCAGCGCGCGGAGAAACGGCCGCTCGAATCGCGCGAAATGCGCCACGGCCGGTGCCGGCTGTTGTGCAAGGCGCGCCGCCTGCTCCACCAAGGCATGCCACGCCTCGGACGGCTCGACAGCCTCGCATTGCATCGAGTCCGAGATGCCTGTGAGACGCGTCACGGCCCACGGCACGCGCGCGCCCTCGGGCAGCTTGATGAATTGGGCGCGCTCGTCCGTCAGCGCCAGCCCGGCCGTCGCCCACCCGAGCTCCAGGAGATGACCGCGCGTGGCCGCCGCTGTCGCCTGACAGTCGACGATCAAGACCTCGAGTTCAGTCAGCGGGACCACCTGCCCACTATATGCTGGTCGGTCTACGATGCCCCTGACGACTGACCTTCAACGCATCCGCACGGCGCTCGACCGCGATCGCACATGGAGCGCGTACGCCATCGGCGATCTCGCCCCGGAACGCCTTCCGTACTGCTCGTGGTACGCGGCCGCTACACACCCGGACGCGCTGGTTCTTCTATATCGTGGATTCACGCCGCCGATCCTCTTCGCGACTGGAGATCCGGCAATCCTCTCGCAGCTGATGACCGAGCTAGACGCGTCCACAATTTCTCTGCACCTACTCCCCGAAGCGGTCGATGCCCTTGCGCCTGCATACACAGCGACGGACATCCAGCCGATGTGGCGCATGACGGTTAGCGCTGCGACCTTTCGTCCGGCTGACGCAGACGACGACGTCACGGCGCTGGATCCTTCGAATGCCGGAGCGATCGCGGCGTTGTTCGCAGACGCTCGCGAGAGCGGTGAAGAGCCGCCGTTCTACAGTCCGTCGATGCTCGCCGAAGGAGCGTTCCGCGGCATCTGGGAGGGCCCGGATCTCGTAGCTGTCGCGGGCACACATCTCTTCTCGTCTGTCCTCGGTGTGTGCACGATCGGCAACATCTACACACGCCGCGATCGGCGGCGCCGTGGCCTTGCCTCCCGCGCCACGAGCGCCGTCGTCCGGCACGCACTTGCCGCTTCGGTACCCACGATTGTGTTGAATGTCAGTCAGGCGAACGATGCCGCGAGGCGCGTCTACGAGCAGCTCGGGTTTCGTGTTCACTGCGCATTCGTCGAGGGTGAAGCTGCGGCAATCGAGTAACAGTCGCTATCAGTACGTCTTCGCGCCGTTGACCGGCAGCAGCACTCCGTAGAGCGACGTCGTCCCGCAGATGAACAAGTAGTTGCGCTTCGGACCTCCGAAACAGACGTTCGAGCAGATCTCGGGGATCAGGATCTTGCCGATCAACATCCCGTCCTGATCGAGGCAGTGCACGCCATCGTCGGCGGCCGCCCACAACCGGCCCGCCGCGTCGAAGCGCATGCCGTCGAATCGTCCCGCCGTGCAGTCGGCGAACTCGCGGCCGTTCGAGAGCGTTCCATCGTCACAACCGTCGAACACGCGGATGTGCTTTGGCAGACTTGGATCGCGGCCGCCGGCGGAGTCGACGACGAAGAGACGCTTCTCGTCGAGCGAGAAGGCGATGCCGTTCGGCCGGATGAAATCGTCCGCGACGATAGTGATCGCTCCGGTGGCGCCGTCGACGCGGAAGACGTTAAAGGTGTCTAGCTCGCTGTCGGCTTTGTGCCCCTCGTAGTCGGAGAGGATGCCGTACGGCGGATCGGTGAACCAGATCGAGCCGTCCGATCTGACGACGACGTCGTTCGGACTGTTCAAGCGCTTCCCGCGATAGTTGTCGGCGACGATCGTGATGCGCCCGTCGTGTTCGGTACGCACCACGCGCCGTCCGCCGTGCTCGCACGTGACGAGCCGTCCCTGACGATCGACGGTGTTGCCGTTGGCGTAGTCGGACGGCTGGCGGAAGACGCTGACCTCGCGGCTGCACTCGTCGAACCGCATCATGCGGTTGTTGGGAATGTCGGAGAAGATCAGGTACCGCCCACCGCCGAAGTAAGCGGGCCCCTCAGTCCAGCGTCCGCCAGTCCAGAGCCGCTCGACGTGCGCCGTGCGGTTGAAGCAGTCGCGGAAGCGCGAATCGACCACCTCGTAATCAGCCATGGACGGCTATGTTACAGCGCGATCCTGCACCGGCTTCGCAATCCTCCCGCCGATGGAAATTCTCGTTCGGTGTCCGTCCAATGTGCATGAACCATCGACGGGCGGGCCGCCTAGCCAGCGAGCTTCGCGTTAAGGCATACTTGCCGCGAATTCCCCGAAAAGACATCAAGTTGCGAGCCAGTTCTCTGTGCAGAAGGGCGACTTTGTGACTCCAATCTATCGCCAGGCGAGCCTGATACCTCTGTGTTTGGCATTGGCCACACCTGTGGCGTTTGCCCAGACTTTGCCTGCGAATACCGTCCGTCTGCAGGCAACGGGACAAACGATCGAAGCTTCAACCAGCTGGAATGAGAAGGAGTCGATTCGCCTCGAATTTCCCAGCGAGCTGCCCAAAGCACACTGCGAGCAGCTTCGGATCACGTATCTCTGGCACGACGACATCAAGGAGCCAGAGCCGCTCCTGATCGAAAAAGGCAAGGCGGGCACGCTGCAGTTCTGCGAGGAGGACGCGAACAGACCGACGTTTGTCATTGCGCGCGAGAACCCAAACCGCAAGATGTTGACCTATGTCGTGTGGGAGGTATTGTCAGCAGACTCTGGGATTCTGCCGTCAGGAAGTGCCGAGCGTCGCACGCGTGGTGACAAGATCCTCAAGGAGCGGGATCGTCTCGGGCTGCAAGGGGAGTTGGTTCCCGACCCCAATAATCCCGACCCCATTAAGGGGTTCATCACGAATATCGAGACAGCTTTCGGTACTTCCGAATCGGCAACAGCCGCCTTGACAGCGAAGATTGCGCTGGACGAGCGAACGCTCGCTGCCCATGAGGCGGATGCCAAGCTGTACGCCGGCATTTCAGATCCAGCGGGCCTTAAAGCGCTCGACGCAATCCTGACCAACATCCGTGCCGCGCGCGTCCAGCTGAACGCCGATCAGGACGCGCGAACAGCCGAAAGCCAGCGGCTCAAAGATCTGAAGCAATTGCTTGCCGACGTAAGGGCTTACCGGTTGGCGGTTGCCGACCAGCAGCATCTCTGCGAGAGGGCCAAGGTGTTGAAAATCGGAGGGCTCCTGCCATCGGAGCGATCGAAATCTGTCTACTACAACTTCACGACGTCGCCCGCGCCGCCAGACTTCACGCTGCTGCTGATGGCTGGATATCCACGGATCACGCAAGACGACCGTCTCTTTGCTATCGTCGCGAATCGTCAGCTGTCGGTGCATCCATATCCGTTCGCACTCTCGGTAACAAAGCAAGTATCGGCGCCTCCGCTGCTTGGTGCCGTGCGACCAACGTTCGACATCACCAAGGCGATCGCACCTGGGACAGAGAGAACGGGCCTTGTGCCTCTCGCCGAGACGAGAGAGCAGTGCGACGCGAAGTACGTGCCCGTCGAGGAGCAATCGCTTCGCACCGCCTACCGTGACTCCGTCCTGCCGTTTCAAGATCGCTTCGTCGGCAACGACATCCTGGGCGTTTCGATTGCCACCTATCTGCCATACACGACGTCAGATAAGGTCACGACGAAGACGGACGGCGGTAAGACGACAGTCACGAAGGAAAACGTCGAGGAGTCCAAAGTTGTCGACCTCTTGAAGGACGTGAAGTACCCACAAGTGCGTGCGCTCTATCGCTTCAACTTTGCGATGGGTGTCATCGTGAGCCGATTGAAGGAAAAGAGCTTCGTGCGGATGAAAACCGCCGCGAACGATCCGGACACGTCCTCGGTGGACGAGGCTCGATACATGCTGCAAGAGGCCGAGGGCACCGCGCGCGTGTTCCCGGCGTTTTTATTCTCCACCTATCTCAAGAGGGTCGATATTCAGGACCCTGTGTGGTCCCGTTGCAAGACGATCAGATGGTGCCCGGGCTGGCGAGCGCTGCCGGCGCCATCGATCGGCTTTGCCCTCACGAACCCCGCCGACAACGCGTTTGTTGGGATCACGAGTGAGGTTTTCGAGAACATTCACTTCTATCTTGGCGGGCACAACGGCAAGATCAGCGAACTGCTCACACCGCGTGACGACAACGGAGAGGAGATCACCGTACGCAATGCAGATCGCGATTCGGCCGATCCCAAGACGCAGCCGGCCCGTCGGTGGGGCTTCTCATACGGGGTGACCTTTAACATCAACATCGTCGGCAGCTGGTTCAAGTAGGTGGCGTCCGATGAGGGTGATAAAGCACAACGCGCGGTTCCGGCCGATCGGTTGCTGGTGTGTGGCGTGGCTCCTCTGCCTGCGGATCACCTCGATCGCCGCTCCTCAAGCGACGACCACGATAACGGGCACGGTTGTCGATGAGGCTGGCGCCGTTCTTCCAGGTGTCACCATCACGCTTTTCCACGAGAACGGCTCCCAGAGGAGCGCCGCGACGGATGCCGAAGGGCGCTTCACGTTTTCGAAAATCGAGCCCGGTCGCGTCAAGCTTCGAGCCTCGCTGGCAGGATTTCGCGAGGTCGAGCGGGACGTAAACGCTACCCTCGGCAGTGCTCAGAGCGTCCGTTTCGTGTTCAACGCCGGAACCCTCACGGAGACAGTTACCGTTGCGGCCACCGACAACAGGCCGCCCCCGCCCGTCGCCGACGAGCCGACGCTCCTGTGGAATGCTTGGATGGAGAGAGCGCCGGGGGAGCAGTTTCAGCCCGTCTCTCATCTCCGCCCCGGTGCGTCCTATTCGTTGACCGTCGATCTCGCGGGGATCGATTACTCACCATCGGGCGACGGCATCGCCGTCCGGCGCGTCAGCACGCAGGTCACCGAATCGCTCAAGGAATGGCTCAAGGCCCGTCCCAACGATGATCGCGCCCAACTGACGGTCCTGCTCGTGCCAGACGCGCGGGCGCTTCGTGCCAGCGCGGGATCGGAATCGAAGACACTGATCGTCTCGTTGAAGAAGCTCCGCGCCGGACTCCAGAACGACTTCGCGGGCGAATCCGATAATCCAATGCTCCGTCTGTCTACTGATCCTGATCCACCATTCCTCTACGGCCGCTTGCGATTCGATCTCGAAACCAACGCGACGTTCAAAGGTCGGGCCGCGATCGGGTTGTCGATCTGGGATGGGATGCGACCTGTCGACGAACTCGTCCTGTCGTTCTGTGTCGCGCCGGATCGCGACGCGCAGACGTGCCGGCGGACGAGTGCAATCGCCGAGAGCCTGAGGGGTGTCGACGCCGCAAGGCTCGGCACCGGCGATGCGCCGGCCTATCCGTCGATCGCGCTGCACTATATCGAGTTTCCCGGACAGCGGCTGGTTGGAGCGCTTCGGCAGGCCGCGTGGCCCGAATCAACCTTTGTGACATGGGAACTGCCAACTACTTCATCACAGTTTCGCGCGCGACTGGGGGTGTTCGCGAACGATCTTGGCACCGCCGACAACGAGGCTGGACATCGACGCACCGGCACGGCGCTGTACGATCTACTGTTTCCATTGCCGGCGGCACGCCAAGCGCGCGAGACGTTAGAGGCACTTCTCGAGCCCTTCACTGGGCAACCTCCATTCTCGAACACGTCACCCCCGTCGATCTTTATTCGGCACATAACTTCGGGCGTGCAGAATGGTCCGTTCATTCCCGCGCCGTTCATGTACATCAGCAAGCTGAAAGCCTTCCTTGGCTACTACATGTTGGCTGAGAGCCCGCTGCCCGTTCAGAGCTACGAGCCGTCCGAGACGTGCATCGGTCGTTGGGTGATGTTGGTGCCTGGTTCCAACGTGCGGGAAAGCAATCTCAGACGGGCGCGTACGGCATTGAGGAACCAACCGCAAGCATGGACGGACGCCGGAACGACGGTGTACGACACGCTCGACAACTTCTTCGACTGGATTAGCGCGGCCGAGAACGATGGAACGCCGACGGTCATGGGCATCCTCAGTCATCAGGAAGACGATCGGCTGAGATTCGATACCGGCCCGCCCATCTACGCCGAGAACATGCATCGCATGCTCCCGAACTCCGTGGCGATTCTCAGTGCGTGCGAAACCGCTCCACCAGGACCGGCCGCGATCGTCCGCAAGCTCAATGACAATGGCGTTGTCGCGGTGGTGGCGACGTCCAGCAAAGTGACGCCGGAGCTCGGGGCAGGCATACTCCGCGAGCTTGCAGACGTCCTCGTGACCAAGGACCGCTCGACACCGCAGTCGCTCGCGACGCTGTTTCGGCGAGCGCAGGCGAAACTCTGGGCAGGATCGGATCTCTCAATCCGATCAGAGGTCCTGAAGTACATCCTGCTTGGAAACGCCGGAATCAGCGTGTGTGCGCCACCGTCGCCTGCTCAGTGAGAAAGGAACTCCGTGATGACGCCTCTGATGCGCGGCCTCGCTGGTATAGCCGTGGCAAGCGTGACTTTGACGGTGATTGTTGGAAGCGCCACGCCGCAGCAGCCAACAACCGCAGAGATCAATAGAAAGACCTCAGGGTTGATTCGCGCCCTGGCACAGCCGGGCAGCTTGGGGCCAAACGATTTTCCCACCGCGCGCACCGATCGCGAACGTGAACTGAGCGACGTCGGTTCGACAACGCGGCGAGGCGCCAACTTACCGAAGCTCGAGTTGTTCGTCCAGTACGCGAGCAATTCCAGCAATCCAGGGGGACGGATCGTCCCCGCGACTCCAGACGTGGTTCCGGGCCTGGTCGCGAACGACGCTACCCAGGCCGTCGAGTTGCAGCGCCCTCCCGCTTTTGATCCTGAAGACGTACGGCCTTTCAACCGCGATGCCCGCCGGACGCATCACGTCGGAGAATTCAACGCAAGATACCCTGGTTTCGAAGGCGCTGGACGAGTGGCGGTCGTCATCGACGAAGGCGCCGTGCGCGCCACCCATCAGGAGTTCCGGGGAGCAGGGGCTGGTGCCAAGCCACGGGTTGTCGTACGAGGGCAGCCACAGCCTCCCCTGAGCCAACACTCGACGCACGTGGCCGGTACGTTGATCGCTGCTGGCGTTGACAGTCGCGCCAAAGGCATGGCGCCAGCGGCGGGCGTCATCAGCATGGACTTCGGATCTGATCTGCAGAAGTTCGCTGCGCTGACCGGTGTCGTGCACATCACGAACCATTCGTATGGTCCTGCGACGGGATGGCACTCCCACCCGCGGTACGGTTGGATGTGGTGGGGCGACCGCGCCCTGAGCGAAGACGAGGATGCGGGGTTTGGCCGCTATACTGCGCGCGCGAGTACGCTCGATGGCTTGCTCGTGGCGCCGGAGCGAGCGCAATGGCTCACGTTTGTTGCGGCTGGCAACAATCGCAACGACGAACCGCAGCGTCAGCCAGTCAGCCACTTCGCACTGGGTGTCGTGAACTCTCGACCTGAATGGCAAAAGTCCGAACGCATCCGCAATGCTGATGGCGCCGATTCCGGCGGCGTCGATACCGTGAGCGGGCTCTGCCTCGCCAAGAACGTCATTTGCATTGGCGCTATCCACGATGGCCAAACCGGAGTGCCATTCAGCACCACCGACTTCAGCGGCTGGGGTCCCGCTGACGACGGCAGAGTCAAGCCCGACCTGGCCGCGAACGGGGACAATCTGCTGTCGACGTCTGAAGCCAATGACGACGCGTACCTCGAATTGCCAGGAACGTCGATGGCGAGCCCGACGGCGGGCGGCATCGCGCTGATCGTGGGGGAGGCGTTCACGAAGTTTCGTGGGCGACACCCGCTTGGAACGGAGCTCAAAGCCGTCTTGATCCATTCTGCGGTCGATGCCGGACGACCCGGTCCCGACGTCGAGTTTGGTTGGGGCGTCATCGATGCGCTCGCCGCCGGCGACATTGTGGCCAGCCGCGATCGACACAGCATCGAGACGTTCGCTGTCAGCGCATCCCAACCGACGACGTCCAACTGGGAAAGCAATGGCTCGCCAATTCGAGTGACGATCGTTTGGCACGATCCACCTGGTATGGCGAACACCGGGCCGCTCGATGATTCAACACCCGCGCTCGAGAACGATCTCGACGTGGAGCTCGTGGATCCGAACGGCAATGTTCATCATCCGTACCGCCTGGACCTGACCGCACCGGTGGCCGACGCTCGCCGAGACGGGCCCAACCGCGTCGATAACGTCGAAGTGATCGATGCGCCGGCCATTTCGGGTCTGTGGCGGGTTCGGATTGCAGCTCACGCGTTGAGTGTTGGGTCACAGCAAGCCCTGACGCTCGTCACGTCCGGGCTCACGAGACGTCCGTAGCTGGACCGTCGAGCCGCGTGAGCGGCCGAGCCTGCTAGATCAGATTCTCCGGGATCAGGCGTTCGACGATGACGACGTCGAGCCACTTGCCGTCGAGACATCCGTGCTTTTCGTAGATGCCAACTTCGCGAAAGCCACACGATCGACAGAGCGCGCGGCTG
>Ga0114129_10001776_pt1 | contig 29360 bp, 25 predicted proteins | sample RhiMetdeltSRZDD1_FD_80071 | JGI IMG/M metagenome (GOLD analysis project Ga0114129, IMG submission 80071) | Populus rhizosphere microbial communities from Tennessee, USA - Rhizosphere MetaG P. deltoides SRZDD1 (version 2) (version 2) | ecosystem: Host-associated > Plants > Roots > Rhizosphere >... | reverse complement strand
GAGCGAGCCGATCCTGATTGCCGTGGGCGAGGCCAAGATCCGCGCGATCAGGGCCGACCTCGGCGACCGCGTGCCAGACGGGCTCGTGCGGTTCACCGAGATGGGCCGTCTGGGCCGGAACCCGGCTTGCATCATCCCCGCCTGGCGGGACTTCGTGACCGAGCAGGGAGGCCGCGGCCGCCGCATCCGAGGGGTCGGAGAGCCGATCTGGCCGAGCCGCAGCGAGGCCGAGCTCGTCGAATGCCACCAGCACGAATCACTGCTGAATCTCGCCTTTGCCGGTGTGACGGACTTCTGGCTTGTCTGCCCGTACGACGCCGGGGCGCTCGGTCCCGAGGTGGTCGTAGAGGCTCACCGCACCCATCCTGTGGTGACGGACGGCGCCGACCGCCGTGCCAGTGATGTCTACGCTCCGCCGGGAACGTGCCCCGGGACGCTGGAAGCGGCGCTGCCGAAGCCCGCGAACGAGCCGGCCGAGTTTCCCTTCGGCAGGGATGGGCTGACGGCCGTGCGGCGGTTCGTGCTCGACCTGGCCGAGCACGCCGGTCTCGAACCCGAGCGGGCCGCAGACCTCGTGCTGGCGGCCAGCGAGCTCGCCACCAACAGCGTGCTGCACGGCGGCGGCAGCGGCGTTGTGCGCGTCTGGCAGGAGGACGCGGAGCTGCTTTGCGAGGTGCGTGACGCCGGCCACATCGACGAGCCTCTGGTGGGGCGCGAGCGGCCCACCGGCAACCGCTCCAGCGGGCGCGGACTGTGGCTCGTGAACCAACTGTGCGATCTGGTCCAGCTGCGGTCGTTCCGCACGGAGAACGTCGCGCGGCTGCACATGCGCTTGAGCTGAGCGTTCGCCTACCAGGTCAGGGCGAGGATCGCGCGGACGCATCGGTCTCGAAGCCGCGGGGCAAGCGGGCCGCGGGGCAGTTCCACGACGAACGCCGTGCCGCCGCGAAAGCGGTGGTTCTGCCAGCGCGTGGCGGTCCCCGGGTAGGGCCGGATGTGCCGGAGCGGCAGGCCCGTACGGCGGGCGAAGCTCCGCTCCACGCGCGGATCGCCGCCCGAGCGGTCCACGAGACCAAGCGGCTGGTGGAACCAGATCGTGACGGCGGGGTGGAGCCTGCGAATCAGGGAGCGTGCGGCGCGACTCTCGGGCTCCGACAGCGGCCGCGTTCCCGGCCAGGTCGGGTCACCGCGCCGGCCGATCGACCGCCAGGCGTAGGGGAAGTTGCGATTCAGGTCCACGCCGTGCGCGTTCTGGCGCGTGTGGGCCGCGACGCCGTCCGGGTTGAGGCGGCCGACGATCCATAGATCGGCGGCGGCCGGAGCACGCTCGTGCTCGAGCGCCCTTGCGACGTCTTCCCCGGCAGTCTCGTTGCCGTGGATGCTGGCCACCACCAGCACCTTGCGCGGCGCGGCCGGGTTGCCGTGCTCGCGGGCCTCGATCCGGCGGCCGCGAACCGAGCGCCCGAGCAGCACCGTGCGGTCGACCGCCGGTGGCGACGCCGATCGCGCGCCGGTGCGCAGCAGGCGGCGGTACCGCTGCATGGTCGCGTGCCTGAAGTCGCCGTGGGTCTGGTGCTGGAGGGCGCGAACGCGCTCCCGGTGGTAGGGGCTGCGAAGGCTCTCGTTGTGGCCGATCACGTTGCGGGTCTCGATGCCGAAGCGCGACTGCAGCCAGCGCGTGAGCCGCAGCGATGCCGTGAGCTGCCGCCGGTCGGACATCACCTGCTCGTCGGAGGTACCGACGTGCTCGATCCCGATCGCCGTCCAGTTGAGCCCCACGGTGTGACGGCACATGATCCGGGTGGACACCAGCTGGTGGATCGTTCCGTCCTGGTCGATCACGAAGTGCGCGCAGACGCCGGGCAGCTCGTGCAGCTCCACGTCCGGCACGTCCTGGGCGAACGTCGCATAGGTCGACCGGTAGCTGTTCGTGCCGGTGAAGTGCTCGACGATCACGTGCGGATGATCGAGCGTGTAGCGATCGATGCCGTAGTGCCGGCGCGCGTAGCGGCGCATCTCGCCCTTGCGCTTCGGTCCGAATGGAATGCGGCTCTGGACGATGCTCGGCTCGGGTGCGCCGGGGGCGGGGCGGCCGGAGGCGAGCGAGCCGAGGACGGTCGTGATCAGCACCGCGAGCAGGACGATGGCGGCCTTCACGGCGCGAAAGCTTGACGGGTCCCGGCGCGGAGAGGCGTGGCGCGATCCTCGGGCTCAGTTGTGCGTGCTCAAGGCGCGCGCACCTTCCGCAGAGTCTCGGCCCGCTTCGCGGCTTCCTTGCCCGAGTCCGTCCGGACCAGATAGCGCGGGTCCGCGGACGACGCCGCCACCCGCTGCTTGCCGATCACGGTCGGCTCGGTCAGCTTGCGCTTGACGACGCCCACGGCCTTGCCGCGACCGAAGTTCCATTCGACGCGGTCCCCGCGCCGCAGCTGCTTCGCCATTCGTGTCTCCTTCGGTGGTGTGCAGCGGATGATCCGGGTTCTCGTGTGACGCGGGCGTCGAGCAACGAAGAAATCATGCGCGGCCGTGTCAGGATGCACGCGTGTCGGCCAAACGGAACTTCAGCCGATTCGTCAGCAACAGGCTCGTCAACCCCGTGATGCGACGCCTGCTCGAACACGGCCTGGCGTCGAAGACCCACGCGCTTCTCGAGACGACCGGGCGAGGCAGTGGGCTGCCGCGCCAGGTCCCGATCGGGAACGGGCTCCGTGGGAACCAGTTCTGGATCGTCACCGAGCACGGCTATGCGGCGGACTACGTCAAGAACATCCAGCGCAACCCGCGTGTGCGCGTGAAGGTGGGTCGCCAGTGGTATCCGGGAACTGCCCATCTGCTGCCGAACGACGACGTTGCCGCACGCCTTCGCGCGCTTCGCCGTCCGGTGAACGACGCGCTCGTGCGCATGGTCGGCACCGAGCATCTGACGATCCGGGTGGACCTGGATGAGGCTGGCGTTCGTCCCGACGACGGCTAAGCCGTCGGCGCGCCCCGCAGGTCCCGCCACGCAGACCACGCCGGGCGCTCCCGCCCCGGGCCGCGCCCCCACCGGAAGTCGTCGCGCAGCCCGGACTTGAAGTCGTTTCCCGGCTTGTCGCTGATCGTGTGCTGAGTCCAGAGATAGACGTCGCCCAGCGCCGCCGTCTCCGCGAAGCTGCGCTCGATCGCCCGCGCCTGCAGGCGCCGCGCGGCCGGATTGTCCGCCCGGCGCCCCAGGTTCATGCCACCTTCGGTGAGCCAGAGCGGCGCCACGTCGCTCCGCCAGCGTGCGCCGTGCAGCATCGCCAGCACGTCCTCGGCCCTGGAGGTCCCCAGCCGCACGTCGCGGTAGTTGTGATGCGACCACCGCACCGGGACGGTCGGCCTGTAGCCCGCCAACCCCTCGAGGACGCCGAGCGTGAAGTCGCTCCACCCGGTGGCCTTCAGGCCGCGCCGGCTCCGCTCGGTCGTGTCCGGGAAGTCCGAGGTCGCCGGTGCCAGGATCGGCGTCCGTCCCCACGCAGCCGAAAGCTGAGTGGCCGAGCGGATCATCTGCGCGGTGGTCGCGACCACGCCCTCCTGCGGCCAGCCGAGGTGGTTCGGCTCGTTGCAGATCTCGAGCGCGTCGATCGCCGCGCCGTCGGGATTGCCGAACAGGGGATCGTGGCCGCTCGCGATCTCGGTGGGCGCGCCCTCGGGGCCGAACGGATTGGGGCGGGACCCCTTCCGGTAGCGCGCGATCAGATAGGCCACGAACCATCCCCACGGACCGTCGGGGGAGACCTCGATCGGGAGCTTCTGCTCGGCGGGCCTGGCGGGATCGGCCGGGTCGGGGCCGGTCGCGGCGCTCGCCCAGGTCGGGTAGGCGTGGTAGATCGAGAGGATCACGCCGAGCCGGTCGTCATTCGCGGCGCGCACCTGGCCGTCGAGCCGGCGCAGCCAAGCCTGGCCGCCCGGCGCTCCGTTCAGGTGCCGCCAGGAGCCCGCCCGGCTCACCGGCGGTAGGCCGAGCTCCTGCTGGAGGTCGTACCAGGACACCCAGAGCTTCACCCACCTCGTGCCGCTCGCGTCGCGGATGTACTCGCGGTTTCCCCACAGCCGGTAGTCGTCGGGATGCCCGTCCTGGCGAAGGGGTCCGGGGCCTCCCAGCGAGATGCATTTCCGCAGGCCATCGCCGCCCTCGATGGCGCCGGCCGGCCTTTCCAGGGACCAGAGACCGCCCGCTGCAGAGGCGATTGCAAGCCGGCCGCCGCGGACGATGAGCTGTCGACGGCTGAGCGCCATATGCGCCGTCCGAGCCTAGCGCCGGGCGTCCGGCCCCACGCCGGCTACCACGCCGCTCGGCCAGTCACCTAACAAGCGCTTAATGTGCGAAAAGCGAGCTGCCGATAAAGAAACTGCCCACCCCGGTGGTCGCGAGCGGGCATGTGCATCGACCTTTGCGTGCGCGCGACCGGCCGGCGGGCTCGGCTCCCTCATGACCACCCGCAAGACTCTCGATCGCACCGCCGAACGCGGCCTGTCGCCCGGCGAGGTGACCCTGCCGCGAAACGACTCCGATCGCGCGATGCTGGAGGGTTACCGCACGCTCGTCGAGCACATGCCGGGCATCGTCTACACGGCGCGTCCCGGTGAAGCCGGGCAATGGCTCTACGCGAGCCCGCAGATCGAGTCGATCCTCGGCTACACGTCAGAGGACTGGTGCTCCGACGCGACGCTGTGGTTCCGCTGCCTGCATCCGGCGGACCGAGATCGCGCGCTCGCGGACGAGATGCGCTGCCTGGAGACCGGCGAGCCGCTCGACTCCGAGTACCGGATGGTCGCGCGGGACGGAAGCGTGATCTGGTTCCGCGACCACGCCACGATGGTCGTCTCGGAGCAGGCCGGCGGCGACCACTTCCTCCACGGAGTGATGCTCGACATCACCGATCGCAAGAATGCCGAGGCGAAGGTCCGTGAGGGCCAGATGCGGCTCACCGAGGCGCAGCGCCTGGCGCAGATGGGAACTTGGGAATACGAGCTCGCCACGGGTCGCATCACGTTCTCCGACGAGCTCTACCGGATCTGCGGGGTTCCGCCCGACGGGTTCGACCCAAGCTTCGAGGGCGCGCTCGAGCTGGTACATCCGAGCGACCGTCCGCTCGTCGAGCGCGTGTTCGCCGAGGTCTCGAGGGACCCCAAGCCATTCGACTATCAGCTGCGGATCCAGCGGCCGGACGGAGAGGTCCGGACGATCGACAACCACGGCGACCTCGTGTTCGACGACTACGGCCAGCCCGTGCGGATGGTCGGCATCGTCCAGGACATAACCGAGCGAAAGCGTGCCGAGGGGGCGCTCCGCCAGACCCACGAGCAGTTCCAGTCGATCATCGACAACTCACCGTCCGTGATCTACGCCAAGGATCGAACGTTCTGTTACCTGTTCGCGAATCGTGAGTTCGGCCGGATGTTCCAGGTCGAGCCAGAGACGATGATCGGCAAGAGCGACGAGACGATCATGCCGCTCGACGTCGCCGGCCGCGCCCGCGCGAGCGACCGCCGCGTGCTCGAGGACGGCGAGATCGTCCAGGAGGAAGAGGTGATCTGGCGGCGCGGCGGTGACCGCACCTACCTCACTCAGAAGTTTCCGTTGCGTGACACCGACGGCGAGATCTACGCGGTCTGCGGCATCTCGACCGACATCACCGAGCGCAAGGCGCGCGAGCAAGAGCTCCGCGCCGAGGTCGATTGGTCGATCCGTGTGCGCGAGGCGGTGCGCGAGTCGAAGCTGGTGCTCCACTCGCAGCCGATTCTCGACCTCGAGACTAATACGGTTCACCAGGAGGAGCTGCTGGTGCGGATGCGCGGCGGCCGCGGACTCGAGGACCTCGTGATGCCCGGCGAGTTCCTGCCCTCCGCGGAGAAGTTCGGTCTCGTCCAGGAGATCGACCGGTGGGTGGTCGCGGAGGCCGTGAAGATCGCGAAGCACCGGCCGGTCGAGGTGAACCTCTCCGGCAAGAGCATCGGCGACGCGGACCTGATCAAGCTGATCGAGACGCACATCCGCAACGAGGGAGTCGATCCCGGCAACCTGATCTTCGAGATCACGGAGACCGCGGCCGCCGAGAACCTGGAGGCGGCACGAGACTTTGCCTGGCGCCTGCGGGGGCTGGGCTGCGGATTTGCGCTCGACGACTTCGGCACCGGCTACGGCACGTTCGCCTACCTCAAGCACCTGCCCGTGAACTTCCTCAAGATCGACATGGAGTTCGTGCGGTATCTGGCGATCGACCCCTCCGACCAGAAGATCGTGAAGTCGATCATCGCCGTCGCCCAGAACTTCGGCGTGCGGACGATTGCCGAAGGCGTCGAGCACGAGACCACGCTCGAGCTGCTGCGCGAACTTGGTGTCAACTACGCGCAGGGCTTCCTGATCGGCGAGCCCAAGCCGGTCGAGTACGTCACCGCGCGCTGACCATCTCGCCGTACGATTGCGCTCTTGGAGAGCGCGGATGTCTGCGTCATAGGTGCGGGAGTGGTTGGTGCGGGGGTCGCGCTCGCGCTCGCGCGGTGCGGGGTGGACGTGATGGTGCTCGAGGCGGAGGCCGAGCCGGGGCTTGCGGCGAGCGGCACCAACTCCGGCATCCTGCACACGGGATTCGATTCGACACCGGGCGCGCTCGAGACGCGCCTGATCCTTCGCTCGGCGCAGTTGCGCGGTGAGGTGCTCGACCGGCTTGCGGTGCCGGTGGTCGCCTGCGGTGCGGAGGTGAGAGCACCACGCGAGAAAACGCGGGCACTCGCTGCGCGCGCGCGATCGAACGGCGTCGAGGTCCAAGCGCACGAGGACCGTCTCGTAGTCCCGGGGGAGGCCGTCACGGATCCCGTGCGGATGACCCTCGCTCTGCTCCGCGCCGCCGCGGAGCTCGGTGCGCGCATAAAGTGCAAGGCGCGCGTGTCGCGACTCGATTGCCGATCGGACGAAGTGCTGCTCGCTGGAGACGAAGGCGAGATTGGGCGGTGCCGGGCGGCTGTGAACTGCGCGGGCCTCTTCGCCGACGAGATCGCGCGCGCGGCGGGGGATGAGCGCTTCCGGATCTATCCGCGCAAGGGAGAGTTCGTCGTGTTGACGCCGTCCCACGACGCGCCGCCGCTACGCCGGATCATCCTCCCGGTCCCGACGCCTCGCACGAAAGGCGTGCTGGTGTTCCCGGCCGTGGATGGCTCCGTGATCGCGGGGCCGACCGCCGTCGACCAGGAGGACAAACGGGACTGGAGCGTGTCGGCTGACGCGGCCGACCGGCTCGTCGTGGCGGCGCGGAGGATCGAGCCGGCGCTGGAGGGATACGAGCCTGCCTTCCGCTACGCGGGGTTGCGCCCGGCCGGAGCGGACGGCGTCAACTATCTGATCGAGCGCTCGCCCTCTTGTCCACGGCTCGTAAACGTCGCGGCGATCCGGTCGACCGGGCTGTCCGCCAGCCTCGGGATCGCCGAGTACGTCGTGGGGCTGGTGGAGGAAACGGGCCTCGCGCTCGGGCCCGAGAGACCCGTGCCGCAGCTCGAGCCGGCCGAGTCGGCAACCCCGTGGTGGCGGCGCTCGGCGGAGTACTGGACATGACCGATCCGCTGACCGTGGCCGTCGACATCGGCACCACCGCAGTCAAGGCAGCGCTCTTCGACCGCTCGCTGAAATCGCTCGGCCACACCCAGCGGCGCCTCCGCAGCCACCACCCCCAGCCCGACTGGGTGGAGCAGGACGCTGACGAGCTGTTCGAGGCCGTCGTCGACGCGGTGGAGGAGCTGTTGGGAAAGGCCGAGGGCGAGATCGTCGGGTGCGGGCTGGATCACCAGGGGGAGTCGATCGTGGCGTGGGACGCCGAGACCGGCGCAGCCCTTTCGCCGAACGTCGTGTGGCAGTGCAAGCGGTCGGCCGCGATCCTGGCCCGGCTCGAAGCGGAGGGAGCGGGGGAGGAGATCAAGCGGCTCACGGGCATGCCGCTCGATCCATATTTCTCGGCGAGCAAGCTCACCTGGCTGCTCGAGGAGGTGCCCGCCGTCGCCGAGGCCCGCGAGCGAGGCAGACTGCGGCTCGGGACGCTCGACGCGTTCGTATGCGACCGGCTCGGCGCCGGGTCCGCGACCGATCCTTCGACCGCTTCGCGCACGCAGCTGCAGCGGCTTGGGTCGGTGGGCTGGGACGAGCGCCTCGCAGGGCTGTTCGGCATACCGGTCGAGACGCTGCCCGAGGTGACCGAGACGGTCGGCGCGCTCGGGGAACTGCGTCACGTGCGGTGGCGCGTGCCCCTGCCACTCACGGCCCGGCTGGTGGACCAGCAGGCTGCGCTGGCCGGAACGGGATGTGTCGAGGCCGGCATGAGCAAGGCGACATACGGCACGGGTGTGTTCGTGCTCGCGCACGTGGGCGACGATGCGCCCGAGCCGCGCGGCGGCCTGCTGCCCACCGTCGCGTGGACGATCGACGGCAGGACGAGCTATGCGCTCGACGGTGGCGTGTTCACCGCGGGCGCCTTGCTCGAATGGCTGAGTGGTGATCTCGGCCTCGCGCCCGATCCACCGGCGCTGAGCGCGCTGGCGCGCACGGTCGAGGACTCGGCCGGTGTGCGCGTGCTGCCCGCGCTGGCGGGAATCGGCGCGCCGTGGTGGGTGCCAGATGCGCGGGCGGCGATCACCGGGCTCACGGCGGCTGTGCGGCCCGCGCACGTGGCGCGCGCCGCGCTGGAGGCAATCGCATGGCGAGTGGCCGATGTGCTGGAGACGGTCGGCGCGCAGGTCGAGGTCGAATCGCTCCGCGTGGACGGCGGGCTCACGCGCGAGCCGCTGCTTCTCCAGCTCCAGGCCGACACGACGGGCGTCCCCGTCGAGCCGATGGAGGCCGACGCGACCGTCCAGGGGGCGGCCCTGCTGGCGGCGGTGGGCGCGGGGCTGTTCGCGACTCCGGCCGACGGCGCGGCGCTGGTGCAGCCGGGCGCGCGCGTCGAGCCGGCCAGCGACCCAGCGTGGCGCGTGGCCGAGCATGCGAGGTGGAAACGGTTCGTGAAGCTCGCGGCACAGCTGTAGCGCGAACGGCAGTGAAGTTCTTCGCGGGAGGGGCGCGGCCCGGTCCGCGCTGCTGCGTAGGATCGTCCTATGCCCGAGCGCTGGATCGCGCACGTCGACATGGACGCGTTCTTCGTGAGCGCGGAGGTGCTTCGCCGGCCCGAGTTGCGCGGCAAGCCGGTGGTGGTCGCGACCGGTACTGATCCGCGCGCGCGCGGTGTCGTGATGGCTGCCTCATACGAAGCGCGGCGGTTCGGCGTGCGCTCGGCGACGCCGCTCGCCGTGGCGCACCGGCGATGCCCGCAGGCGGTGCTGATCCGGCGCGACATGACCTATTACCGGGACCTGTCGAGGCAGGTGATGGCCATGCTCCATCGCTACAGCGACCTGGTCGAGGTGCTCGGGCTCGACGAGGCCTATCTCGACCTGACGGACTCGGCCGCGCCGCGGGCGTGCGGGCGGCGGATCAAGCACGACGTGAAGCTGGAGCTCGGGCTCACCTGTTCGGTGGGGCTCGCGCCGAACAAGCTACTCGCGAAAATCGCATCGGATCTCGACAAGCCGGACGGGTTCCGCGTGCTGTCCGCGGACGAGCTGCTGGCCGCCGTCGGCGACCGGCCGGCCTCGCTGATCCCGGGCGTCGGGCCGAAGACGGCTGAGCGTCTCGCGCGGCTCGGCATGGCGACGGTCGCCGACCTCGCGCACGCAGAGCCGGCGTTGCTCGAGCGCGCGGTCGGTGCCCGCCTCGGGCCTTCGCTTCGCGCGCGTGCGAACGGCGTCGACGAGCGGCCGGTGGTGACCGAACGAGAGCCCAAGTCCGAGAGCCGCGAGACCACGTTCGCGCAGGACGTGGACGACCCGCTTGTGCTGACCGGCACGCTCGACCGCCTGCTGGCCGATCTATGCGGCGGACTTGCGAAGTCGCGCCTGCGTGGACGCACAGTGACGCTCAAGATCCGGCTGCGCCCGTTTCGCACCTATACGCGGTCGCGCACGATCGATGCGCACACGCGCGACCCCGCGGTGATCGGCCGCGTCGCACACGAGCTGCTGGCCGCGTTCGAGCGGGACGCACCCGTGCGGTTGCTGGGAGTCGGGATCGCGTCCCTCGCCAGGGATGAACCCGAGGAGCACGACGCCGGTCAAGCGCGACTCGAGCTGCCAGCTGTCTAGCTGTCGGGCCCGCCACCGTTTCCGCCGGTCACGGCGGACAGCTTCACGGCTTCCTGTTCCACCTGCTTGCGAGCGCTGATGTCGTGCATGAACGCGTTGAACGAGAAGCCGCCGCGCACCCGGACGGGCGTGACCGTCATCTCGACCGGGAACTCGTGCCCGTCCCGATGGAGCGCCATCAGCTCGATGCGCTTGTTCATGATGGGGCCCTTCCCGGTCTTCATGAACTTCTCGAGCCCACGCCAGTGCGCCTCGCGGTAGCGCTCGGGGACGATCACGTCGGCCAGGGGCCGGCCCAGCACCTTCTCGCTCGGCCAGCCGAAAGTCTGCTCGGCCGCGCGGTTCCACGCGGTGAGCTCGCCCGCCCCGTTCATCGCGATGAACGCCTCCTGTGCGGTGTCCAGGATCTGGCGGAAGCGGTCCTTGCTCTCCACGAGCTGCCGCTCGGCCTCCTTGCGGTTCGTGATGTCAGTGGCCATCTGGCATACGCCGTAGGGCGCGCCGCCTTCGTCGCGCAACGGGAACTTGACCGACAGATAAGTGTGCTGGCCGTGCTCGCCGGGCGCGATCTCCTCGAACTCGAGCGCGCAGCGCTCCTTCAAGACACGGCGGTCGTTCGCCCGGAACGCGTCGGCCATGTACCGCGGGAAGAGGTCATGGTCCGTCTTGCCCTTGACCTCGTCCTGCTTCAGCTTGAAGAGCTGCTCGAACATCCGGTTGACCATCACGTAGCGGCCTTCGCTGTCCTTGAGGGCGACCACCGCCGAGCTGTTGTCGAGGATCGCGTGCAACTGCTGCTCGCTGCGGCGGACGACGTCGTAGGCCGACCGCAGCTTGGCGGCGAAATGGCCGAGTAGCCCGCCGAGCAGGACGAAGACGGTTCCGCGCGTGAGGAAACCGAGCACCCCGACGTGGTGTGCCGAGTCGAGTGCGGACCAGAAGCCGAACAGCGCCAGCGCCACGAGCGCCGCCGCGATCCCGCCGACCGCGCCCACCTCGACAGCGATCAGCGCAATCGGGAGGGTGTAGAGGACGGCGACTGCCTCGTTTGGGTTCGAGTTGACGAAGCCGAGGGCGAAAACCGCCCCGAGCAGCAGGCACCCGGCCCCGACCATCGCCGCGCGCCGAGACAGCGTCGAGCGGCGCGCCACGACCGACCTGAATGCCCCTGCTGTTCCGTCAGCGCTCACCTAACGTTCCAATCAGACTCCGATACTAGTATCGACGGAGGAGAGTGCCGCCTGTGACGGTGGATGGAAACTGTCGCTAGGAGCGTCACCACCGACCTATAATCGGCTTGTCCGAGGGAAATCAAGCCCTCCGCGGGCAGTGGGCAGGGGCCCCAACCAGGGAAGAGGAAGTAGCTCGTGAGCAGACGTCTCCGCCTAATCGGCGACCTTGTCGGTGGCCTTTTGGCCCTGGCAGCCATCGCTGCGCCCAGCGCGGGCGCCGCCCTGCCCGCGGGCTATTCGGCCAGGGCGATCCTGAATCCCTCGGGCACGACCAGCGACCGCTTCGGCGCGAACATGGTGAACGCCGGCGACGTGAACGGCGACGGGGTGGACGACCTGCTGGTCGGCTTGCCCGATGCGCCCGGGGGCGTCCCGGGAGTCTCGGGGAAGGTCGAGTTCATCGACGGTCGCAGCGGCGGGACGATCGCGACGGTCAGGCCCCCGCAGGAGGACTGGTCGATCTCCCACGATGGCGCTCCAACGCGATTCGGCGCCCAGGTGGCGTCGATCGGCGACCTCAACGGCGACGGTGTCCCCGAGGATGTGGTGTCCGCGCCGGGCTCCGACATCAACTCGAGCGCGGTCGACATGGGCATCGTCTACGTGCTCGACGGCAAGACGCAGGCGATCCTGAAGCGCATCGAGCTGGCGGCCGACGACCGCCCCGGCTCTCCTCCCGGGTTCGGGAAGGCGCTCACGTCGGCGATCGGCGAGCCGGCCTGCGCCGGATTCGGCGGCACGGCGGGGTGCCCCGACGCGCCGAGCTCGCTGGTCGCTCGCGGCGATCTCGATGGCCGCGGCAAGAGCGAGATCGTGATCGGCGCGCCCGACTACGCGGAGAGCTCGATCGATGAGACCAATCTCGGCGGATGTCCGTCCGGCGGGCCTGCGACTTGTCCGGGCCTCGGGCGGGTGTACGTGTACAGCGGCGAGGACATCACGGGAAGCGCGAGCATCCCGCTCACGCAGCCGACCTTCACAATCCTGTACCCGGACGCCGCAACGGCCGCGCAGCAGCCGCATTTCGGAGCGGCCCTGTCACCGATCGGTGACGTCGGAAGCTGCGCGTTCGACGCGACACAGGTGCAGCCGCCGACCGCTGACTGCCTCACCGCCACCGCGCAGATCGCTCCGAGCGACGTTCCGGACGGGTACCCGGACTTCCTTGCGTCCGCCCCGGGGCTCACGGTCAACGGTGTGACCGGCGCCGGCAAGACGTTCGTGGTCGACGGTCGGCACGGGCTGCTGATCGCGGCACTCGGTTCGCCTGACCCGCAACAGGACGCCGGCTTCGGGCCGCCCGAAAACCATCAAACGGCACCTGGCAACCTGGGTGGCGCGCCACCGGCCGACATATATCTGTCCGCCACGGGCGAGAACGTGGCGAACTCGGGACAGGGACGCGCGTATGCCATCAGCGGAGATGTGGTGGCGCCCGGACTGCTCGCTCGACTCGACGATCCCGCCGCTGCGGCCGGCGGCGGCTTTGGAACGTTTGCCGGTCTCGGCGATGTGGCCGGCAACGACCAGATGGACGAGCTCGCGCTCGGCCGCCTCGGCGGCGGACCCATCCAGATCTTGAGCTCTTGCGGCATGAGCATCGTCCAGACGATCCCCGACGCGGATCCCGGGTCGGAGTTCGGCGCGGCGATCGTGCCGCTCGGCGATGTCAACGGCGACGGCTACCTCGACCTCGCCGTGGGTGCGCCCGGCCATGCGAACGGCCAGGGCGCCATCTACGTGATGGAGAGCAACGGCGGGCCCGGGCCCGACCTCAGCTGCAACCCCCCGCAGCCCGGTGGCGGCGGGGGTGGTGGAGGCTCGACCGGTGGAGGGGGGACCACCACCAGCAACCCGCCGGGCGGTGGCAGGAGGGTCGGGTCACTTGCCAAGCGGCGGGTCCTGTTCGGGTCGCGCCAGAAGACCGTCAAGATCGCGAAGCCCCTGATCCTGAACGGCCGGATCAAGTCCTCCAAGCGGAAGGCAGCCTGCGAGCGCAAGCAGAAGGTCGCGATCCAGCGGTTCGCCGGGAACAATTTCTGGCAGACCATCGACGTGGCCGTGACCGGGAAGAAGGGCACGTTCTCCGTCCAGACGTTCCCCGCGCCGGCCCAGACGTTCTTCTACCGGGCGCGGGTGAATCAGACCCGCCGCTGCACGGGGGCGACCTCTAACCGGGTCAAGATCAAGGTGGTGCCCTGAGATGGGACTGAAAAGGCCTGGTCAAGGGGAAAATCTCTATGTCTTCGTGCGTGTCTTTGGTACGCTCGCTACGTCCGCGGCACGCCCAGGAGGGGTTCGACTGAAGTGACCCGAATACGAGCAGGTCTGACTCTTCTGCTCACGGCAGGCCTCTTTGCGAGCGCCGTGCCGGCGGCATCGGCCGCGTCGGCCGATCAGGGCGTTACGGGCACCACGGGCGCGCAGCTGCAGAGCGCGGCCGCGGGCGCCACCGGAGCCCAGGAGGCGACCAGCTGCCCGAACCCGCGCATGAGCGGGCTCCCGAAGCGGCCGAAGTTCACCAACGCGACGATCCACTTCACGCTCACCGGTATGACGGCCGGCGCCTCGTACCTGATCACCGCTGGTCAGGCGGAGGTACTCGGCGGTGTCGCGAGCAACCCGACCGTGAAGAGCAGCTTCCTGCTGCCGGACCAGGGCGTGAAGGACAAGAAGATCTTCGTCAAGGCCGTGATCTACTCCGACAGCTGCGACAACGCGCCGTGGAAGCTTCAGAAGAAGGTCGCCTACAAGTCGACCACGACCCCCGCGCCGGCAACCCCGCCCGCCACCCCGGTGACGCCCGCCGCGCCCACGACCGCGAAGCCGACACCGGCCGCGCCGGGCGCGACGCCGGTCAACCCCGTCAAGTTGCCGAAGGTCAAGCTGCCGACGCCGATCACTCAACGCAGCCCGGACCTGGGCCCGCCGCCCAGCCGGCGTGCGTGGCTCCCCCCGCTCGACGGCGGCGCACGGCTTGATCAGAAGATCGTGGCGCCTCTGCTCGGCCGCCTCGAGCGCAAGGCGGAGAAGGCAAACAGCTCCAACGCGCTTGTCGGACTCGGGATCGTCGGAGTGGTATTCGCGATCGCGGGCATCGGCGGGTTCGCCCTCTTCCGGCGCCAGGACGAGGTCCTCTTCGAGCGTGCCCAGACCGAGCAGCTGAAGCACCTGGAGGAGGGTGACCCTGGGCTCGGCTACTCGGAGGACCCCGAGGCGCCGATGGCGCTTGCCGAGCAGGCACCTTTCGCCGAGCAGGCACCGTTCGCCGACGAGGAGGCACCGTTCGCCGAGGAGGCGGCGGCACCTACGGAGCCGCTGGTGGCGGCCGCGCCGGCCGCGCCGGCCGAGCCGCTCACGGAGGAGGAGCTCCAGCGGCATCGCGCCGATGTGGAGGCAGAGCTGCAGCGGATCCTGACCGAAGCCGGCATCGACGCCGAGCTGGAGGGGATCCTGACCGACGCGCGCGCGGAAGCCGAGCGTCACGGCATCGACCTCGACCCGGACCTCATGCTGCAGGCGCTGTGCGAGGAGATCAATGGCTCGGCCAAGCTCTCCGACAACCGGCGTCAGGACCTTCGCAACATGTTCGCGAACATCCTCGCCGAGGAGGCGCAGCACGCGCCTTCCCAGGCCGAGAAGGTCCCCGCTCAGTAGCGCCACGGCTACACTGCGTCGAGCGCCGGCGGGCGTGGTGAAATTGGTAGACACGCGGCGTTCAGGTCGCCGTGGGCGAAAGCCCATGGGGGTTCGAGTCCCTCCGCCCGCACTGTCGCGGTTAAAATCGTCGGTCGCGGCCCGTTCGTCTAGCCTGGCCTAGGACGCCGCCCTCTCACGGCGGAAACAGGGGTTCGAATCCCCTACGGGCTATAAGCGCTCTTGCGGGGTCACTTTCGGGGTGATAGCTCCATGACTAGTTGCGACGCCTGGGATCGTCGACCGGAATACGCCGCAGCCCTTCGTCGGAACCTCCGATATCTCGGCTTGGCGGCCCTTGGGAATCCTTTGAACTCCTTGGGAGTCCTTGGTGGCCAGGCAGCGGAGCCCTCAAGGACGCCGTTGGCTTTGTCGGCGTATCTCCCGTGCTGAAAGGCGATCCACCTCTTGGGTTGGCAGCATGCTCTGAGGAGTGGTGAGATCGTCTTTCGGAGATTCATGGGATTCATAGTCGAGCGCGGCGTAGAGGCCCTGCGAGACGCGCTGGATAAGCCCCTCCTTCTCCGCATGCCAGAGCGCCCAGTTCACCGTCTCACGCTTTACCGGGACGTCGATTTCGATCGCCACGTCAACAGCCCGTAGCGGCCCCTTTGCATCGTTGATCACCCGGACTACGGCATCCTGAGCGCTGGCATCCTTCCCGCCCGACTCGACCTTGCCTCTGTCAGCGGAAGAAGGTGGTGGGGCGATTCCCGCGAGAGTCTGGAGCTGCTCCAGCAAAGCTTCAGCGGTTTCAAGTTCGTGCTGGCTTCTTTGCACAGCTCCGCGCATGCCCTCGACCCACCGGTGAACCTCGGGGAGCTTTTCCCTGATTGCCGCCGGGTCGGCCAGATTGACCTCGACGGGGGAGTCTTTGGACACGCTTTGGGAGCCTAGTCAACCCTCCAAGGGCGCTCAAGGCCTCCAAGAACGGTGAAATGTCGTGACCGCATTCATAGAAACCACTCCCAATGCCCAGAATTTGGCTCTAGACCTTTAGAGGATTGAAACAGGGGTTCGAATCCCCTACGGGCTATAAGCGCGATTGCGGCGCGTTCTCGGAGGGGGAGAACGAGCTGCTGCTTCTCGTCTGGTGCGATCGTGATCCGGACGTCGCTGAGAAGCAGGAGCGGGCGAGTCAACCGCAGCCGCGCGCAGAGAAATAGATCCTAGTCTTCGACTGTGCGTCTCAACCAAGTGACGCTTGCGGTCAGCGACCTCGATCGGTCGGTGGCCTTCTACCGCAGCCTCGGGCTAGAGCAGATCGTCGCCGACGAGGGCTACGCGCGCTTCGCCTGTCCGGACGGGGAGAGCACGCTGTCGCTCGAGCGGTTGGAGACGGTCGCAGCGTCCGCCACTACCGTCTACTTCGAGTGCGAGGACCTCGACGCGACCGTGTCCGCGCTCAAGGCAGCCGGCCTCAGCTTCGAGCACGGCCCGCTCGATCAGCCGTGGCTGTGGCGCGAGGCCCGCCTGCGCGATCCCGACGGAAATCGGCTGTGCCTGTTTCACGCCGGCGAGAACCGGCTGAATCCGCCCTGGCGGCTACCGCGTTAGACGGCCCCACACGCGGGCGCGGACTTCTCTCTGCCCCAAGAGCGGGAGCCTTCGAGTAGAGGCAGAATCCTGATCGCAACTTCGTCGATCGACGAGTATTGGAAAGGTGCGTAAAGCGATCGTTTCCGGGAGAGTTGATCTGACTACGGGATGCGCCAGGGTCGCGATTTTGCTGTGGGCGGCCATGGCGGTCGCAATGCTGGTTGCGGCGCCGAGCAGTTCCAACGCGCGTCACAGGGGCTGCGAAGTGCCGGCAGGCTCGACCATCGTCGAGCGCAGTCCACATGCTGTGGTCTTCATCCGGACGACTGGTAAGCGGGGAAATGAGCTGAGCACTCTCTACGGCTGTGCGCGAGGGATAGGTCAACGGTTCCGTCTTTGGAAATGCAATGCCGGTCAGCTGACGTCCGACAAGTTGCAGACCGTGCGCCTGAGGGGTCGAAAGGCGATTTTGGAGATCGAGCGCAAGCCTGAGGAGAGGGAGACGTTCTTTCACCTCACGCGAACGGTGAATCTGCGAACTGGCAAGCGGCGGGACTCCCGCTCCGCGTCGCAGCCTCAGGCTCCAGGAAGCAAGCTCATCTTCGACTGCTGACAGCCAGGCACTACCGACCTAGAGATCCCGTATGGGGCCTGGCCGGCACACTCGATTACGAGGCGGCGGGGTTGTGGCGCTGGTGATCGGGTTCCCGATCTATCTCGCAGCGAGCTGAGCAACTAACGCCGCCGGCGACACGCCCGCGATCGGCCGGCCGCTCGCGCCGCCTGGCTTGGGAGGATCAGCCGCTTTTCAGGGAGCTTGAGCCGAGCTCGTCCAATAGTTCATGGAGAGATCGCTCCAAGACGTAACGCGCTTGCAGTCTTTCCCAAGCGGGCGCTTGGTCCATCTCAGCCAGGACACGGACCCTCGTGCCCCATCCCGACGACTCCAGCTCGATCACACCCTTTGCGCCCTGCACGTCCCACTCGAGCCGGTGAGGCGGCTCGGCTGCGCTGACCCGAACCTCGCCAAGCCATCGGCTCAGTCTGACTTCAGAGACGAGTCTGTCCCACAGCTCCAGCGGCGACTTGACCAGCCGACGCTCCACCTCCACGGTCGGCACTCGGGAGCCTTTCGGGTTCGCATGCCGATTTCCTCCCGGCAAACGCCAGTTCTCCATGGCTTGAGCCCCGCTCGCTCTGAGCGACCAAAGGGAATACATCCGGTTGAGAGCCCTGTCACCATGGCTATGCCCTGAATGCGGGTGTGCGGCGGCTTAGGCGCGCAGTTCGTCCAGCCGCCATCAGCAGCGCGCTAAGCAATGCCGAGGCGCCCGGAGATCAAGGAACCACCGGGAATCCGCTTTAGATAGAGCCTGCGGGGACCGCTGCAATGCGAAGCCGCTTTAACGCCCGTTGAGCTGGGCGTTGAGCACAGCGCCCAACAGGACCGCGTACACGGCGAAGTACAGCCCGATCATGCCGATCACCGCGCCTGCGAAGGCGCCGTACACGGCGGCGAAGCGACTCGACAACGCCAGATAGGCGGCGAACGCGGCGAGGGACACGACCACCGCGAGCGCGGCGAACGCGGCACCCGGCAGGAGTTGCCGAGGCCGGACTGTCGGCCCGATCGCGAAGCGGTACAAAATGGCGACGCCGAGAGTGAGCGCGGCCAGCACCAACGGTACGCCGACGAGAGCAATGGCGACTGCGGGCACGCGGGCACCAACTAGCGCGCCGCCGAGCGCCAGCGAACCGAGCAGTACGACGACGGCGAACGCGCCGGCCAGTGCGCGAGCACGTGTCTCGACGTAGCGCTGGTGCGGCAGCCCGAACGAGTACCGGATGGCGCGATCGAGGTTGTAGATGCCGGCCGAGGCGCTCCACACGGCGAGCACGACCGAGACAGCGAGCTCGGTCGTGACCCCGGCGCGATCTGCGGCCGCCACCCGACGGAGCTGCTCGGTGATGAGCGAGCCCAGCGACGAGGGCGCGGCTCGCGCGAGACTGCCGAGGTCCTCGGCGACCTTGTCCGGGCTCACGACGAGGCCGAACAGGCTGACGACGGCGATTCCCGTCGGAAACGCGGAGATCACCAGCCAGAACGCGGCGCCTGACGCCGCCAAGCCGACCTGCTGTGCCGACTGCTCGCGCTGGACCGCGCGGGCCAACGTGGCCAGTCGCGCCGCCCGGGGGTGACGAGCGAGGACCGCCTCGGCGTCCCGCTCCGCCTTTTGCACTTCGGCGTCGGCGTTACGTGCGAGGTCCGCGGCAGCGCGGTCGGCCTCCTCGAAGCGCCGTTCGAAGTCAGGGGACGCCACTGCTCGGCGATGCTAATGGGTGCAACCAGGTCGCATTGAGTTAACGTCACGACCATGACCCGGCCGAGCGATCCCGGCGATCCGATCGCATACGAGGCGCTCGGCTCCGGTACGGCCGTCTACGACCGCGAGGGGAAGCGGATCGGAGCAGTCCGGAAGGTCCTCGCAGTCGAGGAGGAGGACGTGTTCGACGGATTGGTGATCGATACCGACTCCGGCACACGCTTCATCGATGCCCCGTACGTAACGCACATCGCCGAACATCGCGTCGATCTGAATCTGACGGCGATCGAGGTCGCGCAGCAGCCCCGACACGAGGAGTCCCCGCCCGTGTATGACGCTCGCGTTCCGTCAGGTCGGCTGCAGGACTTTTGGCGGCGATTCACATTGCGCCGCCTCTGGCGGCGGGAGTAGCACCGCTACCGGGTGAGCGCGCTTTCCGCCGCCCCCGCGTATAGCTCGACCGCCCGCCAGCAGTACCACGCAACCACCGTCCGATACGGCCGGAACCGTTCACCGAGCGGTACAAGTTCGCGCGGCGTCGGCATCGGGACCTTCCAGGCCAGCCCGTAGCCGCTGCGTACGCCGAAGTCGCCGACCGGCCACACGTCGAGCCGGCGCAGCTGGAACATGAGAAACATGTCGGCCGACCACGGCCCGATCCCGCGTACGGTCGTCAGCCGTCGGGTGACCTCCTCGTCTGGCTGCCGTGCCAGTCTGCGCGGCGACACGACGACCGTGCCGTCGATGACCTTGGTCGCCAGGTCGCGGAGCGACAGAACCTTGGCAGCGGAGAGCCCGACGGCGCGCAGCGTCTCGTCGGACAGGGCCAGCAGAGCCTCCGGGGTGACCTCGTCGCCGATCGCGCCGAGGAGCCGGCCGTGGATCGCCCGGGCGGCGGCACCCGCGAGCTGTTGGTAGACGATCGCCTGGACCAGCGCCCCGAAAGGCGACAGCCTCGGCCGCGACAGGCGCATCGGCCCCGCGTCCTCGATCAGCCGGGCGAGCACGGGGTCTCGCGCCGCGAGAATTCGCGTCGCCTCCGCGTAGGAGGCGCGCTTGGTCTTGCTCACCATGACTTGCGGTCGTTCAATCGTTGGCGCTCACCACGTCGAGCAGGGCGGCGAACTTTGCGCGCGCGCTGTCGCGACGGGTCGGCACGTGCTCGCTCGGGATCTGATCGGCCGGCGGCGCATAGCCACGCAAGATCTGGCGGGCGACGGATTGGCGATGCACCTCGTCGGGCCCGTCGTAGAACCGCGCACCGCGCGCGTAGCGGTACATCGCCTCGAGCGGTAGGTCCGTGGAGTAGCCGAGCGCGCCGTGGGCCTGTACCGCGCGGTCAATCACATCGTGGAGCACCCCGGCGCCGTAGAACTTGATCAGCGAGATGTCCTGGCGTGCGGCTGCGACGCCTTGCGTGTCCATCACCCATGCGGCGTGCAGAGTCATGAGGCGCGCGGCCTGCATCTGCGCGGCCGAGTCGGCGATCCAGTTCTGAACCGTTTGGTGCTCGCCGAGCACCTTGCCGTGGGCCTGGCGGTACGTGGCACGCTCGCAGAGCATGTCGAACGCCCGGCGCGCGACGCCCAGCCAGCGCATGCAATGGTGGATACGCCCGGGGTACAGCCGCTGCTGCGAGATCAGGAAGCCCTCGCCCTCGGCGCCCAGGCGGTTCTCGACCGGGATGCGGACGTCCTCGTAGACGATCTCGGCGTGCCCGCCGAGCTTCCCGAACTCCTCCTGCGGATGCTCCATCGTCCCGACGTCGCGCAGGATGTTCACGCCCGGCGTGTCGGCCGGGACGATGAACATCGTCGCGCGCTGGTGCGGGCGCGCGTCCGGGTCGGTGACCGCCATGACGATGAGGAAGTCGGCGATCGACCCGTTGGAGGTGAACCACTTGTGCCCCGTGATCACATAGTCGTCGCCGTCACGCACCGCGCGGGTCGCGAGCTGGGTCGGATCGCTCCCGGCGGTGTGCGGCTCGGTCATCGAAAAGGCGGACTTCAGATCGCCCTCCAGCAGCGGGTATAGCCACCGCTCCTTCTGGTCGCCCGTTCCGGCGAGCGCCAGAATCTCTGAGTTGCCGGAGTCCGGCGCCTGACAACCGAAGGCGTTGGGCGCGAACGGCGAGCTGCCCAGAACCTCGTGCATGAGCCCGAGCTTCACCTGTCCGAAGCCCTGGCCGCCCAGCTCAGGGTCGAGGTGCGCCGCCCACAATCCACGCTCCTTGACCCGCTGCTGCAGCGGCGCATAGATGCGATCGAGCATGGCCTGGTCGAGCTCGTTGCTCACGGTCTCGATCGGCCAGATCTCTTCGCGAACGAACTTCGCCATCCAGTCGAGCTGGTGCGCGAACTCGGGCTCGGTAGAGAAGTCCCACGCCATTACGAGTCTCCTTCGGATTCCGGCGAGGCGCTCATCGCCCCGCGAACCGCGCTTCGCGGCGCTCCACGAAGGATCGCAGACCCTCCCGGCCATCCTCGGTTTCGAAGAGCTCCGCCATGTCCGGTTCCAAGCGACCAAACGCAGCTGTCTCGCCCTCGAGACGCGTGCGGTGTGCCGAGGCCAGGGTCTTCTTCACTCCGAGTGGCGCTGCCTTGGTCGCGATGGTCTCGGCGATCTCAATCGCGCGCTCGACCTGCCGACCCGGGTCGACGACCTCTTGGATCAGCCCGATCCGATGGGCCTCGGCGGCGCCGTACTCGTCGCCGGTCAATAGCCAGCGCATCGCGTTGCCCCAGCCCGCCTCCAACGGGAGCCGGATTGTCGCGCCCCCGAACGCATAGATCCCACGCCTGATCTCCAGCTGGGCGAACCGGGCATCGGACGCCGCAATGCGGATATCGGCGGCCAGCAGCAGCTCGATCGCGAGCGTCATCACCCAGCCCTGTACCGCCGCCACGACCGGCGTCGTCCAGATCCCGTCCTTCCGCCACGGATCGCGGCGGCCTGGTCCCGAGAAATCGAGTCTCCCCTCGCGAACCAGCGGTCCCACCTCGGCGAGGTCCAGGCCTCCGGTGAAGTGATCGCCATATGCGAACAGCACGCCGCAGCGAATGCTGTCGTCCGCCTCGAGCTGGTGATAAGCGGCGGCGAGCTGGTCGATCATCGCGAGATTGAACGCGTTTCGCTTCGCGGGGCGATTGAGCCCCATCAAAAGCAACGGTCCCTGGCGCTCGACGCGGACAGCGAGCTCGCTTTGGCTTGCCTCGCTCACGTCCTCCTCTTCATCGGCCGTCGAAACTCGCGGTGGTCGTACGAGTGTTCAGGAACATCTCGATGCCACGACGCGCATCCTCCGTGTCAAACAGCGGAACCGCCGCGTCGAGCAGCAGCGCGTCGGCGCCGTCGACACCGTCCTCCAAATACCGCCGGGCCAGCTGTTTGACGACGCCGAACGCGAGCGTGGGGCCGGTCGCGAGCGCGCGGGCAAATGCCTCCGCCGACTCGTGTAACTCATCCGCCGGCATCACGCGATCGATCACGCCCCAGGCCGCGAACTCTTCAGAGGAGTGAAGATCGCCTTCAAGAGCGATCGTACGCGCCCTGGTCAGACCGGCGCGCGCGGCGATCCGCTCCACGCCTCCGGCCAGCGGCACGATTCCGAGGCGCGTTTCGGGCAGCCCGAGCATCGTTCCCTCAGCCGCCCAGATGAGGTCGCAGAACAGCGCCAGTTCGAAGCCGCCGGCCATGCACGTGCCATGCACCGCAGCGATCGTCGGGAACGAGAGAGCCTCGATTCGCGCGCCGAGATCGAGGAAGGACGCGAGCAACGGGCGCATCTCGGCCGCGCCCTTCCCGGCGAACAGCAGGACATCGGCGCCGGCACTGAACACCGTGCCTTCGGCGCGGACCAGCAAAGCTCGAAGGCCATCGCCTGCCTCTATCTCGTCCAGGGCGGCCACGAGATCTCCGATCAGGGCTTCGCCGATCAGGTTCAGTGGCGGGTTCTCGAGCACGAGGATGCCGAGTCCGCCGTCCCGTGTGAAGCGAACCGTCTCCACGCCCGAATCGTGCGCTTATGGCACTGCGTTCTCTAGAGTCAAGCGACTGTTTCGACGTCAGTCGGAAGTGGGAGCAAGTGCATCCCGGAGCTGTGCCCGCGCGGTGATTCCGAGCTTCGGGAATATCCGATAGAGGTGCGATCCGATCGTGCGGTGGGAGAGGAACAGCCGCTCGCCGATCTCGCGGTTTGACAGTCCTGCTGCCGCCAGCTGGGCGATCTGCAGCTCCTGGGCGGTGAGCCGGTCACGAGCGTCCGCCGTGCGGGGGCCGATCTTCTCGCCGGTGGCGCGTAGCTCTTGGCGCGCGCGTTCACTCCAACGCCTCGCTCCCAAAGCGTCGAACAGGTTGATCGCGTCACGTAGAGGTTCACGCGCGTGTGCACTTCTCCGTTGCCGACGCAGCCAGCGCCCGAATGAGAACAGCGTCCGCGCACGCAGGAACGCGAAGCTCCCCGACTCTTCGCCGAGCGCGGTCACGAAGAGGGCCTCTGCGCGATCGCCGTCGCTCAGCAGCGGTCGAGCGCAGGCCAGACCGGCGCGCAAGATCGGCGGCTCACTGCGACTCGCGATCTCCTCGAGCTCGCCCATGACCTTGGCAACGCGCGCCGCGTGCTCACCGCGACCGCCCGCCTCGACGAGATCCAGCACGGCCGGCCACCGCATGAACCGGTGATACGAGGGATCGTCCTCGTCGAACACCGGCCAGAGCGCCCGAAATGCGTCGTCGTGCCGTCCCTCGCTGAGAGCCGCCGCTCCGCGGGCGAGATGCGCGGGGGCGAGCAGCGGACCGCCCTGCATCGCCGTCAGTGTCTGCTCCGGCCCGGTGAGCACCGCCTCGAGGTCGCTTTCGCTTCCGCGCAGCGCAGCAGCGAGCGCGCCCACGAGCTGGCCGGTGAGTCCGAACTGCGGCTGGCGAGTATCGCGCGCGAGGGTCCCCGCCTCCGAGCCGGCCGCCTCGGCCGCTTCCCAATCGACCGCATAGGTGGCAGCCCACGCGTAGTGGACCAGCGCCTGCGTCAGCATGCCGAGCCTGCTCTGCTCGCGCAGTTGTTCGACCGCGCGCGCGAGGAACCGCGAGCCTCCCGCGAAGTCGCCCGCTTTCTCGGCGGCGATGCCCACGTACATCGCTGCGACTGGATCGGTCAACTCCTGCAGCCGGATGCGTGCCACTCGGCGCCACACCGAGGGCGCCGTCAACTCCGGATTGGCGAGCGCGATGACAGCCAGCAGTCGTGGGTCGTCGTCCGAAAAGGCGATGCCTTCGGCCGCATCGACGACGTACTTACGTGTTTCGGCGCGGCACCGCGTCCACCAACAGCGATGCGCGATCGGGACGAGTGACCGCAATGCAGCATCGCGATCGCCGCCGGCGAGCATCTGATCGGCGATCGCGACGAAGGTCCTGGCGGCGCCCTTCTCGAACCAGACGTCACCACTGATCATCTGGCGTAGCCAGGCGAAGCGGGCGGCCTCGAGGGGACCCACCTCGAGGGGGTCCGCATCACTCAGAAGCCGTCTGACAACGTCAATGAGCCCGAGGTCGTACACGAGCTCCGCTGCCCGCACGAGCCGCTCGCCCTTCCGCCGGGGATCCGCGGTGAGCATGGCGGCGCGCTCGAGTGCGGCCGCAGCGACCATGACGGCGGCGCGCCGCCGCGCGATCTGCGCCTGCTCGTCCAATGCGGACGCAACTTCCTCGTCATGCCCCAACGTCGACGCGGCGCGGTGCCACAGCCGGCGCTCGGGATCACGTACGACTTCTGCCAAAGCCGCGTACATGGCGATTCGCTGCGCCGGCGGTGCCATGCTCTCCACCGCCGACCGGATCAGCGGATGATGAAAGCGCACTTCGGATCCATGCACCTCCGCCAGGCGGCTTGCGGCCGCGCTGTCCAGCGCGGAAAGCAGGACCTCATTCCCGGCGACGGCCGTGGCAGCCGACAGGAGTTCCTCGACCGAGGCCCTGCCGTCGAGTGCGGCGGCAAGCAGGACCAGGCGCGTGTCCGCACCGAGCGTGTCGAGACGCGCCCCGAACGCGCGCTCCAGCCGAGCGGTCAGGGTCGCGGGCGTCGGCGACAGCAGTTCGACGGGGTCGCGGGATTCCGGCATGGCCCGGGCAAGCTCCACGAGCCCAAGCGGATTGCCGGCGGCCTCGGCCAGCACGCGGGTCCGCGCGTCCGGGGACAACCCGGGCGCGACGCGGTCGAGCAACGTCCCAGAATTCGATGACGACAGCCGGTCCAAGCGCAGCACCGGCAACCGAGCCTCCTCGAGCGCTGTAACGAACCCGTCGCGAAGGGCGGCGATCAACACGACGGGCTCGTTGTCGAGCCGGCGCGCGATGAAGGTCAGCACGTCAAGGCTCGAGCGGTCGAGCCACTGCGCGTCGTCCGCGATCAACAAGAGCGGGCTGGAGTCGGCGGCGTCGGAAACGAGCCGGTAGGCGGCAAGGGCGACGCGGAACGGATCCGGCTCCACCAGGTCGTCGACGCCGAACGCTGCTTCGAGCGCTTGTCGCAGCGGCCCGGGAAGTTTCTCGATGCGCCTTTCGATCGGCCGCAGTAGTTGGTGTAGTCCCGCGAAGGCGAGCTCCGACTCGGACTCGACGCCCATGGTCGCGAGGGTGCGAGCGCCGAAGGAGCTTGCGCGGCCCCGCACACGGTCAAGCAATGCCGACTTCCCGATCCCGGCTTCCCCGCGAATCACCAGCGCTCCGCCGCGGTCGCGAACGCGGTCCAGGAGGGCGTCGACCCGCGCGACCTCGTCGTCGCGCCCGATCAGCTCACCGGTCGCATCCGGCGGGCTCAAGACGGTCATGGTCCGAGCATAAGCGGAAACAGTCACATGACTGAAGCGACGGGCACTCCATCGAGCCTACGGTGGCGTCGTGGCGATCGGCCACGAGACCTACAACGCGAGCCGGCTGACCGTCGAGGTGCCGGGCGTACGCGAGTTCCAGCGACTCTATGAGGAGGCGGTGCCCGCGAATCCGGTGGACGAGATCGCAGCGCTCGTGCAACGCGGGGCCAGCTGGGCCGAGGTGCTGGACACACACGCCGAGGCCGCCCCGTACGGTTTTCTCATCTACTGGCGCAACGATGTCCATGGCGTGATGCAGCTCGCGAGCGACGAGTACGACTGCGTCGCGTACCTCATGGGAAACGTCACCATCGCGGAGCAGATGTTCCGCCACGATCCCCGCGCGATGCTCTACGCGCCGCTTCGGACGGTCATCTGGGAAGACCGAGACGAACGCGCGTGGTTCACCGTGGACCAGCCGAGCATGCAGTTCGGAAGCTTCGGAATCCCCGCGGTCTCAGCAGTCGGGGTCGAGCTCGACAGGAAGCTCGCGGCGCTCTTGGAAGCGCTGCGCGTCGAGGTGCCGATGGCACTGCTCTCCTCGACCGTAGTTGCCTAAAACCCCGCGAGAAGCAGTCGCATGACGCAAGAGAACGCGGGCGCCGCGAGTCAGACTCCAGCTCGATTGCGCGGTTCTACCGAAAGGAACGAGAATGTCTCCGCAGAGCAAGCCGAGCATCGTCTTCTGCCACGGCCTGTGGGCCGATGGCTCGTGCTTCAGCAAGGTGATCCCTCCGTTGCAGGCTGAGGGTCACCAGGTGATGGCCGCGCAGTACGGCCTCGACACACCGGAGGAGGACGTCGCCACCGTCGTCCGAACGCTTGGCAGGGTCAGCAGCCCAGCCATCCTCGTCGGTCACTCGTACGGCGGATCGGTGATCACCGCCGCGGGGACGGATGATCGTGTGGCAGGGCTGGTCTACATCGCGGCGCTCGCCCCGGACGCCGACGAGACGTCACAGAGCCAGCTGGACAAGTTCCCCACCACCGACGTCTTCTCCCACATCGAAGTCGCCGATGGACGGATTTGGATGCTCCCGGACGGGGTCGAGTGCTTCGCGGGCGATCTTCCGGAGGAGGAGCAGGCGCTCGTGTGGGCCACCCACTACGCGCCGGCCGCGGACCTGTTCGGCCACAACGCCGAGGGGGTTGCCTGGAGGTCGAAGCCGAGCTGGTACATCGTGGCCAACAACGACCGAACGGTCCATCCCGACCTGGAGCGTTTCGTGGCGAACCGCATGGGTGCGACCACCTACGACGTGGACAGCAGCCATGTACCCATGCTCTCCCAGCCGCGCTTCGTGCTGGACGTGATTCGCGCCGCAGCCACCGCGGTCCAGGAGTCCGCGGCCGCTGTCGTATAGCCGAGCGGCGAGCCTGGATGAATTCGGCAGGATATTCGCCCATCACGCCGCTATTTCGGGTGTGCGATGGAGTGCGCGTGCGGTTCGCTGACAACAAAGCGGACTCGTCGACGGTAACGGTGTTGATGTTGAGCCCGTGGCCGGAGAGCCTCTGGGCATACCGTCGGATCTGGGACCGGGTGTCGGCGGTCGCTCGCGTAGTTGCGATCGACCTGCCGGGCTTTGGCCACTCTGACGGTCGGCCGGAGCTGATCGCGCCCGACGCGATGGGCACGTTCCTTGCGCGTCTCATCGACGAGTGGAGCCTGGACCCGCCACATGTCGTCGGTCCCGACGTCGGCACCGCCGCCGCGTTGTTCTTGGCGGCCGACGCTCCAGACCGCATCACGAGCTTGACCATTGGCGGAGGCGCGGTGCGTGTTCCCATCGACGCCGGTGGCGCGCTCAAGGACGTCATCGAGGCCCCGAGCCTCGACGTCGTCCGACAGCTGGATGCGCGAGCCAACATAGGATTCGCCGTCGAGCCGGCAGCCGGTGCCGACAGTGAGCCCGAGGTCCATGAGGACTACGTCAGCGCGTATGACCTAGGGCGCTTTGCCGAGTCCGCACGGTTCGTCCGCCACTACCCCGAGCAGAACCCGGTGCTGCGCGATCTGTTGCCGACGATCACCACGCCGGCGCAGATCGTGGCGGGGCGCGACGACGACTTGGTGCCGTGGTCCAACAACGAGTATCTCGCTGAGCTGCTGCCCAACAGCGAGATCCACCCACTCGACGCGGGCCACTTCGCGTGGGAGGAGGCGTCGGAGGACTACGGCCGTCTGATCGTCGATTGGGTCACCGGCGGATTCCAGCGCGTCGCTGGCGCGTCGGCCTGAACCCAGCGCGAGGGGCGAGCAAGCGCGCTGCCTAGACTCTCAAGGGATGCATGTCGGGATCGGGCTTCCGAACGCGGTACCGGACGTCGATCGCGCGGGGACTGTCGACTGGGCCCGCCGTGCCGAGGCGGCCGGGTTCGCCTCCCTCGGGACGATCGGCCGGATCGCCTACTCGAACTACGAGGAGTTGATCTCGCTGGCGGCGGCCGCCGCCGTGACCGAACGGATCCGGCTCGTCACGGACATCCTGCTGGCGCCGCTCCGAACGAACACCGCCCTGTTCGCCAAGCAAACGGCCACCCTTGACTCCCTCTCAAATGGACGGCTCGTGCTTGGGGTCGCGCCCGGCGGCCGGGAGGACGACTACGAGGTGTCCGGCGTGGATTTCCACGAGCGCGGCAAGATCTTCGACCGCCAGCTCGAGGATCTCCGAACGCTCTGGGCGGGTGACGAGGTGGGTCCGCCCCCCGCCAACGGCGCGCGCCCCAGGCTGCTGATCGGGGGCTCCGTCGACGCCGCTTTCCGGCGCGCCGTCCGGTACGCGGACGGGTGGACGCTCGGCGGGGGCACGCCCGACGCCCTCGCCCAGGGAGCCGCCAGGCTCGAGGAGCGGTGGAAGGCCGAGGGGCGCGAGGGCAGCCCCTACAAGATGGCCCTCTTCTATTTCGGGCTGGGTGATGACGCGGAGATGCGTGCTCGTCAAGACCTCGGCCACTACTACGCTTCGCTCGGCGAGGAGATAGCCAATCGGATCGTCTCCAGCGCCGCCACGGACGCAGGGACCGTCAAGGGCTACCTCTCGGCCTTCGAGCAGGCAGGGGCCGACGAGGTGATCTGCTTCCCCGTCTCAACCGATCCGGGTCAGGTGGAGCTCCTGGCGGAAGCGGCGCTCTGAGAGATGGCTCGTCACACTGTTGGTCCGCGCCGCACCGATTCGCTTCGGACGTACGTGCGCGCGACGCGGATCATCGGCAGTCTCAGTTTGCTCGTCCTTTTCGGGGCGATTGCGTGGGACCTCGCCAACGACGGGTTCTGGTCGCGTCACACGCTCTTCGCGAGCGTTGTCGCGAGCTTGATCGTCGTCGCGGTGACCGCGGCGGTGCTCAACGAAGTGCTCGAGCGCCGGCAGCGCGAGCGCTGGTCCGTGCTCGCGCAGTACGCACTGCTCGACTTGGTCCGGACGGCTCGACTCGTTTGGACCGGTCTGCTCGAGCTCGCTGGTCTCGCTCCGGACGGAGATCTCGCCGACGGTGCGCTCGCAGCCGGCTCCGAGGCG
>Ga0114129_10001775_pt1 | contig 29377 bp, 28 predicted proteins | sample RhiMetdeltSRZDD1_FD_80071 | JGI IMG/M metagenome (GOLD analysis project Ga0114129, IMG submission 80071) | Populus rhizosphere microbial communities from Tennessee, USA - Rhizosphere MetaG P. deltoides SRZDD1 (version 2) (version 2) | ecosystem: Host-associated > Plants > Roots > Rhizosphere >... | reverse complement strand
GTTCATTCCGTCCTCCGATCTCGTGACGCGCTCCAGGTGGCGCGTCAGCTTGTCCCGTTTCTGTTCCAGCTCCGCCGCGCGGGCGCGGTCCTTCTCGACCACATCCGCCGGCGCGCGCGCGACAAAGCCTGGGTTGTCCAGGCGTTTCGCGATACCGGCGAGCTCCCCTTCCAGCTTCTGCAGCTCCTTTCGAACGCGCGCCTCCTCGGCGGCGAAGTCGATCAATCCGGCGAGCGGAAGGTGCACCTCCACCTCCGGCTCGACGTGCACCGCGGCCTTGCGCGGGCGCGCCGCCCCCGGTGGGAGCACCTGGACCTCCGACGCGTTGGCGAGGCGCGTGAACGCGTGCCGGTGCGCGTCGAACACCCGTTCCGCGGCGGCGTCGCGCGCCACCAGGACCAGCGGCACGGCCTGGTTCGGAGGGAGGTTGACCTCCCCTCGTACGCTGCGCGCGCCCTCGATGGCGCGCATCAGCGTGTCCATCTCCGCTTCGGCGCGCTGGTCGAGGAGCGAATCCGGCGCAGGGTAGCGCTCCACCATGATCGACGGGGCGTGTCCCCGGCGCTTCGGGAGCCGCTGCCAGACCTCCTCGGTGACGAACGGCATGAAGGGGTGCAGGAGCCGCAGCGCGCCCTCCAGCGCCTGCAGCAACGCGGACTGCGCGCCGGCGCGCTCGGCCGGCGTGCGATCGCCGTACAACGCGGGCTTGGCCAGCTCGATCGCCCAGTCGCACAGCTCGCCCCAGACGAAGCGATAGATGCCGTTCGCCGCGTCGTTCAAGCGGAATTCTTCCAGCGCGGTGCGCGTCTCGTCGGCGCAGCGCTGGAACCGCGACAGGATCCAGCGATCGTACACGCTGGCGGGCGGCGCAGGGCGATCCGGATCGTATCCGTCGGCGCTGCGCAGGACGAATCGCGCCGCGTTCCAGATCTTGTTGGCGAAGGCGCGATAGCCCTCGATGCGCTTCTCGTCGAGCTTGATGTCGCGCCCCTGCCCCGCCATCGACGCAAGCGTGAAGCGCAGCGCGTCCGCGCCGTACTTCGCGGTGATGTCGAGCGGGTCGATGACGTTCCCGCGCGTCTTCGACATCTTCTCGCCGTGCTTGTCGCGCACCATGGCGTGGAGGAAGACGACGCGGAACGGGACCTCGCCCATGAAGTGCAGGCCGAGCATGGCCATCCGGGCGACCCAGAAGAAGATGATGTCGAACCCGGTCTCCATCACCGAGTTCGGATAGAAGGTGCGCAGCGCCGGGGTCTGGTCGGGCCAGCCGAGCGTGGAGAACGGCCACAGGCCGGACGAGAACCAGGTGTCGAGCACGTCCGGGTCCTGCGTCAGCCGTCCCGAATGGCAGGTCTCGCATTCGCGCGGGGGCTCGCGCGCGACGGTGACGTGGCCATACTCGCAGTACCACGCGGGGATCTGGTGCCCCCACCACAGCTGGCGCGACACGCACCAGTCGTGGATGTTCCGCATCCATCTGAAGAACTCCGCCTTCCACGGTTCCGGCACGAAGCGGATCCGACCCTTCTCCACCGCCTCGATCACCGGCTCCGCGAGCGGCTTCGTCTTCACGAACCATTGCTTGCTGAGCAGCGGCTCCACCACGCTCTCGCAGCGCTGGCAGCGCCCGAGCGCCATGTGGTGCTGCTCGGTGCCGCGTTCCAGCCCGAGCTCGCGCAGCGCCTCCTTGATCGCGGGCCGCACCGCGATGCGGTCCTGCCCGCGGAACCTGCCGGCGTTCTCGTTGAGCGTGCCGTCGAGGTTGAGGATGTTGATCGGCTGCAGGTGGTTCCGCTTCCCCGCCTCGAAGTCCTCGAAGCTGTGCGCTGGCGTCACCTTCACCGCGCCGGTGCCGAACTTCGGATCGACCAGCTCCGCGTCGGCGACGATCGGGAAGGCGCGATCGAGGAGCGGGTGCTTCACCTGCTTGCCGATCATCGCCTTGTACCGCTCGTCGTCGGGGTGCACGGCGACGGCGGTGTCGCCGAGCATCGTCTCGGGACGGGTGGTGGCGACCACGATCTCGCCCGAGCCGTCGGCCAGCGGATAGGCGAACTTGTAGAGCTCCGCCTGCGCGTGCTCCTCGTGGTCGACCTCGAGGTCGCTGAGCGCGGTGCGGTCCTTCACGCACCAGTGGATGAGCCGCTCGGATCGGTAGAGCAGGCCCTCCTGGTACAGCCGCACGAACGCCTCGCGCACCGCGCGCGAGGACTGGTCGTCCATGGTGAAGCGCTCGCGCTCCCAGTCCAGCGACGCGCCCAGCGCGCGATGCTGCTGCGCGATGCGACTGCCGTACTGCTCCTTCCACTGCCAAACGCGGCGGAGGAACTCGGCGCGTCCGAGGTCGTGCCGCGATTTCCGCTCGCTGCGCAGGAGCTCGCGTTCGACGACCATCTGCGTGGCGATGCCGGCGTGATCGATGCCCGGCTGCCAGAGCGCGTTGAACCCGCTCATGCGCTTCCAGCGGATCAGCGCGTCCTCGATGGCGGCGGTCAGCGCGTGCCCGAGGTGGAGACTGCCGGTGACGTTCGGCGGCGGCAGCACGATGCAGTACGGCGGCTTGTCGGAGACGTCGGCGGCGTGGAAGTAGCCGCGCTCCTCCCATTCGCGCGCCCAGCGCGGCTCGACCTGGGACGGCTCGTAGGGCTTGTCGAGCTCGGGCCCTACGGCGATCCCGGTCTCCCTCGCTGCCATTTGTGCTCGGCCTCCACGCGCCGCGTTCCGCGCGGCGAGGGAGATACCACATGCGAGGGGAGATGGAAGTGTGAGCGCCCGCACTTCGGGCGAAAGATTCAGGCGCCGCGTTCCTTCATCAGGCGCTCGAGCTCCTCGCGGATGATCGTCTCTGCGAGCTCGGGGACGACTTCCCACGCGATCTTCTCGATCACTTCGCGCGAAGCCTTCGACAATGCCTCGCGGAGCTGCGCCTCGCCGCCGTCGGCTGCGCGGGCGCCGGGCACGACGGACAGTGCCGGTTGCTTGGGGCTCGGCGGCGGCGGCACGGCGCGCAGAGGGGCAGGCGCGGAAGCGGGCGCCTCCTCGACGATGTCGTCGACCTCCATCGGGATGTCGTCGTCCGAGGGGGGCTTCGCCAGCCGTTGCGTACGTTCCGGCGGCGGGGGCGCCGATTTCGCCTGCGGTGGCATGGGCTTGGCCACGGCGGCGGGAGGTGCCGGCGGTCGGGAAGCCGGCGGCGGTGGCGGGCGCGAGCCGGCTGGCGCCGGGGGACGCGCGGCTGCCGGAGGCGCGGACGGCCGGGCACCGGGCGGCGCTGCGGCAGGCGGGCGGGCGGAAAGGGGCGCACCCGGGCGCGGTGCGCCCGCTGGCGCTCCCGCCGGACGGGGCGGGGCCGAGACGGGCTTCATCCCCGGCATGGTCGGCGGGCGGGGCATCGTGATGGGGCTCCCGGGCGCGCCTGCCGGGGCCGGAGGTCGGGGCGGCGGCGCCCCAGGGACAGGCGGCCGCGACGGTGGAGCCGCCGCGGGACGGGCCGCGGGAGGCGGTGCAGAGGGCTTCGACGAAGGCGCAGCAGACGGAACCGCCTTCGGATTCGCCAGGATCTGCCGGACCTGATCGATCAACTTCTGCGAATCGAACGGCTTGGGCATGTGCCCGTTCGCCCCGACGGCGATCGCCTTCGCCGGGTCGATCGGCATCCCCCCTCCGAGGAGGAGCACCGGGATGTGCCGCGTGCTCGCATCGGCGCGCACCTTCTCGCACAATTCGTAGCCGCCCAGCCCCGGCATGTTCACGTCGGCGAGGATCAGGTCGGGCTTGGTCTCTCGCGCGCGCGAGAGGGCCTCGTTGCCGTCTGAAACCACCGCCAGCGTGACGTCCTCGGCCCGGAACACCATCTCCACCGCCTTCTGGATGGTGACGGAATCGTCGGCCAGCAGCAGGGACTTGGGCACGCTTGGAACGCCTCCGGGCGGATTCCGGGCAGGGATCATTCAACCTGTACCCGTCCTTTCCGGGGCAGGCAAGCTTTCGGAATTGCAAGGGGAGCGTCGGACTATCCGGCACTTTCGACCGCTTCGGGCAGCCTCCCGAGATCGGCCTCGTCGAACAGCGGTTTCGGGCTCCCGTCGGGCACCGGCTGCCGCTGCCGGTTGTGCCAGTAGACCGCCATGCCGACGCGCGACGCGCCCGGGACGTCGTGCGGCGAGCCCGCCACGAAGAGGACGCGATCGGGCGGAAGATTCAGCGCGCCGAGCGCTGCGCGATACGCGCGCGGGTCCGCCTTGTACGCTCCGGCGCGCTCCGCGCTCATCACCAGCTCGAATCGGGCCCCGGTCGCGGCGGCGGCGACGTCGGCCAGCCGCTGCGAGCAGTTGGTGACGATCGCCAGGCGGCGGCCTACGAGGCGATCGAGGGCTTCGCGCACTCCGGGCCACGGCTTCAGCTCGCCCCAGCGCGCCACGAGCTCGTCGCGCTTGGCGCGAGCCATGCCGACCTCGGAGGCGGCGTCCGCGAGGATGTCCTCATACGGGCGGTACGATCCTTGCGCGGTCACCAGCCGAAGCGAGGCGAGGCGCCAGGTCCGCCCCAGCGCCTCGCTGCCCGCGACGCGGGTGTAGAGCGACCACGAATCGACCAACGCGGTCAGCAGATCGAACGCAACTGCATCGAACCGCGCCACGGCCGGGGCTCAATAATCGAGATCGTCCCCGCCGCCGTAGTCCATGCCGCCCATTCCACCCATGCCGCCCATTCCACCCATGCCGCCCATGCCGCCGCCCGCCGCGGCGCCTCCGGCCTTCTTGCGCTTCGGCTTCTCGGCGACGAGCGCCTCGGTCGTGAGCAGCAGCCCGGCGACGCTCGCCGCATTCTGCAGCGCCGTGCGGGTCACCTTGGTGGGATCGATCACGCCGGCCTGCACGAGGTCCTCGTACGTGTCGGTGCGGGCGTTGTAGCCGAAGCCGCCCTTCCCTTCCTGCACCTTCTGCAGGACGATGCTCGCCTCGAGGCCGGCGTTCTGCACGATGCGCCGCAGCGGCTCCTCGATGGCGCGCCGGACGATCTGCACGCCGACGCGCTCGTCGCCCTCGCCGAGCTTCTCGAGCGCCTTCTGCGCGCGCACGAAGGCGACGCCGCCGCCGGGCACGATGCCTTCCTCGACCGCGGCGCGGGTGGCGTGCAGCGCGTCCTCGACGCGCGCCTTCTTCTCCTTCATCTCCGTCTCGGTCGCGGCGCCCACCTGGATGACCGCGACGCCGCCGGCCAGCTTGGCGAGGCGCTCCTGCAGCTTCTCGCGGTCGTAGTCCGAGGTGGTCTCCTCGATCTGGGCGCGGATCTGCCGGATGCGGCCTTCGATGTCGCTCTTCTTGCCCGCGCCGTCGACGATGGTGGTGTTGTCCTTGTCGATGGTGACGCGCTTGGCTCGGCCCATGTCCTGCAGCGTGGCCTGGTCGAGCTTGCGGCCGAGCTCGTCGGCGATGACCTTCCCCCCGGTCAGCACGGCGACGTCCTGCAGCATCTCCTTGCGCCGGTCGCCGAATCCGGGCGCCTTCACCGCCGCGACCTTGAGGGTGCCGCGGAGCTTGTTGACCACCAGCGTGGCCAGCGCCTCGCCTTCCACTTCCTCCGCGATGATGAGGATCGGCTTGCCGGTGCGGACGACCTGCTCGAGCAGCGGAATCAGGTCGGCCATCGCGGCGACCTTCTTTTCCGTGATCAGGATGTAGGGCTCGTCGAGCTCCACCACCATGCGCGCCGGATCGGTGACGAAGTAGGGCGAGACGTAGCCGCGGTCGAACTGCATGCCCTCGACGACCTTGAGGGTGGTCTCGAGGCCTTTCGCCTCCTCGACGGTGATGACGCCTTCCTTGCCCACCTTCTCCATCGCCTCGGCGATGATGTTGCCGATCGTATCGTCGCCGTTCGCGCTGATGGTGCCGACCTGCGCGATCTCGGTCTTTCCCTGCGTCTTGGTGGAGAGCTTCTTCAGCTCCGCGACGATCTTCTCCACCGCCGTGTCGATGCCGCGCTTGAGCGCCATCGGGTTGTGGCCGGCGGCGACGAGCCGCTGCCCCTCCCCGTAGATCGCCGCCGCGAGCACCGTCGCGGTGGTGGTGCCGTCGCCTGCCACTTCGGAGGTCTTGGTGGCGACCTCGCGGACCATCTGCGCGCCCATGTTCTGGAAGCGATCGCCGAGGTCGATCTCCTTGGCGACCGTCACGCCGTCCTTGGTGACGGTCGGCGCGCCGAACGACTTCTCCAGGACGACGTTGCGGCCCTTCGGTCCCAGGGTCACCGCGACGGCGTCGCTCAAGATGTGCACGCCGCGCAGGATCTGGTCGCGCGCGGCCTGGTGGAAGCTGATCTCCTTCGCGGCCATGGAAGCTCCTCCGATTGCAGGGCGGACCCGTCCGCCGGAATGGGGGCGCGAATGTAGACAGGTCGCCGCGACTGTCAAGGGACGTCCCGCGTGAACAAGCGCTTGTCACCTGCAGTCCCATCGCATACCTACGCGGGAACCCTGGAGCCCTCATGCACGCCCTCGCCGCCCTCGCCTTGCTGATCGCGCAGACCGACGCCGGCGCCGCGGCGGCGCCGCCGGGCGCGGGCGGACCCGGATCGGCAAAGGTCAGCGGCAAGGTGACGCTCTCCGGCCTCGCCCCCAAGCTGGCAAACCTGCCCGTCACGCGCGACATCAAGACCTGCGGCCCGAGCAAGCCCGACGAGTCGCTCGAGGTCGGCCAGGGTGGAGGCGTCAAGAACGCGGTGCTCTGGATCGCCGACGGCCCCAAGCCCGCCCGGGCCGAGAAGATCAAGGTCACGCTCGACCAGAAGCAGTGCGATTTCGTGCCGCACGTCGTTGCCCTGCCCGCCGGCGCGACGCTCGACGTCGTGAACGGCGACAAGCTCTTCCACAACGTCCACGCGCGCGAAGGCGACCGCACCGTCTTCAACTACGCCATGCCGGTGCCGAACCACGTGATCCCCAGACCGCTGAAGGATCCCGGGCTCTTGCGCATCACCTGCGACGTGCATCCGTGGATGCGCGCCTGGGTCGACGTGCTGCCCACCTCGGCGTTCGCGGTCACCGACGAATCGGGCAGCTACACGATCTCCGGGGTTCCGCCGGGCAAGCACACGGTGAAGCTCTGGCACGAGCGCCTGGGCGAGAAGGAGCAGCAGATCGACGTGAAGGCCGGCGGCACGGCCACGCTCGACCTGGAGCTGACTCCCAAATGAGCGCGCGCATCGATCCCGCATTCCTGGTCCCGTGGGTACGCGCCGAGCTCGAGGCCGTCGGCGAGGGCAGACACCTCGAAGCGCACGCGGCCCGGGCGCAGCAGGACGGGCTCGATCCGGACGAGGCGGAGCTGGACGCCGCGTCGGATCTCGCGGCGAGGCGCGGGCTCGCGGCCGCTCTCGACGGCGCTGCTGCCCCGCTGTGGCTTCTGGAAGTGCGCGAGGCGCGCGGTCTGTCGGAGCGCGTCGAGCGCAGCGGCTTAAGCTGCGTCGCCTGGCTGCGAGCCACGCCCGGAGCGGCCGACCGACTCGCGCAGCTCGTCGCGGCGCTGGTCGAGGACCCGCGTTCGGCCGTGGCGGAGATGGCCGGCCTGGGCGGCAGTCCCGGCTGCGCGACGAGGTAGCCCGTCGAACGCGGAGCGGGTCGTCGCTGGTACACTCCGGGACCGTGGCCGATCCCGGGACGTCGCTGACGCTGACCACGCCGCGAGCACCGGCGCGGACCGGACACTACGGCCCGTTTGCGCGCTGGCTGCTGTCGCACATGTTCGGGCCGATCGCGTTCCCCGACGAATCGCGCGAGACGATCCGCGCCGCATCGCTGCGCGGGACTCCGGTCTACGTGCTGCGCTCCTCGTCGCTCTTGACCCTGCTCTTCTTCAACTGGAGCTTCTGGCGCCTCGGCCTGCCGATCGCCCGAGCGGCGACGGGCCTCGGGTACCGAATCTTCGCCCCGTTCGCGCGCTGGTACCTCGGCGGCGAGCAGGTGCGCCCGCCCGCGGCCGCGCAGGACAAGTCGGCGGCGCAGGTCGTTGAGGCAGTGCGCCAGGGCGAAGCCGCTCTCGTGTTCCTGCGCATGCCGCGAACCCTGCCCAGCGCGGTCTCGGTGCTCGCCGACCCCTTCCCCGTTCTCACGACATTGCAGCGGGAGCAGCCCTCGCCGCCCATCCAGCTCGTGCCGATCACGCTCGTGTGGCGGCGCCGCCCGAAGAAACTGCGCGCCGGCGTGCGCGACCTCCTCTTCGGAGATCCGGACGAGCCCGGCGCCCTGCGCAGCTTCTTCGCCTTCCTGCTCCACCGGAAGCAGGCGATGGTCAAGGCCAGCGCGCCCATCGATCTCGCCGCCGTAGTCGCCGAGCAACCCCACGCGCCGGCCACGCGCATCGCCCGTCAGGTGCGCGGCGCGCTGTACCAGCACCTGGCGCGCGAAGCGCGCGTCGTCACCGGGCCTCCGCTCAAGTCGCCCCAGCGGGTCATCGACCAGACGCTGAACGATCTGCAGCTGCGGCGAACGCTCGCGGAGCTGGCGCGCGAGCGGGGCCGCGCCGACGAGTCGCTCGAGCGCGAGGCCCGCAAGGACCTGCGCGAGATCGCCGCGCGCTACAACCCGCTCGCCGTCGACGTCCTCAAGCGGATCGTCAAATGGATGTTCCGCCGCATCTACGACGGCGTCGACGTGGACGAGGCGGGCATGAAGCGGCTCGGCGAGGTGGGCGCGCGCGCCCCGCTCGTCCTGTGCCCGTCGCACAAGAGCCACTTCGACTACATGGTCCTCTCCGTCGTCTGCGACGACTACGGGCTGCAGCCGCCGCACATCGCCGCGGGCGACAACCTCGACTTCTGGCCGGTCGGCCGCTTCCTGCGGATGGGCGGGGCCTTCTTCATCCGCCGCACCTTCAAGGGCGACCGCGTGTATTCGGCCGTCATGCAGGCGTACGTGAAACGCCTGCTCAGCGACGGCTTCACCCAGGAGTTCTTCGTCGAGGGCGGGCGCTCGCGAACGGGCAAGCTGCTACCGCCCAAGCTCGGGATGCTCACGCTCGAGGTGGAGGCGTGGCTCACCGGCGTCCGGCCCGACGTCTTCTTCGCACCGATCTCCATCTCGTACGAGAAGATCGCCGAGGCGGGCAGCTATCAGCACGAGCTGCTCGGCGGCGAGAAGCAGAAGGAGGACGCCAAGGCCCTGCTCTCGGCGACCAAGGTGCTGCGTACCCGGCTCGGCCGGATCACCATCCGCGTCGACGAGCCCATCTCGCTGGCGACGCTGTTCGCCGAGCGCGGCGTCGATCCGAAGAGCCACACGCAGGAGGAGCGGCGCGCGCTGGTGCGGGCGCTCGGGCTGCGGTTGGCGGCGGGGATCAATCGCGCGACGCCGCTCGCGCCCATCGGCCTCGTCTCGGCCGTGCTCCTCAGCCACGATCGGCGCGGCATGTCCGAGGACGAGGTCCTCGCGCGCACCGAGTTCCTCCACCAGGCGGCGCTCGACGCGGGGGCCCGGACGCCGGCCTGGCAGATGGGAAGCGGAGGACCGGGGTTGCCGCCTGCCAGCCTGCGCGATTCGGGCCTGGTGCAGCGCGCGCTGTTGCGCCTGGGCGCCGACGGGAACATCCGGCTCCAGGAAGCGGGCGGCCAGCGCTTCTACTCGGTGGTGGAGGAGCGGCGCATGGCGCTCGACTACCACAAGAACGCCATCCTCCATTTCCTCGTCGCTCCCGCGATCCTCGCCATGGCCGTTCGCAGCTACGGCGGGCAGCGCGCTCCGCGGAACGCGCTGCTCGCCCGCGCGCGCGAGCTTTCGCGGTTGCTGAAGCACGAGTTCATCTTCGAGCCGGGGCGGTCGCTCGAGTCCACCGTCGAAGAGATGCTGCAGCTCCTGGTGCGCTGGGGCATCGTCATGCGCGAGGGCGACGACATCGTGCCGGTCCCTTCGGGCGTGCGGCTGGGGCAGCTGCTCGGCGATCTGTTGCGCCCGTACCTCGAGGGAATGCTCGTCGCCGTCGACGCGCTCCATCCTCTGCTCTCCGGACCGATGGCCACCCGCGAGTGGACGCGGCAGGCGCTCGATCGCGGCCGCGCGGCGTGGCTCGCCGGCCGCGTGCGCCGTCTCGAGTCCCTCTCCAAGGCCACGTTCGAGAACTCGCTCGTGATGCTGCGCGAGAAAGACGTGGTCCGCGGAGCGAAGCTCGAGATCACCCCCGAGTTCCGCAGCCGCGAGAAGATCGCCGCGCTCGCGGAGGACGTCGAACAGTACTTGAGGTGACGCGATGGAATTCCAGCGGACGTTCTCGAAGGCGGTCTGGGAGCCCAGGGTCGGCTACTGCCGCGCGTTGCGGGCGGGCCAGCACATCTACGTGACGGGCACCGCGCCCATCGACGAGTCCGGCCAAGGCGTGCACGGCCGCGGCGACGCATACGCCCAGGCGCGGCGCTGCCTCGAGCTGATCGAGCGCGCGCTCGGCAAGCTCGGCGCCGATCGCCGGCAGGTCGTGCGGACGCGCATGTTCGTCACGGACATCTCCCGCTGGCAGGAGTACGGCCGCGCGCACGGCGAGTTCTTCGCCGACTGCCCGCCGGCGACGACCATGGTCGAAGTGAAGTCGCTCATCGATCCCGCGATGCTCATCGAGATCGAAGCCGACGCCGTCGCGCCCTGACCCGCGGTACGCGTCACGGCACGAGGTCGTCGGCTCGGCCGATGCCCAGGGCCTACTTCGCGAAATCGGGCACGAACGTACGGCCGAAGCGCTGCTCGATCGCCGCGGTGAATTCCGCCGGGAGGCCGACCAGGCGGGCCAGCTCGGAGGCGCGCTCGAAGCTCGCCGCGGTGAGCCGGTAGCTCGCGTAGAAGGCCGCGCCCGTCAGCATGCCTGCGACGAGCATCGGCGTCGCCGCGTGCCAGTCATGGTCGAAGCCGAACGCCGTCATCAGGCCGATCATCGAGGTGATGCCGCACGCCAGCCAGAGCGGCGTCCGCAGCCAGGCGAGGAGGACGGAGTTCCAGCGCAGCTTCTTCAGCTCGATGCCGCGACCGGCGGAGCCGCCCTTCTCTTCGAAGACGAGGTACGAGGAGAGCGGGATGAGCGGGACGAAGTTCACGTGGAAGAACTTCGTCCGGACGCTGAACAACCCCGCGACGCGATCGACCTGACCGAAGAGCCTCGTCCCGAACACTCCCATGGGTCCCCCTCAGCTGATCGTCCGGCGAGCGTACCGGAAGGGTTCCGAGCGTTTCACTGTGGACGCCGCACGCACCGCCGATCACCGGCGCCGTCGGCATGAGAACGGGCACTTGCGCCCGCACCCACACCGCCGTACCGCGGCCTTCAGGTGGCGCCGGCCGGCAGCCCGTTTCTCGACAGGACAGGCGCGGATTTCTTGAACGCGCAGGGCACCGGCTGGTACGTTCGCGACCCTTCGAACCCGACGAGGCAGACATGGAATTCACCGGTCGCATTCGCGAAATCCTGTCCTGGTATCCGTCCGACAATCCGGGCACCAAGACCAACCTCGCCCGCATGCTCAACCACGGGCGCCTCGCCGGCTCCGGCAGGATGGTGATCCTGCCCGTCGATCAGGGATTCGAGCACGGGCCGGTGCGGTCCTTCGCTGCGAACGCACCGGGGTACGATCCCGACTATCACATCCAGCTCGCCATCGACGCCGGCTGCAACGCGTACGCGGCGCCGCTCGGATTCCTCGAGGCGGTCGCGGGCAAGTATGCCGGGCAGATCCCGCTCATCCTCAAGCTGAACAACAGCGACACGCTCTCGAAGGGGCACCCGCCCTGCTCGGCCGTCACGGGAAGCGTCAAGGACGCCGTGCGGCTCGGCTGCGGGGCGATCGGATTCACCATCTACCCGGGCTCCTCCGCGCGGAACACGATGTACGAAGAGCTGCGCGAGCTGACCGAGGAGGCGAAGGAATACGGGCTCGCCGTCGTCGTCTGGAGCTATCCGCGCGGCGAGGGCATCACCGACAAGAAGGGCGAGACGGCGGTCGACGTCGCGGGCTACGCGGCGCAGATCGCTTGCCAGCTCGGCGCCCACGTCGTGAAGGTGAAGCCGCCGGGCGAGTCCATCTACCAGCCCGAGGCGCAGAAGGTCTTCGAGAAGTACAACATCCCCATCAAGACGATGGCCGATCGCGTGCGCCACGTCGTGCAGAGCGCCTTCAACGGGAAGCGGATCGTGATCTTCTCCGGCGGCGAGGCGAAGGGGACGCAGGAGATCCTCGAGGAGGTTCGCGGCCTGCGCGACGGCGGCGCGTTCGGATCGATCATGGGCCGCAACAGCTTCCAGCGCCCGCACGACGAGGGCGTGAAGCTGCTCCGCGACGTGATGGACGTGTTCGCCGGCCGGAGCTGAGGCCGGCGAGCGCCCTCAGGTCCCGCTCTACTGCGGCACCTTCCCGACCAGCACCGGGGCGCCGCCTGCAGAGGGCGTAACGACGATCGTCCGCGCTCCGGGCGCGGCAGTAGCTGCGGGCGACACGATCTCCCGGATCGGCCCCAGCGCCTGGGCCTGGCCGCCGCCCTTGGGATTGGTCTGGAACGTGGCGAGCGGCCGCGCGTCGCGCGCACCGGCCGGTTCTCCCTGCGCGACCGCGACCGTGAAGCTGGCGGAGGGTGGCAGTCCGCGGACCAGCAGATCGAGCGCGTCGGTCACACCCAGTTGCCGGACGGCGACGCTGCCGGCCGCGGCGCCGCCCTCCGGCGGCTTCAGCGCAATCACCACCGGGCGCTGCGATTCCGCGAGCGCCACGAGCTTCTCGCGGCCGCCCGCCGGCGCGGCGTTCGACACGTACACCAGCGCCTGCGGAGCCTGACCGCCCGCGATGCGCTTGCGCTCCTTCCGCTCCACCGCGTCGATGACCGCGACGGCGTCCTCGTTCTCGAGTCCGACGAAGACCAGGGATCCGTCGTCCGACGGCCACAGGCCGTGCGGAAGGGCTCCGGTCGGAATCGTCGCGACGAGCTTCGGCTCGGCATCGCGAGTGAACACCTTGACGACGTCCAGGCCACCGACGGTCACGAACGCGAACTTGCCGGCGGAGTTGTCCACGCAGGCCACGTGGTTCGTCACCGGGCCGGTGTCGACAACGCTCCGCACCTTGAACGCGCGCGCGTCGATCACCGTGACCTTGCCGACGTCCTTGTGGGTCATCCACATCTGATCGTCGCTGCAGACGTCGAGGTTCGGCGAGAACGGGCTCGTCACCGGGATGCGGGCGACGATCTTGTGCGTCTTCACGTCGACCGCGACCGCTTCGGCCGTGAAGCTCGACACGACGAACCCGATGCGGCCGTCGCGGCGGAAGCGCACCATGCCCGGTCCGTCGGGCACCTGGATCCGGCCGCTCTCCCGCAGGGTGCGCGCATCGATGACGGAGACGTAGTCCTCGCCGCGGACGGACACCCAGAGCTCGCGGCCGTCCGGCGTGTAGAACGCCTCGTGCGGCGCGCGCCCCACGTACGTGGTGCCTTTCACCGAGTTGCTGGCCGTATCCACGAAGGTCACCGCGTTGGTGGCGATGGACACGACTGCCAGCGTCTTGTGGTCCGGGGAGAACCCCAGCCCGTGCACGTTCGCCTGGCCGCGGTAGAGCGGCGACAGCACGTCCGATCGGGGCGCGCCGAGCCGCAGGAGCCCGAGCAGCTCGCCGGCCGCCGGATCGAAGACGGAGACGGTGTTGGAAGTCTGGTCCGCGGTGTAGACGCGATCTCGCGCGCCCGGCGCCGCGGCAGCCGCCATCAACGCCAGCAGCGTCGCGGCGGTCATCGCTGCTCCTTCGGCGCCGGGTGCTGCTCGAGCCAGCGGCGCATCAGTGCGATCTCCGTCTGCTGATCCGCGATGATCCCCTCCGCCAGGCGCCGCAGCGCGGGGTCCTTGCCGTACAGCAGCAGTGCGCGAGCCATGTCGATCGCTCCTTGGTGGTGCGGAATCATGCTGGTGACGAAATCGCGGTCCGGGTCGCCGGTCCGCGGCGCCGACGCCATTCCGTGGTGCATCGTCTCCATGGCGCGGTCGAGCCGATCCGCGAAGTCGTTCGCAAAAGGCCGCGCGGTGGTCACAGGTGAGACGGCGACCGCGGCGGCGATCCACAGCGTGCGCATCGGCGCCTCCCGCTTCAGTCCGCCTCGATGGGCGGCCGGACCTCCTGCCACTGCTCCGGGTTCGGCGCGAGGACGACGTGCAACTCCTCGCCGACGCCTCCCCGCAGCTCGGGCGTGCACGGCGCGGAACCGCAGGAGAGCCTCGCGTCGGTCACCGGCCCCGGGGCATTCGCCGGCAACTCGGGACGGACCAGCCCGATCCGGCAGGCCCGACCGTGCGGCAGATAAAGCGTGGCGCGTCCGTCGAGGAGCCCCGCCCGCGTCTCCCACGTCGGCGGAGAGCTTTCGCCTGGGACCGCCGCGCACACTGCCCGCACGGCGGGCGCGGCGCGCGGCTCTCCCTTCGGACGGACGACCTGGACGGTCGCGGTGGTGGGGCGCTCCACGCGAGCGAGCCACATGGCGGGCTTCCGCGGGACCACCGTCGCGTACCCGATCATGGCGGCGGTGTGGAACTTGGGCGGGGGCAGCGCCTCGCAGCGCCACCCGCCGTGGGCCAGGCCGGGCCACTTCGCCTCGCCGAAGACGTCGGTGAGCCCGCTGAACCGCTTGCCGTCGGGACCGTCGCAGACCACCTGGGCATTCATGATGCCCTGGTGCGTGTCGTCCTCGACGTGCACCACCAGCGGACCCGGTAGCTTCACCAGCAAGTAGTAGAAGATCGCCAGGACGGCGGCGATGACGGCGGCGGCGAGCACCGCTTCGATCCGCGCCGGCACGCTGCTGCGGAAGCGCGGCTCGAAGGTGGCGGTGGATCTCGCCCCGACGCCGTTGCGCACGAGCGGCCCGCCCTGGGACGGCGTCGGGTTCACGGGCAATACTCCGCGCGGTTGTTGTCGGTTTCGAAGACCTCGACCTTGCAGATGCGGACGCGTCCGTCGTCGAGCTTGCGTCCCAGCTCCTCGGCGAGGAAACGGGCCAGCTCCTCGGCGGTCGGGTTGCGCCCACCCTCCGTGAACGGCTCCACCTCGTTGATGTTGCGGTGATCGAAACGGCCAGCGGACTGGACCGCGGCCGTCTTGAGCGCGGCGAAATCCAGCACGTAGCTGGTCGGATCGAGCTCGTGGGCCTCGACATGGACGACGACGCGATAGTTGTGGCCGTGCAGCGCCTCGCAACGCGACTCGCTCAGGCGCACCTGGTGCGCGGCGCAGAACCACAGTTGCTTGCTGACGCGGTACATCGGCACGCGCGGACTTATAGCAGGGCTCCGCCCGCGCCGGCCGCCCGCCTCACGCGGCGTCGTCGACCTTCCGCAGGAAGTCCCAGCGGACGAGGATCTGCTTGCCTTGCATCTCCAAAAGGCCCCGGCGGGTGAAGTCGTTGAGGGCGCGGGACACGGTTTCCCGAGAAGTTCCGATGAGCCCCGCGATCTCTTGCTGGGTCGGCCGCTCGCGGATGAGCAAGCCACCGTCCGCCGGCTCGCCCTGCTTGTGCGCCAGCTCGCGGATGGTGCGCGCGACGCGGGCATAGACGTCGAGCAAGGCGAGGTTGCCGATCACCTCGTCGGCGTGCCGCAGGCGCCGCGACATCTCCGCGAGCACGGCGAGCGCCGTCGAGGGGTGCGTCGCGAGGTGGGTGCGGAAAGCGTCGTGGTCGAGCGAGAGCAGCTCCGCATCCTCGATCGCGACCACGTTGGCCGAGCGCGGCTGGCGGTCCAAAAGAGACATCTCGCCGAAGAAGTCGCCCCCGTGGAGGATGCTGAGGATGATCTCGCGGCCCGTCTCCCCGTAGAGGACGACCTTCACCTTCCCCCGGGCGATGACGAAGAGCGAGTCGCCGGCCTCTTCGGCGCTGACGATCACCGTCCCCGCCTCCGCGGAGCGCGGGCGGACGCGTGCCGCCAGGTCCGCCAGGACCTCCGGAGGCAGCTCGCGGAAGATGGATACCTGGGCGAGCAGGTTCGCGGTTTCCAAGCGGGCCCTCGCGTGACCGGGGGGAGATGCGGAGTCTAACCCCGCCTTGACCCGACGCGCCACCCCGCCTATTGAGCGCGCATGCGGGCGACGGTGAACGGCGAACGGACCGAGTTGCCCGACGGGCTCACCGTGGCCGCGCTGCTCGAGCATCTGGGCGTGCGCGCCGAGCGCGTCGCGGTGGAGCGCAACGGCGCCGTGGTGAAACGGGCGCGCCACGCCGAGGAAAAGCTCGCGCCCGGCGACGTGCTGGAGATCGTCACCTTCGTGGGCGGAGGATAGCGGTCATGTCCGACGAGCTCTCGCTCGGTGAGCACCGGTTCACCTCGCGCCTGGTGGTGGGCACCGGCAAGTACGCGGATTTCCCGACCATGCAGAAGGCGATCGCCGCCTCCGGCGCGCAGATGGTGACGGTCGCCGTGCGGCGCCTCGACCTTTCGGCGCAAGGCGAGAAGTCGCTCCTGCACTGGATCCCGAAGGAGTGCGTTCTGCTGCCCAACACCGCCGGCTGTTTCAACGCCGAGGACGCCGTCCGTACGTTGCGCCTCGCGCGAGAGCTGGAGATCGGCGGTCCGAAGCCGCTGGTGAAGCTCGAGGTGCTGAGCGACCAGAAGACGCTGCTGCCGGACGGTGAAGAAACGCTGCGAGCGGCGAAGATGCTCGTCGCGGAAGGATTCACGGTGCTGCCGTACTGCAGCGACGATCCGGTCCTCTGCCGCAAGCTGGAGGACGCGGGCTGCGCGGCGGTGATGCCGCTCGGAGCGCCCATCGGCAGCGGCCTCGGCCTGCGCAACCCCTACAGCCTGCAGATGATCCTCGAGCAGGCGAAGGTGCCCGTCATCGTCGACGCGGGCGTGGGCACCGCCAGCGACTGCGCCGTCTGCATGGAGCTCGGCTGCGCGGGGCTCCTGGTGAATACGGCGATCAGCGGCGCGAAGGATCCTGTCGCGATGGCAACGGCGATGAAGCTCGCCACCGAGGCTGGTCGCCTCGCGTACCGTGCCGGCCGCATCCCGCGCAAGCTGTACGGCAGCGCATCGAGCCCGCTCACCGGGTTGATCTGATATTCCCGACCCTGCGTGGTCCGCCTGTACCTGATCACCGACCGCCACGCGATCCACGATCTGCCTTCCGCAGTGGCGGCCGCTCTCTCGGTGCTGCCCATCGGCAGCGCCGCGGTGCAGCTGCGCGAGAAGGACCTGCCCACCTCCGAGCTGCTCGAGCTCGCGCGCGCTCTCTTGCCGCTGTGCAGATCGGCGAAAGCCCCCCTGCTCGTGAACGGCGACGTCGAGGTGGTCAAGGCAGTGCGCGCCGACGGCGTCCACCTGCCGGCGGAGGCGGGCCCGATCGACCGCGTGCGCCGCGAGCTCGGACCCGGCGCGCTCATCGGACAGAGCTGCCATTCGAAGGAGGAAGTGGCGCGGGCCGCGAGCGGGGGCGCGGACTTCGCCGTGTTCGGCCCCGTCTGGGATGCGCCCGGGAAGAAGGGGCAAGGCATGACCGCGCTCCACGAAGCAGCGGTGGCATCGCCGATCTCCGTCTTCGCCATCGGGGGCGTGACGCCGGCGCGCGCCAGACGGGCAGTGAACGCCGGCGCCTACGGCGTCGCCTGCATCCGCGCAGTGCTGGGCGCACCGAACCCCGCCACGGCGGCGCTCGCCATGTGGAAGGCCGTCGCGGGATGAGAAGTCGCTCAGCGCTTGGCCAGGTTCGGGCGTTCGGAAAGCGAGCGCAGCAGCTTCATGACCGCTTCCTCGGGATTCGAAGCGGCCACCACCTCGTGCTTGTAGAGCTTGCGTCCGCCGACCATCTCCGCCGCGCCGCCGGTGTGCGGGAGCGCGACGACGGGCTTGCCGTCCCGGAGCAGCAGGCCGATCTCGCTGAGCGTGCCGCCGCCGCCGCCCACCACGATTGCGCCGTCCACCGCCATCGCGACGAGGGCCGATTGCGCGTCACCGACGCCGGTGGGGATGGGCAGATCGATCCAGGGATTCGCCTCGTGCCGCCACACTCCCGGGAGGATGCCGAGGACGAGGCCTTCGCCGCCGGTCTCACGGTAGCCACGGGCCGCGGCCGCCATGCACCCGCCGAGGCCGCCGCAGACGAGGTGCGTGCCCGCGCGCGCGAGGGCCGCCCCGACCGCGTGGGCCTGCTCCTCGCCCACCGGATCCTCCAAGCCGCCGCCGATCACCGCCACGACCAGCTTCTGCCGCACCGCGGACAGCGGCATCGGCCTTCCCCCGGCAAGCCTGGCGCGGGCTTCCTCGAACGTGTCCTCCAGCTCGCGGCGGAACGCGACCGCGTCGAGGAGCAGGTCCTCGGGAAGCGGCTCGTCGGCGGCCTGCACGCGCCTCTCCAGATCGCGCGCCTCGGTCCCCAGCTCGGTAAATCCATACGTTCCCGCGCTGCCGGCCAGCTTGTGCAACGCGCGCCGGAGCGTCTCGCCAGCCCCGGATTCGCCGGTTCGCGCCGAGGCGAGGGCGGCCTCGAGCGCAGCCAGCTTCTCGCCGGCGCCAGCCAGATAGTGCTCCAGCAACTCGCGGTCGACCGGCTCCTCGGCCGCCTGCGCGGCCCCCTGCTCTTCGCGCGCCATACGGGATCCTAAGGCTATCCCGCTCCGACGGGGAGCGTGAAGTAAAAGGCGGCGCCCTTCCCCGGCTCGCTCTCGAACCAGATTTCGCCGCCGTGCGCGAGCACCAGGGCGCGCGAGATCGCCAGGCCGAGGCCAGTGCCTTCCTGCTCGCGCTTGGCGCGGTCGGACTGGGCGAACTTCGTGAAGAGCTTGTCCCGGAAATCCGCCGCGATCCCCGGTCCGCGGTCGCGCACGCAGAACAGCACCTCTTCGTCGCGCCGCGACACGAGCAGGTCGACTTCGCTCCCGCGGGGCGAGAACTTGAGCGCGTTGGAGAGGAGATTCGTCAGCACTTGCACGACGCGATCCCAGTCGGCGCGCACCCGCGGCAGCGCCGGGTCGACGCGCGATCGCACCGCGACGCCCACCTTCTGCGCGAAGGCCTCGATCCCCGTGACTGCCTCCGTGCAGAGCGGCGTCACCTCGTGCTCCTTCACGTCCAGCTGCAGGCGGCCCGCCTCGATCTTGCTCACGTCGAGGATGTCGTTCACCAGGCGGACGAGCCGGTCCGCATTCCGCTTCGAGACCTGCAGGAGCTCGGTGCCCTCCTCGTCCAGCCCCGCGCTGCCGTCGAGCAGGAGCGCCATCGACGCCTTGATGCTGGTGAGGGGCGTGCGCAGCTCGTGCGAGACCGTGGAGATGAACTCGCTCTTCATCCGGTCCACCTCGCGGTCGCGCGTCACGTCGTCGAATACGCCCATCCAGCCGATGGGCTCTCCAGCGGTGCCCGCCACGTCGGCCGAGTAGGCGCGGAGCACCCGCGGCTTGGGCTCGCCGGGGACCTCCACCTCGAGCTCGCGGTCCTCGCCGCGCAGGTGCTGCTCGCCCAGGACCGGCCTCGCGGCTGCCTCGACCGCGGCGACCGGCCAACCCGTCAGCTCGTGATCGTCGAGCGCGAACATCCGCCGGAACGCCGAGTTCACGAACGCCACCCGCGAGTGGCGATCGACGAGGAGGATGCCGCTGCGCGAGGCCTGCACCAGAGCCTCGATCTGGCGGGTGGCGGCTTGCGATTTCTCGCTCTCCGCGCGGACGTCCTCGATGAGCTGCGCTCCGGCGATCGCCGTGGCTGCGTGGCGCGCGAGGATCCGCAGCGCCTCGAGCACCTCGTCGCGGAGCCGGTCGCGGCTCCACATCGCCACCACGCCCACCAGCCTCCCTTCGTGGATCAGCGGGTACCCGGCGAACGACTTGAGCCGCTCGATCCGCGCCCAGTCGGGGTCGGCGAGCCCGGGCTCCGCGTCGAGGCGGTCCGAGGTGATCATCCCGCCTTGCGCCGCGACCCGACCGACGGAGAAGTCGCCGATCGGGACGCGCCGCAGGACGCGGTCGAGCGGCCCCAGCCCTCCGTGCTCCACGAGGTGCAGGCAGCTCTTCCGGTTGTGGCAGCGGTCGGCCAGCGCGCAGGTGTTGCAGGCGTCCCCAGGCCCCACCAGCCAGATGCGCGCCGCGGCCGCTCCGAGATTTCTCGTCAGGGCCTCGGTCACGGCGGCGAGGATGCGCTCGCGCTGGAAGGCGCTGGAGACGTTCTCCACGACCCGCAGCGCCCCGCGGAGCGCGCGCACGGTCGCCTCCAGACGCTCGCGCTCGTGCTCCAGCTCCTCCACGGTTCGAGGGGAAGGAGCTGCTGCCGCACGCGCGAGGCCGGGCAGTGGGACGGGGCGGATCGCGCTCACAGTCCGAGGATTCGATTGACCGCGCCGAGCAGCTCGGCGGGCTCGAATGGCTTGGTGAGGTAGTGGCTCGCGCCGAGGCGCAGCCCCTCCTCGATCTCGTCCTTCTGCGCCTTGGCGGTGAGGAACACGAAGGGGACGGCGGCGTTGCGCCGGCGGACCTCGGCGAGCGTCTCGATGCCGCTCATCTCGGGCATCATGCGATCGCAGAGGATCAGGTCGCAGGCCGCGCCGGAATCGAGGTGTGAGAGCGCCGCCCGGCCGGAGTCCGCCACCTCCACCTCGTGCTTGCCGCGCTTGAGCGCGAGGCGGGCGACGAACCGGATGTCGGGATCGTCGTCGACCACGAGGATGCGCGCCATGCGTCCCGCCTCTCCTTCACGCCGCGAGCAGATCGAGGAGCGCCCTCTGCTTGAGCGGCTTGATCAGGTACCCGTCCGCGCCGCTGCGCTGCGCCAGCGCCCGGAGCGCGTCGTCGTCGGCCGCGGTGATGATGTAGAGCTTCGAGGCGCAATTCCGGACGTCCGCCGAGAAGCGCCGAAGCAGCTCGATCCCGTCCATGCCGGGCATGAAGATGTCGATGAGCACCAGGTCGTAGGTGCCGCCCGGCGGCAGCACTTCGCGGAACGACGAGGGGTCCTGGATCGCATCGACCACGGCGCCGCCGCCGGCGAGGACTGCGCGGCAGTACTCCAGGACGTCGCGATCGTCGTCGACCACCAGCACATGCGGCGTCCGGGTGGCCTTGGCCGGCTGCTGCGGCGCGTGCGGCGCGGGAACGGCAACCGGTCCGCAGGACGGGTCGGTCCGTTCGCCGAGGCCGACGAGCGCGAGCAGGTCCGACTTGCGGATGGGCTTGGTGAGCCATCCGTCGGCGCCGTACGTCGCGGCGCGCTTGATCGCCTCGGGATCGGTCGCCGCGGTGATGATGCAGATGCGCACCTCGTCGCCATAGCGCTGCCGCAGCAGGTAGCAGAGCTGCAGGCCGTCGACTTCGGGCATCACCAGGTCGAGCAGCACCAGATCGTAGCCGTCGCCGGGCGGAGCGCGCAGCACCTCGCCCGAGTCCGCGATGCAGGTCACCGAGCAGCCGGCCGATTCCAGCGCCTTGCGCGTCACCTCGAGCACGTCGGTATCGTCGTCGACGAGGAGCACGCGGCGCCGGGCGGCGCCCGGCTGCGTTGCGCCCGACTCGAGCAGCGGCCGCAAGTCCCGGTTCAGGCGGTGGAAGTCGAGCGGCCTGCGCAGCACCGCGTGGGCCCCTTCGACGTCGCCTGCCTCGGCGAGCGCGATGATGCGGGCCTCCGGCAGCCGCTCGCGCAGCTTGGAGACGCCATGCGCGCCGACCGCGTCGGCGATGACGAGGTCCGGCGCCATGGCGGCGAGCGCGTCGAGGCCGGCGCGCGGGCTGAGCGAGCTCGAAGCGACGCCTTCGCTGGAGAGGAAATACCGCAGCAAGGCCTGCTCGACCGGGTGCTGGTTCATCAGCACGACGTTGCTGACGCGGGCCATTCGCCGACCTCCCAGAACGGCTATCGGCGCACGGTGGCGGCGCTTGAGACGGGCGGAAATCGCTTTCCGGTGTTCGGGGACGGGCGCGCGGGTCGCAGGATCAGGGCGGCGCTCCCACCTGCTGCGCGAAGGCCGCGCTCCGCGGCGTACGGCCGAGGTGGTGGAGCAGGAACGCGGCAACCGGCCGCGCAGCCTGGACGCAAGCGTCTTCGAACGCGCGCGGCTCGGCGGGCCGGCCCGTGCCGTCGGCCGACAGGGGCGCATCGGCCGCCGACAGCCCCCCCCGCTGCAGCTGGACGAGGGCCGCGCGCGCGCCGGCCGTCAGGAGGAGCGCTCCGGGATGCGCGCAACGCGCGCAGGCGAGACCGCCCGCGGCCGCGTCGAACGCCGCCTTTCCCCAGGGCACCGCCTCGCCGCAACGGGCGCACGCCGACAGCTCCGGCGACAGGCCCGCCGTGGCGAGGGCGCGCAGCTCCAGGGCGCGCAGACGGGCGCTGGTCGCCTGACCTTTGGCCAGCCGGTGCAGGAACTCGGCGAGCAGCACGAACAGCTCGTCGGCGGGCTCCGCCGGCCGCGACAATTCGTGGGCCAGCTCTGCTGCATATCCAGCGTGCGCGATCCGGTGCAGGTCTTCGCGCAGTCCGGGGTAGGCCTCGGCGACGGCGGCCTCGCGGAGCATCCACAGCTCCTGCCCGGCCCGCTCCGCGAGCATCACTTCGACCAGCTGGAAGGGCTCGAGCGCACCGCCGAATCTCCGCCGGCTCGACCGCGCCCCCCGGGCGAATGCAGAGACCCTGCCCCGGCCGCGCACGAGCAGGTGCGCGATCACGTCGCTGTCGCCGTAGGCGACCGTGCGCAGCACGATCGCCGCGAGCCGCTCGGCGCGCGTGTCCATTGCCGTTCAGTCTACGTGATCCGCTAGGGCGTGAGGTCGCGCAACAGGCGCTGGCACTCTTTCGCGATCACGGCCTCGCGCTCGTCCTTCGAGCCGGCGCAGCGCTGGAAGGCGACGCGCGCCTCGGCCGCGCGCGTCTGGCGGGCGAGGACCTTCCCCGACTGCAGATACGCGTCGGCGACGTCGGGGCAGGCCGCGGCGTACCTCGCGAACGCCTCGGCGGCAGCCTGCAGCTCTCCGCGCTCGGCGCGAATGGTGCCGAGCTGCCGCCAGCCCAGGCAGTATTTCGGCGCCAGCGCGAGCGCTGCCTCGATGCGGCGCATGCCCTTCTCCGCCTGGCCCGTCTTGTAGAGCGCCCACCCGAGGTTCGTCTCCGCGATCATCCGGTCGCGATAGAGCGGGTTCCCCAGGGCGTGCTCGAATTCCGGAACGGCTTCGGCGAAGCGCCCACGCGCCACGTAGAACGCGCCCAGGTTGTTGTGCGCCTCCGAGAAGCTCCTGTCGAGCGCGATCGCCTTCTTGAACTGCTCTTCCGCCTCCGCGGGTCGGGCGAGCGAATACGCATAGAGCAGGCCCAGGGCGTTGTGCGTCTGCGGGAGCTCCTCGTCCTCCTTCTCGGCGTCGAGGTACTCCTTGAGCGCGCCCTGCACGTCTCCGTTCTGCAGCATGTTGGTGCCGAGGTCGTAGTGGATCTCGGCGCTCCGGCGGCGCTGCTCGGCGGTCACGCCGCTGCACCCCGCCGCAGCGACGGTGCAGGCGAGCAGCAGCGCGAACGCGGCGAACAGGCGCGCGACCGCCGACAGCGCGTCCGTCGCCTTCGGCCGCTCGGCGACGGGCTCGATCTGCTTGGGCTGCGGCGGCTGGAACGCGGGGATGCGCCGCATGATCTCGTCCTTCTGCGCCGGAGCGAGCCCCGACCAGCTGCTCTCGAGGATGAAGCCCATGCTCTCGGCGAAGTTGAGCGCCTCGTCGATGGTCGTCTGCAGCTGCGCGGGCGGCACCGGTCCCTCGGGCGCGTAGACGACGTTCTCGCGCGACTCGACGAAGGTGAGGACGACCAGCACCTCGAAGGTCCGCCCGCGCCGGATGGCGATGACCGCGGCCTGGGCAGCCTGCGCCGCGCGGCCGGGAGTCTGCACCAACGGCTGGTTGGCGGATTCGTACACGACGGCGACTTCGTCGCGCCGCGCCTCCACGTACGTCCGCCCGGCGTCCTCCGTGAGCATCAGCGCGCCTGGACCGTGAACTCCTCGTTCACGTTGTCGCTCTCCGCCGCCGTGCGCTTGCACTCGACCAACGGATTGTCAATGAGCACCTGCGCGCCCGACGACTCTCCTTCGCCGACGATGAAGCGGACGAAGCTCGAGGCGGCGCCCGTCTTGGGCGCGCGCTTGGTGGCCGCGAAGAGGACCTTGTTGGGACCGGGCGAGAGGAATCGGGAGATGTCGAGCACGATCTGCTCGTCGCCGCTGCGCACCTTCCGGACCCACTTCGAGTTGACGTAGACGTCCACGTCGTACTGCGCCGACGAGCCGTCGCTCTGCTCGGTGACGAGGAAGTAGTGCTTGGTGAGGTTCTGCGGCACCACGCTGGCGCCGGCCACGGGGATGGTGGGCAGCACCATCGCCGACCCGACCGCCCCACCGACCTTCTCGGCCTGGTAGCCGGGGCAGTCGAGGTGCAGGTTGCCTTTGTCGTCGATGCGGACGTTGCGGCACTTGTCGAACGACTGCGCGCGCACACCGTCGATGTTGACGCCGTTCAGGAAGATGGACGCCGCGAGCAGCAGGGGTGTCATGGAGGGTGAGGGTCGCTGTAAACGCCCGCCCGGTCAAGATTCTCCGGCGCTCCTGCTCCCCTGCACCGCCCCCGGGTAGGACAAGCGCGCATACGCGCTGTGGGCGTGGATCGACTCCAGGCTCTCGGCCTCCGCTTCCCAGCGCGGGAAGTTCCGATCGCGCCGCAGGCGGGTGCCGACCTCGCGGACCAGGTCCTCGACGAATCGCGGCCGGTCGTAGGCGCGCTCGGTGACGAACTTCTCGTCGGGGCGCTTGAGCAGGGCGTACAGGTCGCAAGAAGCGCTCTGCTCGACCAGCGCGATGAGGTCCTCCAGCCAGAAGAAGCGCGCGAACCACACCTTCACGCGGACCAGGCAGCGCTGGTTGTGTGCCCCGTGCCGGCTGATCGCCTTGCTGCACGGGCACAGGCTGGTGACCGGCACCTCGACTTCCACCCAGACCTCGTCCTCGCCGGCCGTCACGCTCGCGCCGTACGTGCAAGCGTAGTCGACGAGCCCCGCCGCGCCGCTCACGGGCGCCCGCTTCTCCACGAAGTAGGGGAACCGGACGGTGACGTGCGCCGCGGTCGCGTCGTGGTCGCGCCGCAGCTCGCCGCAGAGCGCGCGGAAGCGGCGGATGTCGATCTCGCGGCGGTGGCGGTTGAGCAGCTCGACGAAGCGGCTCATGTGCGCGCCGCGCCGGCGGTGCGGCAGCGAGACGCTCATGTCGATCTCGGCGACGGTGTGCTGTTGCCCGTTCGCGCGATCGAGCACGCAGATGGGGTACCGCAGGCCCTTCACCCCTGCGCGGTCCAGGTCCAGCTTGCGCCCGTCCTTCTCGCTGTGGACGTCCTTCAACTGGCGCTGGAGCGCCGAACGCGCCGAGCGGATGCTCAAGCTGTTCTTTGCCATCTAGAGATCCAGTTCTCCGCGGAGGGTGACGGTGGCCGGGCCGGTGATCCAGGCGCGAACGTCCGAGGCTTCGGGCCGCAGCTCGATCTCGACGCGGCCCGGGCGGTCCAGCTCGTCGCCCTGGCTGAAGACGAGCTTGCGCGGCAGCGGGCCCGACAGCGACTGGTGCAAGAGCAGCGCGAGATGGCCGGAGGCGCTGCCGGTGACCGGATCCTCGCTCACGCCGAAGTCGGCAAAGAACGCGCGTAGCGACGCATCGACGCCTTCGCGCGGCGCGAGGACGAACGGGACGAAGCCGATGACGCCCAGCCGTTCCGCCACCGCCGGCAGCGCGCCGGGATCGGGTCGCGCGCGCGCCAGCGCCTCGCGCGTGCGCAAGCAGACGTACAGGTTGCCCTCTTCCGAAAGCGCGCGGTGCGGCGGGATGCGCGGGTCGAGCATCTCCGCGACGACGTTCAGCGCCGCGAGCGTCGCCGCATCGACCGGCTGCGGGGCGAACCGCGTGGGCGGAGTCTCGAAGACGGCGCGCAGCGCGCGTCCCTCGCGCGACAGCTCCGCCCGGAAGAGTCCGGCCTTGCAGGTGAAGGAGACGCGCGCCGTCCCGTGAGCAGGGACCCGGATCCGCTGCGCCTCCAGCGCGAGCACGTGCAGGGCGGCGAGCGTCGCGTGGCCGCAGAACCGGACCTCCGCAAAAGGCGTGAACCAGCGCAGGTGGAAGGCGGCCTGCGGCTCGCGGGCAGGGAGCGGGAACGCGGTCTCCGCGTGCTTGAGCTCGCCTGCGATGCGCTGCAGCTCCGCCGTCGCGAGATCGCCCGCGTCCAGGACGACTGCCGCGGAGTTGCCGGCCAGCGCGCGCGCCGAGAACGCGTCGACCACATAGCAAGGCCGCTTCATTCCCCTCCCGTTCAGACGCCGCGCGCCTCGGCGCCCCAGATCAGCTTGTGCACCTGCAGCTGCAGCCGGGCGGGCCGGCCGCTGTCGAGCAGCCAGCGGGCGAGATCGCGGGGCTCGACTTCTCCGAAGCTCGGAGAGAAGAGCACCGGGACGCGTCCCCACAACTCGAGACGGTCGATCACGCCCACTGCCCAGCGGAAGTCCGCCTCGTCGCAGACGACCACCTTGAGCTCGTCGTCCGGCCCGAGCCGCGTCAGCTCGCGGAAGTCGGCGTGCGGCTCTTTCGAGCCGGGCGTCTTCAGGTCGACGATCTTCTTCACCCCGCGCGGGATGCGATCGAGCGGCCTCTGCCCGTGCGTCTCGAGGCTGACCTCGTAGCCGCGGTCGAGCAACTCCTGCGCGAGCTCGGGTAGCTCCTTCTGCAGCGACGGCTCTCCTCCGGTGAGGCACACGAAGCGCGCCTGGTAGCGCGCGACCCGGTCGAGGATCTCACCGCGCGTCATCTCGACGCCGCCGTGGAAGGCGTACGCCGTGTCGCAGTACTGGCAGCGCAGATCGCACCCGGTGAACCGCACGAACACGCACGGCTTTCCCGCGTGCGTCGACTCGCCTTGGATGCTCTCGAAGATCTCGGTGACGCGCACGCCGCTTGTCTACCCGCCCACCGGGTGCCGCGCAACGGGAGGGCGCGCCCCTACGCCGCCTGGTCGGGCCACTGCCCGCCGAGCCATTCCGCCCGCAGGCGGGTCTGCTGATCCGTCGCCCTGGGGTCGGGCGCGAGGACCACCGTATCGCGCGGCGCGGCGGCGAGCGCGACGCGCACGTCGAGCAGCTCGTCCATGCGGAACACCGACAGCCGCAGCTCCTGCCCGGGCGTGGCGCGGCCGAGCCGCTGCTTGAGATCGGTGCGGAACCCGTCCAGCGCGACGATCTCCTCGCCCGCGCCGATGCCCGCTTGCTGCGCGGGAGAGCCCTCGACGACGGACTGCACCTCGAGTGCGCCGCCCCGCTCCTTGACCTGTGCGCCGAACCACGCCCGCCCGCCGTTCTGCGCTGGTTCCTTCGCAGACTGTTCCGCGCCGCCTTTGTCGTCCGCTCCCGACGCCGCTCGAATCAGCGCTCGGAGCCCGACGCCGGCGAGCGCCGCGTCGAGCTCCAGCTCGTCGGTGCTGCGCAGGGCGCGGTCGAACCAGGAAGGAAGCCCCGGCGCGAGCTCGGCGGCGGCCTTCTCCACGCCGTCCTCGGGCAACCCGGGTGGGCGGCCGTGCCGTTCGAAGAGGAGCCGCATCAAGTCGTCGAGCGAGCGCTTTCCGTTCGTGCGGCGCCGCAGCTCGAGATCGAGCAGGAAGCCTACGACGCTGCCCTTCAGGTAGTAGGACACGGTCGTGTTCGGGGTGCTCTCGTCGGGCCGGTAGTGCTTGATCCACGCGTCGTAGGAGGCTTGCGCGAGCGGAGTGCGGAGCCTGCCCGGCGTCCGCTGCAGCGTGGTCAGGCGCTCGCCCCAGATCTCCAGGAAACGCTGCGGCGTGACGAGCCCCGCCCGGCGCAGGGCCACGACCTCGTACGTGCTGGTGAACCCTTCCATCGCCCAGAGCAGGCGGGTGTGGTTCTCGCGGGTCCAGTCGTACGGCGTGAACGCCGCCGGGCGGAGACGCTTGACGTTCCACAGGTGGAAGTACTCGTGCGCGACGAGGAGGAGGAAGTCCTCGTACGCGCTCTTCTGCACGAAGGCGAAGCGCGGGACCAGGAGCGCCGCCGAGCGGCGGTGCTCGAGGCCCCCGCGTCCGCGGTCGTTGAGATGCACGATGAAGAGGTACCGATCGTCGAAGGGCAGTCCGCCGAACACCGCCGCCAGCGCTTCGCCGATCTTGGCCACGTCGGGCACGACGCGCCGGCCGTCGAAGTCGCCGCGCCCCCACACCACCAGCTCGTGCGGTACGCCTCGCACCGAGAACGTGTGCGCCGAATGGGAGCTGAGTGGCCCCATTTCGAACGGGCTGTCCGCCAGCTCGTCGTAGTCCTGCGTCTGGAAGGCGCCGTCGCGCTGCGGGAGGGCGACCCAGGTTCGCCACTCGGGCGGCGCCTTGGTGCGCACGGTGCAGGGCTCGCCCTCGCGGCCGACGAAGAACGCGCACGCGGCAGCGGGATTGAGGAACGCGTGCGTCGGATCGACGTGATTCGTGCGGACGGTCAGCTCGAAGCAGCCGAGCCGGTACTCGACGCGGACCCGCCGTGCGCCGGCGCAAGCGACCCGCCAGGTCTGCTTGTCCACCTTCTCCACGGCGAGCGGCCGCCCGTCCTGATCGAGGGCCTGGAGCCCGTCGACGTGGCGCTGGTGCTCGCGCACCAGGTAGCTGCCGGGCGTCCACACCGGCAAGCGCGCGTCCATCGTTGCCGCGCCGCGCGTGTCGGCTTCGAGCGAGACGCGCGCGCGCCGCGCCTCCGGTTCCGCGATCTCGAGGACGTACGCCGTCGACATGGGCGCGGCAGTCTACCCGACGCGCCCGCGACGCTGGCAATCCGTCAGCGCTGGACGCGGGCCAGCAGCACCTCGGCGTCGGGCGCGTCCTGCTGCCCGGCGAGGAGGCGCACGAACCGGGCGTGCTCGCGTTTGATGCGGCGCGGGTACTCTTTGTAGACGTCCGGGATGTCCTTCACGCGCCCGTGGTACTGCCGGATCCGCTTGGGGCCGGCGTTGTAGGCCATCAGCGCCTCGTCGCGGGTGTGGAAGCGGCGCTCGAGCCAGCGGAAGTACCGGATCGCCAGCCGCACGTCGATGACGGGGTCGTCGGCGACGTCGAGGTCCTCGCCGCCCAGGTCGGGCTCGCGGGCGCTGATCCAGGCGAAGGTGCTCGGCTTGAGCTGGACCAGCCCGTAGGCGCCGCGCTCGCTCGCCACCTTGAGCCGGAAGCGGCTCTCGACGCTGACGAGCGCGAGGATGAAGAGCGGGTCGTACCCGGCCCGGGCCGACTCGGCCAGCACGGCCTCGGCAAGCTTCGTCCGGATGTCTACGGGGAGCTTCGGCGCGACGCGGACCAGCAGCGCCTCCAGCTGCGGCTGCGTCATCCCGTTGG
>Ga0114129_10001774_pt1 | contig 29378 bp, 24 predicted proteins | sample RhiMetdeltSRZDD1_FD_80071 | JGI IMG/M metagenome (GOLD analysis project Ga0114129, IMG submission 80071) | Populus rhizosphere microbial communities from Tennessee, USA - Rhizosphere MetaG P. deltoides SRZDD1 (version 2) (version 2) | ecosystem: Host-associated > Plants > Roots > Rhizosphere >... | reverse complement strand
GCGGTCGCCTGCGCCAAGTTCGGGCGCGGCGAGTGCCGCGTGGTCAGCTTCAGCGCCGAAATCTGCGTCGGACTCGCGACCTATCAGGGCAGCCACTCGCGCAAGCGCTGGAGCATCTCGCACACGTCCGGCGGTTTCGACGTGGAGGAAGCGAAGCGGGCCGCGTTGAAGAAGTGCAACGCCGACAAGGACACCCGCGGATGCAAGATCAGGACCGCGGTCTGCGCCGATGGCCGTGCCTGAGCGCGGCCGCGGCCGCACCGAAACGCCGGAGAACGGGGCTGCGTGAGCGAGCCGCACGTCACCATCCACACCGACGGCGCCTGCTCGGGTAATCCCGGGCCGGGCGGCTGGGGCGCGATCCTGAAATTCGGCGATCACGAGAAGGAATTGAAGGGCGGCGAGCCGCACACTACCAACAACCGCATGGAGCTGATGGCGGCGATCTCCGCGCTCGAGGCGCTCAAGCGGCCGTGCCTGGTCGATATCCACACCGACAGCCAGTATCTGCGCAACGGCATCATGTCGTGGATCCACGCGTGGAAAGACAAAGGCTGGCGCACGGCCGACAAGAAGCCGGTCAAGAACATCGATCTGTGGAAGCGGCTCGACGAGGCGCTGACGCACCATCGCGTGCGCTGGCATTGGGTGCGCGGCCATGCCGGCCATGCCGAAAACGAGCGCGCCGACGAACTCGCGCGCGAGGGCATCGCGGCGGTGCGCGCCGGCGCGCTGGGAGCGCTGACGCCGCCCGACCATGCCGACCCGCTCGCGAAGCCAAAGAAAAAGAAAGACAAGTAGCCACCCGACCCAGCGTCACCCCGGGCTTGACCCGGGGCTCCATCTTTTTGCGAAAGGGATAGATTGCCGGGTCAAGCCCGGCAATGACGAACGAGGACTGCTGTAGTGCGTTACAGCGGCTTCTTGTTGATCCGTCCGGCGGCGTCGACGAACCAGTATTCGTTCTTGAACGGCTTGCCGGCGAGCCGCGCCGCGATCCAGCTTGCCTGATAGACGCGCGCCTCCGGTCCGTTGGCGACGGACGGCACGCCGCCGATGCTGTGGCGCGCATCCTGATAGATCATGAGCTGTTTCGGCCCGCCGAGCGCATGCACGAAGGCTTCGGTGCTCTCCAGCGGGCACAGCTCGTCGGCCTCGCCGCCGATCACCAGATAGGGCGCCTTCACCTTCTCGGCGTAGCCGTGCCAGTCGAGCGTGGTACGGAATTCCTCGAAGTCGCCTTCGTCGGTGATGCCGGACATGAACATGAAGCGCTTCTTGAAGGTCGGCGAGGCCTCCTCGAAGATCGCAAGCCCGCGCGGCTCGTAGCAGGTGCCGGTGACCGCGCAGGCTTTGTAGCGCGGCTCGTCCGACATCATGATCGCGGAGAAGAACGAGCCGAAGCTCGAGCCCAGCACCGCGATCTTGTCGGCGTCGATTTCCGGCCGCGCCAGCAGCCACTTCATCACTTCCCTGCCGGTCTCCGCCCAGCCCGGCACGTCGACATAGATGCCGCGCACCGGCGCTTCCGCGTAGCCCGGCCCCTCGACCGCGAGGAAGGCGAAGCCGCGCTCCATCCAGCTGTCGCCGTAGAGCGCGACGTATTTCTCCTTGTAGCCGTCCATGCCCGGCACCATCACGATCACCGGCACCTTGCTGCCGGCCTGATAGCGCGGCGGCAGATGGAACACCGCCGGCAGCGTCTTGCCGCGATAGGGGATCTCCGCCCATTCCACCTTGTGGTCGGCAAGCTGCATGTATCTGGTGAAGCTCTCGCGCTTCTTCTCGTTGTACATCTTGATCTTGTCGTTGATCTCGTCGATCGGCCACATCGCCGAGGCCCAGTATTGCGCGGCGATGAAGTAATGGTCGCGCGCGGCGAACTTGTCGTCGTCCGCTTCCGCTTCCTTCGCGCGCTGCTCGCGCCGCCGCGCCATCGCCTCGAACGCCGGCGCGATGTCGGCATATTTCTTCACCCGCTGCCGCAAATTGGTCATCTCGTTGAGGATGCCGGGGCCGCAGGCGCGGATCATGCTGTTGGTGCGGCCCTGGTCCCAGTCGATGCCGTTCGCCTGGATGATGTTGTCGAGCGCCCAGCGCTGCTCGTTGAAGCGCCGCACCACCGGAGCGCCCGACGGCTGGCGCTCCGAGGCGGCGAGGCCGGCACTGGCGAGCGCGGCGTTCGCTCCGGCGCCGGCGACGAGCGTCTGGGTGCTGCGCAGGAATTGACGGCGGTCCATGGCTGTCCTCCCTTTTTATCCTCGCGGGCGGCACACGTGGGGCAGGCCCTGCCGTGCGCCTTCGGCGGTAGCCTACTCCCGGCGCGCGGACGTCCGCCAGATCGCGGGCGCCTTCACATCGCGGTGAAACCGGCGCCCCCTTGCCGTTTCGCGGCCGCGCCGGGTATTTCGTTCCGCCGTGCCTGTGCCATATTGTGAGCCGACCTAAAGGGACGCGCGAAGCGGCACATGGCGCAAGACCTCGATCCCCTGAAGCTGTCGTCACCCCGGATTTTTCTGGTCCGGATGATGGTGTTTCTGATCCTGTGCGCGCTGGTCGTGGTGGTGCTGCACAAGCAGATCTGGGTCGCCTTCCTCGCCAATCCGGGCCTGAACGCGCTGATCATCGGCGTGCTGCTGATCGGCATCGCGCTCTCGTTCCGGCAGGTCATCCGGCTGTTCCCGGAGGTCAACTGGGTGAACAGCTTCCGGCTCGCCGATCCCGGGCTTGCGGTCGAGCGCCCGCCGGTGCTGCTGGCGCCGATGGCCGCCATCCTCGGCGACCGCGCCGGCCGCATGGCGATCTCCTCGCAGGTGATGCGCAGCATCCTCGATTCGATCGCCACCCGGCTCGACGAGGCGCGCGATCTCTCGCGCTACATGACCGGCTTGCTGATCTTTCTCGGCCTGCTCGGCACCTTCTGGGGCCTGGTCGACACCGTCACCTCGGTCGGCAAGGTGATCGAGGGCCTGCGCGTGGGCGGCGACGCCGGCTCGATCTTCGACGCGCTCAAGGAAGGCCTCGCCGCGCCGTTGAGCGGCATGGGCATATCGTTCTCGTCCTCGCTGTTCGGCCTCGCCGGCTCGCTGGTGCTCGGCTTCCTCGACCTGCAGACCAGCCAGGCGCAGAATCGCTTCTACACCCAGCTCGAGGACTGGCTCTCGACCACCGTGCGCGACCTCGGCGTCGGCAGCGAGGGCGCGATCACCGCCGGCCCGCCCGCCAACGAGCTGCGGGTCGCGATCGAGCGGCTCAAGGAGGCGATCGTCGAGAGCGGATCGAGCCGGGCGGCGACCAGCGCCATGGCCAATCTCGCCGAAGCGATTCAGGGGCTGGTTCACCACATGCGCACCGAGCAGCAGATGATCCGCGACTGGGTCGATTCCCAGGCCGAGCAGCATCGCGAGATTCGCCGCCTGCTCGAAATCCTCGTGCGCGAGAACGTCAACAAGTAGGGACCATCCATGGCACTTGCCCGCGCCCGCCGTGGCGACCTCGGCATGAATTACTGGCCAGGATTCGTCGACGCGCTGTCGACGCTGATCCTCGGCATCATCTTCCTGCTCACGGTGTTCGTGGTCGTGCAGTTCTACCTGACCCAGGAAGTCACCGGAAAGGACACCGCGCTGAGCCGGCTTAACGCGCAGATCGCGCAGCTCACCGAGCTCCTCTCGCTGGAGAAGACCGGCAAGGTCGACCTCGAGGAGCAGCTTGCCTCGCTGCGCGCCAATCTCGCCGCCACCGAGGGCGAGCGCGACCGCTACCGCGGCCTGTTCGAAGGCGCCGGCAGCGGCGCGACCGACGCCCAGGGCCGCGCCGCGGCGCTTGCCGGACAGCTTGACGAGGAGAAGCGGCTGTCGGCGCGCGCACTGGCGCAGGTCGAGGTGCTCAACCAGCAGCTTGCTGCGCTGCGCCGCCAGCTTGGCGCGCTGCAGGAGGCGCTCGAGGCCGCCGAGAAGAAGGACCAGGACGCGCAGAAGAGCATCGCCGACCTCGGCCAGCGGCTCAATCTCGCGCTGGCGCAGCGCGTGCAGGAACTCTCGCGCTACCGCTCCGACTTCTTCGGGCGGCTGCGCGCGATCCTCGGCAACCGCCCGGACGTGCGCATCGTCGGCGACCGCTTCGTGTTCCAGTCGGAAGTGTTCTTCGACACCGGCCAGGCGCTGCTGCGGCCGGAAGGCCGCGTCCAGCTCGACCAGCTCGCCACCGCGTTGCTCGAGCTCGAGCGCCAGATCCCGGGCGAGATCGCCTGGGTGCTCCGCGTCGACGGCCATACCGACGTGCGCCCGACCGCCGGGACGCAGTTCCGGACCAACTGGGAGCTGTCCTCGGCGCGCGCGATCTCGGTCGTGCAATATCTCATCGGCAAGGGCATCTCGCCGCAGCGGCTGGTGGCCGCCGGCTTCGGCGAATTCCAGCCGATCGATTCCGACCGCACCGAGGAAGCCTTCGCACGCAACCGCCGCATCGAGCTCAAGCTGACGGAGCGCTGATGACCGGCGCGCCGCCGGGCCTCATCGTGCAGCCGATGCGGCCGGACGATCTCGCCGAGGTGCTCGACGTCTGGGTGGCGGCCTGGCAGGCGGCCTATCCGGCGATCGATTTCGAGGCGCGTCGCGGCTGGACGGTCGAGCGCATCGCCGAGCTGACGCGCACCGGCTCGCGCACGCTGGTCGTGCGCGACGGCGGCCGCATCGTCGGCGCCATGGTGGTCAATCCCGACACCGGCTACCTCGACCAGATCGTGGTCGCGACCGAACGGCAGGGACGCGGCATCGCCGATCTCCTGCTGGCCGAGGCGCGCCGGCTGTCGCCCGGGGGGCTGCACCTGCACGTCAACCAGGACAACGCGCGCGCCATCGGCTTCTACGAGAAGCACGGCTTCGCCAGGACCGGCGAGGACGTCAACCCGCGCTCCGGCGCCCCGATCTACAAGATGAGCTGGCAGCCGTGATTAGAACCACGCGAAGTGATGGTGAGAGGCGCCGCAAACTCGGCGCTACCCTCTCCCCTTGAGGGAGAGGTGCCCGAGCGAAGCGAGGGCGGGAGAGGGGGCCTCTTCGCCAGAATCCAGTCATCGTCGTTCTTGCGCAGCGAACCCCTCTCCCCCTCGCGCTTCGCTATCGCTCCGCGCGAGCCACCCTCTCCCTCAAGGGGAGAGGGGAAGAGAGCTTGCGGCTCGCTCATGCCTGGCGCTGCACCGCGTCCGGGACAAGCGTGTCACTTCGCCAGATAGTTCCGGTGCACCCAGGAGGACGAGGGTGAGGCGGGGCGGGCGGTCTCGAACAGATAGGCCTGCTCGCTTTCGCGGGTGACGAGGCTGACGCCGTCGTTGAGCGGCTTGTTGCTCTCGGTCCCGCGCTCGGCGGCGGCGAGGAATGCCATCACCGCCTCGATCGGAGGCGCCTCCACGCGCGGCTCGTCCTTGTGGCCGATCGCCTCGGTGGCGCTGGCCGCGAGCAGCTTCGCCCACATCTTCCGGAACAGACCGTTCGAGGGATAGACGTCGGCGCTGTTGAGCTTGCCGTTGACCGCGAACACGTAGCCGATGATGTCGCTCTCGGCCTCGCCCACCGCCGCGAACGCCTTGATATAGGCGCGTTGCACCTCGATCAGCTTCTCGTTCTCGAGCGCGAGCTGGAGGCTCGACGCCGACTGGCGCGAGCTCACGTCGGCGCCGAGCGCCCCGCTAAGCCGGGCCCGCGTGCTGCGCGCGCCTTCCCACATTTCACGCTGGCGCGCGGCGGTCTCGGTCGCCGCCGCGGCGTTCGGGTTCGACCGCTGCGGCGATGGTGGCAAGCCCCTTAATGCGTCCAAGGTCTCGGGCGCGATAGCGCTCGGGTTCGACCGCAGCGGATCGCCGGCGGGCGGGACCGGCTTCGGCGCCTTCATCGCGAGCTTCATCTCGCGCGACGGCACGCCTTGGGCGGCGCTGGCGAAACGCCCGGCGTCCTCGCGCCCGCGCGCGGTCCAGCGGCCCTCCTCGACGCAGAACGAGGCGATCGGCACCCGGCCCGAGCGCGGCGGCAGCACCAGGCTGACGACCAGCGCGCGGTCCTGCCGGCCGCCCTTGACGATGTCGCCGGACTGGATGAACACCTCGTCGTCGCCGAGGTTCTCGATCTCGAGCTCGTTGACGTTGCCGGTCTCGCGCACCTGCACGACGCGTTTCGCCATCGCTTCGTCGAGCGTGAGCGGCACCTTGCCGGGTGCCGAGCGGCCGTGGATGAAATAAACCGTGAGATTTTCGTGAGTGACCGGGGCGGAGACGCGAATTCCGTCCGGCGCCTGCGCGGCGCCGAAACCGGCGAACGAGAACAGGAGCGCAGGCGAAACGGAAATCGCGGTCAGCAATGACCAGCGCATGAATCCCTCCTTGAAAGCGTGCCGTCGCCCGGGCGCGAAGGTTCCACCGGCTGATGGCCGGCGTTGGGAGGGGTGGTGGCCGAATTCCGGCGCGGCGGTGGCGGGCTGCGGCGGGCTTGTGGCGGACGCCACAAGCGCACGTCGGCGGCGGGGTGTCCTACCGCGTCACGGGCAGGTGTCGCCGGCGTGCGGCAGCGCGAAGTCGATCCAGGGACGCATCGTCTCGTACCAGCCGGTCCCGCCGTCGTCGGGCGCGCGCTTCTCCAGGAAGTATCTGGCCCGTTCCATGTCCGAAAGATCGCGCGGCAGTTGGGCCCGTGCGCTGTCGATAAGCTCCTGGCAGGCCGGCAGCCGCAACAGCCATGCGCCATCGCCTGATCGCACCAATAGCCGCGTGCCGTCGCGAGAGATTGTCACGGATCTCACTTCAGCGTCGAATTGCTCGATGGCAGTCAGGGGAACGGCGGTCAGCTTGTCGCCGGTGGCCGCGTCCCAGACCGCGACCGACTGGCCCGCTGTCAATATCCGTTTTCCATCCGGAAAAAAGCGGGCGAACCGGGTGCCGTTTTCGCGCAACGTGCGAAGCAAGGCGCCGGTCTCGACATTCCACAGCGACGCCCCGGAATACTCGGTTGTGGCCAGCACCCTGCCGTCGGGGGAAAATTCCGCGGACGGCGAATAGGTCTGGCCGACCACATGGGTCTGCGTTCCCGAAACCGTATCCAATATCCGGGTTCCGGTCTTGGACCGCATCGCCACGCGGCTGCCGTCCGGCGACAGCGTGACGCCGCCAATGCTGTCGTCCTTCCCGCCAACCACCGCGATCTGGCCGTTGGTCGCGGCATTCCAAAGCCGGGCGGTCCCGTCGGCGGATCGTGTGACGACACGGGTGCCGTCAGGCGAGAACATCGCATCCCAGATGCTGTCGGAGTGCGTGCCCAGAATGGCAATCACGCTGCCGTCCTTGACATTCCAGATTCGCGCGCTGTTGTCCGGGCAGTCGCGGCAGCCGTGGGACACCGTCAGCACGCGCGTTCCCTCGGGCGAGAACACCGCCTGCGACAGACCCCTCTCATGTCCTCGCAGCACCGCGATCTGCGATCCGGTCTTCAGGTCCCATACCCGGGCGTCCTCCTCGCCGGCCGTAACGACACGGTCGCCTTCCGGCGAAAAGCTGGCGAACGAAATGTTGGCTCTCGATCCCCACCGGTCGCGCGGATGTTGCAGGACGGCCAGTTGCGCGCCGGTCGTGGCATCCCAGATGCGGGCGGTGCCATCGAGCGACGCGGTGACCAGACGCGATCCGTCCGGGGCAAAAGCCGCCTGCCATATCAGATTGTCATGCCGGAGCAGCGCCAGCTCCTGGCCGGTGCGGGCGTCCCATAACCGTGCAGTCTTGTTCTCCTCCTCCCGGTGGAAGGTGACCATCCGCCGGCCATCGTCCGAAAGGACGGCGGTGATGTAGCGTTCGTGGTCGGCGGCGATTTCGGTTCCTGGTTTGACGTCCCAGAGGCGGACGGTCTTGTCGTCCAGCGAGGCCGACCACACGCGCGCGCTGTCGGGGGCAAACAAGGTGAACAAGAACGGTGTGATCAGCCCTGGCTGGTGACCACGCAGGACGCCGATCAATCCGCCGGTATCTGCGCGCCACAAGCGCACGGTACGGTCCTCGCCGGTCGTGAGGACGACCTTGCCGTCCGGCGAGAATGAGGCGTCGAAGACCCGTTTGTCATGGCCCCGCAGAACCGCAATCGGCGCACCCGATTTCGCATCCCACAACCGCGCGGTTCCGTCTGCGGAGGCGGTGACGATCTTCGTGCCGTCGGTCGAAAACGCCCCGCGCGAGAGATCGTCGCTGTGGCCGCGCAGCACGGCGATCGACTTGCCCGACGTCGCGTCCCAAATGATGGCGGTCTTGTCCCCCGATACTGTGAGCAGGCGTGAACCGTCCGGAGAGAAGGGCGGGTAATGACCCACCCAGCTCTGATGGCCGGCGAGGTCCGCAATCTTGGAGCCGTCCGTCGAACGAACCAGCTTCGGAGGCGTGTTGGTATCGAACGATCCGACGAACAGCGTTGCGCCGTCGGGCGAAAAGTTGGCGGTACCGTAACCGTTCAAAACGGCGACGCGGGCTCCCGTCGCGGCGTCCCACAGCTGTGGCGGCTCCTGACCCGGCAGGGTCAGCAATCGCCTGCCGTCCGCGGAAAATTCCACGACAAACAGATCGTGCTCATATCCACGCAGCACGAAAAGCTCTGCGCCGGTTGCCGCGTCCCACGCCCGTACGGTTCTGTCCGACGCAGCGGTAGCGACGCGCGAGCCGTCCTTGGAAAATGCGTTGGCGGTCACGCGGCCCTGGTGACCGCGCAGCACGGCCGTTTGATTGCCGGTCTGCGCGTCCCACAGGCGGACGATGCCGTCTTCGGTCGCAATCAGGATTCGCTTGCCGTCAGGCGAAACCGACGTGCTTGTCACCGCCAGGTCTTCGCCCTTGATCAGCGCGATGCCGGCACCGGTCGTGGCATCCAGCACGCGGACGTTGTTGCCGTCCCAAACCAGCAGGCTTTTGCCGTTTTTCGCATAATGGAAGCCGGGCCAGGTCCCCTTGGCCCTGAACGGGATGACGAGGCGCTCGCGCTGGTTTGCCGCAGCATTGCCGAGGGCGCGTTCGGCGTCCCGCACGAACGGGCGATCGGGATTGCGGATATCGCGCGGCAGCGCGGCGAGCGCGAGCAGCATGCCGAGATTCGGATTGCCTTCGGCGGTCGCGGCGTAGGAATCCCGGGCAAGAAAGCGGGATTGCGCGATGAGCGCGTCATTGCGCTGGATTTCGGCGACATAGAGCGCGCCGTAAGCAAGGCCCGCCAGGCCGAGCGCCACCACGAGCCCCGCACCGAGGCTCGCGGTAAGCGCATTTCGCCGCCGCGTCGCCGCCCGCCGGCTTGCCTCGACGAAAGCCTGCGTATCATCGGTGGGCGCCGGCGCACCTTCTGGCCGTGACGCGATCCAGTGCTCCGCCTCTTCGAGCACCGGCGAGCGCAGCAGCAGGCCGCGCGGCCCTGGCCGGCCGGCCGCCGCCCACCGCCGCGCCGCCTCGCCGAATTCGGTGTGTTTTCTGACCCAGTCGATGTCGGTGTGGAGCGCCTCGGCCAGCCGGTCGGCGGCTGCCTCGAAGCGCGCGTCATCGTCGAAAAAAATGAAATTCAGACGGCGGACGGGCTCCGGGATCGCCTTGTCGTCGACGTGGCGGGAGACGATCGGCGCGAAGCGCTTGTTGAGCGAGGAGGCGAACGCGATCTCCTTCAGCGCGACTTCCGACGATACCGCGTCGGGACTGAGCACGAACACGATCGTGTCCGCCTGCACGATCAAGGCCTCGATTCGCTTCCACCAGTCCTCGAACGCATAGATTTCGCTACGGTCGATCAGCGTCTCGATCCCGCGCGCCGTCAATGCCGCTTCCAGCCGGTCGGCGAACAGCATGTCCTTGCGCGAATAGGAGACAAAGACCCGCGCTTTCGAGGGTCCCGCCTTTGGGTCCGAAACGCTGGTGTCCGCCATCCCCTAACGCCGCTCCATGCCTCGTCTGTCATTCAAGCAACGCACAGGCGGATAGGCAACTCGGGCGAGGCGGCGACGGAGCAATGGAACTCAAACCGGCCAGCTTCGCTGGTTACGCCTGTAGAAACTTTTCTCTTGTTTCCTGTAGCGTAACGTGCTAGGAATTAAGTCAAACGAGCGTCGCTCAGGGGCGCTGCCGATTGCTTTGCTGTCCCCGCAGCAATGCGGGCCAAGAAACGGAGGAGGCATGAGCATAGAAGTCGGAAACTGGGATTTGCCCCGCCCGGAGGGCACGCCGCCGGAGCCGGCGCGCCGGCTCTACGCCTCGCCGGCGTCGCAGGTCGGGGTGGGGAAAGTGGACTGGCTCTGGCCCGGCCGCTTCGCCATGGCGAAGCTGAGCCTCCTTGTCGGCCATCCCGGCATCGGCAAGTCGCAGGTCGCGGTCGCAATGGCGGCAGCGGTGTCGAGCGGCCGCGCCTGGCCGTGCGGCGAAGGCAACGCCGCGCCGGGCAACGTGGTCATCCTGTCCACCGAGGACGCCAAGCCCGACACGGTCAATCCGCGCCTCGTCGCGGCTGGCGCCGAGCTGAGCCGTGTCTATTTCATCTCCGAGGTGCTCGACGAGGCGCTCTGCGGCCGCCGCAGCGTGAGCCTCAGCTACGATCTCGACCTGCTGGAATTGATGATCGAGCGCATCGGCGACGTCCGCCTCGTCATCCTCGACCCGATCGCGAGCTATCTCGCCGGCGCGCCGACCAGCAACAACACCGCCACCCGCACCGGCGTGCTCGATCCGATCGCGCAGATGGCGTGCCGGCGCCAATGCGCGGTGCTCGGCATCTCCCATTTCGGCCGCAGCGTCTCGCCGCAGGCGCTCGATCGCATCACCGGCGCGGTGGCGTTTCCGGCCGCCGCGCGCTCGGTGTACATGGCGGTCAAGGATCCCGAGGACGACGCCCACCGCCTGTTCGTCGAGATCAAGAACAATCTCGGCGCGGCGGCCCGCGCGCTCCGCTTCCGCATCGAACAGGTGGCGCTACCCAATGACGTTGCCGCTTCCACGGTGCACTGGGACGACAGGCCGGTCGAGGTTAGCGCCGATGAGGCGATTGCGGCCGCAGCGCGCCAGGAAGATCGCTGGGCCAAGGACGCCGCTGCGGATTTCCTGAAGGACGTGCTTGCCAAGGGTCCTTTGCCGGTCGAGCAGATCGAATTGCACGCGTGCGAAGCCGGGTTGCTGGACGAGATGGCCTCGATCGCGCAAAGCAAGGCTTTCCGCCTGGCTCGCCACGCGCTTGGCATCAAGCCGCGTCGAAAAGGCGGAGTCGCCGGCGATGGTTGCTGGTCGTGGGCACTGCCGGCGCCAAGCCGTGCCCGTGCGAGGCACTAAGATGCCTTCGTGGGCATGTCAGGGCATCTTAGCGATTTGGGGCATCTTAGCCGGGGTCGTCCGGAAAACGCGCTCTGCGGCAAGGACTTGCAGGTGGAGCGCTAAGATGCCCTGCCGGGGCATCTTAGCGCTCCGCCAGGGCATCTTAGGGAACCGGCCTCGTGCCCCGGCATCACCCGTTCTGGAATTGCAGCTTGGCCAGCCGCGCGTAGAGGCCGGCGGCGGCGGCGAGGCGCTCGTGGGTGCCTTCCTCGACGATGCGGCCGGCGTCGATCACCAGGATACGGTCGCAGGAGAGCACGGTGGCGAGCCGATGCGCGATCACCAGCGTGGTGCGCTCCTCCATCAGGTGCTCAAGCGCGGCCTGCACCAGCTTCTCGCTTTCGGCGTCGAGCGAGGAGGTCGCCTCGTCGAGGAGGAGGAGCGGCGCGTTGCGCAGGATCGCGCGCGCGATCGCGATGCGCTGGCGCTGCCCGCCCGAGAGCGTGACGCCGCGCTCGCCGACCGGCGTCTCGAAGCCCTGCGGCAGGCGGCGGATGAATTCGGAGGCGAGCGCGAGCTCGGCCGCATGCTCGACCTCGGCGTCGCTTGCTTCCGGCCGTCCGAAGCGGATGTTGTCGGAGATCGAGGCGCCGAAGATGACGGTGTCCTGCGGCACCAGCGCGATGCGCCGGCGCAGCGCGAACGGATCGACGTCGCGCAGCGGCGCGCCGTCGAAGGTAATGGTGCCGGAGGTCGGATCGTAGAAGCGCAGGATCAGGTGGAAGATCGTGCTCTTGCCGGCGCCGGACGGCCCGACCAGCGCGACCTTCTCGCCACGGCGCACCGCGAACGACACGCCGTCGAGCACGAAGGCCTGCGGGCGGGTCGGATAGGCGAAGCGCACGTCGTTGAAGGCGACCTCGCCGCGCGCCGGCTCCGGCAGCGGGACCGGCCGCGCCGGCTTTTCGATCACCGGCTTGATCGCCAGGATCTCGAACAGGCGCTCGGCGGCGCCGGCGGTCTGCGAGATCTCGCCCCAGGCTTCCGACAGCTGGCCAAGCCCGCTGGCCGCGAACACGGCGTAGAGCACGAACTGGGAGAGCCGCCCGGGCGTGATGTTGCCGGCGAGCACGTCCTGCGCGCCGACCCACAACACCACCACCACGCTTGCGAACACGAGGAAGATCGCGATCGCCGTGAGCACGGCGCGCGCGCGCGTCGAATCGCGGGCGGCGCGGAAGGCGCGCTCGACCGCGTCGCCGAAACGGGTGCCGGCGAGCTTCTCGTTGGTGAAGGCCTGCAGCGTGCGCACCGCGCCGATCAGCTCGGAGGCATAGGCGGAGGCGTCGGCGAGCGTGTCCTGCGCCGCGCGCGAGCGCCGGCGCACGGCACGGCCGAAGCCGTAGAGCGGCAGCACGATCACCGGGATGGCGAGGAGGACGTAGAACGAGAGGCGCGGGCTCGTCACCACCATCATCACGGTGGCGCCGGCGAACAGCACGATGTTGCGCAAGGTGACCGAGATCGAGGAGCCAACCGCCGACTTGATCTGGGTGGTGTCGGCGGTGAGCCGCGACACCATCTCGCCGGTCCTGGCCTGGTCGAAATAGGCGAGCGAGAGCGTGGTGATGTGGCGGAACACCTCGGCGCGCAGATCGGCGACGATGCGCTCGCCGAGCGTGGTGACGAGGTAGTAGCGCGTCGCGCTTGCGACCGCGAGCACGCCGGCGACCGCGATCAGCACCGCGAAATAGCTGTCGATGAGATTGAGGCTCTCATGGGTGAAGCCGAAATCGATCATGCGGCGGACCGCGAGCGGCACCGCCAGCGTGGTCAGCGCGGCGACGAGCAGCGCGGCGAGCGCGGCGATCGCGCGCCCGCGATAGCGTGCGATGTAGGGAAACAGCGCGACCAGCGGTCGGAGCTTGAACTTGCGCGCAGGCGGCGTTTCCGCGGCCGCCGCAGCGGCTTCGGCCGGTGGCGGCGGCTCGGTGGGGGTCTCGGCCCCGCGCGCGGGTGCTCGCTCGACGACGTTCATGGACCGCTACCTCACGCCTCGCACGCCCGCGGCGCCAATCGGGGGCGACAATGCCCGCCGACGGGGCCTCTGGCAATCGCCGGCCGCCGATCCGGCATCGACCCGTTCGGCTTGTTTCGGCGGGTCCCTTGCGCTATAGAGCCGCGACTTTCAGCAACCGAAGACGCGACCGAGCGCGCGATACGAGCGAGCCATGAAATACGACACCCATCCCGAGTATCACACCATCAAGGTGGTGATGACCGACGGCACCGAGTTCACCACCCGCAGCACCTGGGGCAAAGAGGGCGACACGCTGCACCTCGACATCGACCCCAAGTCGCACCCGGCCTGGACCGGCGGCCAGCAGCAGCTGGTCGATCGCGGCGGCCGGCTCTCGCGTTTCCAGAAGAAGTTCTCCGGCTTCCTCAAGAAGGAATAGCCGCGAGCCTCCCCCGGGCTGATCTATTGGCGTCATGGCCGGGCTCGTCACCGGAAGTCGGGTTTACCCGACTTCCGGCATTTAATTTTGCGCAACTCGGGCAGGCCCGAGTTGCGGTGCCATCCACGTCTTTGGCGTCCCTCACCGCTCAAGACGTGGATGCCCGGCACAAGGCCGGGCATGACGAGTCAGCGATTGGTGGCCGTCGATTATTCCTGCTCGAAGGCGGCCTTGAGCAGGCCGAGCTGCCGCTCGACCGGATTGGCCGGCCGCTGGCGCGCCGGATTGGCGCTGGCGTGGATGGTCGCATCGAGCCGGCGGATCGCGAGCTGCAGCCCCTTGGAGCGCTCGATCAGCACGCGCAGCCGCTCCGGGACCAGCCGCAGGTTCTGCTCGTCGCCAAAGTCGCCGGCCGACAGCTTGACCTTGTTCTTTTCTTTGTTGGCCTGGGCGAGCGACATCTCGCCTTCCTTCACCGCGCGATGCAGCAGCAGCCACGACGCAAGCTGCATCAGCCGGGTGGTGAGCCGCATGCTCTCGGTGGCATAGGCGAGCGCCGCGGTGCGCTCGAGCTTCTTGGATTCCTGCCGACCGGATCCGTCGAGATAGCTCGCGGTCTCTTCCACCAGCGCCATGCCATCGCGAAACAGATCGGCAAAAAGCTGCGAGCTGGCGAGCCGCTCGCCGAAGGACACTGTTGCGGCCTCGTTGGCCGTTTGCTCCGACATACCCTACGCCTCGAACGCCTACGGACTGTTTGTTGTCGTTGCGCCAGCCCCCTGGCGAGGTTCCAAAGCATTGCCCCGCCGGTGCCGGCCTGTCCAGCGCCCCAACGACGAACGTTCAGACATAGTTGCCGCGCGGCCACGTGAGAACGGAAGGCGCACGCAGGAGGACAGGACGGGCATTCCACCTTCGGACATGCGTCGTCCGCTGTCCGAAAATGGGACAAACACGACCATTCGGCCTTGTCGGTGCAAAAAAAGAGCCGCCGTTGCCGGCGGCTCGAAAGTTTAACAGGGAGGCGTCAAACAGAGTGGACAGGAGCCACTCAATGTCCAGAAGATGGACAATACCAGTAATGATCGAGAAAGCTTAACAACATGTTAAGCGATTCAATATTTTTGCGGCGTTCGTAGCAGGAAGCGATTTACGCCTGCGGCGCCGCTCACTTCTTGAAGAAGGTGTCGGCGACGTTGCGCGAGGACTGCTTGCCGGCGATCGACGCTTCGAGCCGGCCGATCTCTTCCTTCAGCAGCGCGATGCGCTCCTGCAGCTCCTTCACCGAGAGCAGCGCGATATCCTGGCCGATCTCGTGCACGATCTTCTTTTTCGGGCGATCATCGTCCTCGATCATGGTGTGCTCCGTCAGGCGTATTGCGCCCGCCGCCGCTGCTCGCGCAGGCCGGTACGCTCGAGCCGCGGCAGTACCTCGTCGCAGAAGAACGGAAGCTCATCGAGATAGTTGACGAACGACACGGCGATCCCGGTGAGGCCGGCGGTATTGAGCTCGGCGAGCGATTTGGCGACATGGTCGGCGTCGCCCACGAGCGGCAGGCCGCCCATGCCGTTGGCGTAATAGCGGCGCTGCTTGTTGTACTCGTCGAGGCCGCGCGTCTCCGGCGTGATGTTCTTCATCGCCAGGATGCGGTCGATCGCCGCGAAATCGGCGCTCTCGACAACGGCGTGCTGATAATACTCCTCCGCTTCCTTCTGGCTGCGCCGGCAGGTGATCACGCCGACCGAATAGACGTCGATCTCGCGGCCATGCTCGCGGCCAAGATCCTTGGCCTTGCGCACGAGTTCCGCCGTCTCGGCGATCGAGGTGCGGGAGGCCTGCATGAAGAAGGCGTCGCAATTGCGCACCGCAAACGCGCGCCCGGTGGGCGAGGCGCCCGCGTTCATGATCAGCGGCCGGGTGCCGCCGACCGGCTTCGGCTTGGCGCGGATGCCCTTGAGCTTGAGGTAGCGGCCCTCGAAATCGAAGTCTTCCTTCGGCGACCAGATCATCTTCAGCACGTCGAGCCATTCCTGCGCGAAGTCGTAGCGCGCCTCGTGCTCGCGCTGCTCGACGCCGAACATCTCGAACTCGCCTTCGTTCCAGCCGACCACGAGGTTCAAGCCGAAACGGCCGTCGCCGATGTGATCGGCGGTGACGCATTCCTTCGCGGCAATCACCGGATTGAACAGCGGCGCGTGCACGGTGCCGAACACGGTGATGCGCCGGGTCGAGGCGAGGAGGCCGGAGGCCCAGGTCAGGGTCTCGAGCGTCGCCCCCTGGTAGTCGGTGTCGCCGCCGTATCCCTTCCAGCGCGCGATCGGAAGGAGGAAGTCGATTCCGGCATCGTCCGCCATGCGGGCGAGCCGCAGGTTGTCCGCCCAGCTTCCGGACCAGCGTTCCGGCACCATGGTCACTGCGCGTCCCGACGAGCAGTTGGCGCCGAACAGGCCGAGCTTGAGCCGGTTGGCGTTGTGCATGGCGGCCCGGTCGCGCGAGGTGGCGTCGTGGGTCATCGATGGGTCCTGCCGGTCCGATCGCTTCGAGGATGCGCCAAGGCTAGCATGGGGCCTGCGGCGGTTGTACCGGCCGATGCCCGTGCGCTAGGACAGAGCCAATGGCAGTTCCTCCCCGTATGACCGTGATTGCGATCCGCGCGCCGGGCGGACCAGACGTGCTGGTCCCGGAAGAGCGCGCGGTGCCGCAGCCCGGCGAAGGCGAGATTCTGGTGAAAGTCGCGGCCGCCGGCGTCAATCGGCCGGACGTGATGCAGCGCCAGGGGCTTTATCCGCCGCCGAAGGGCGCCACCGACATTCCCGGACTCGAGATCGCGGGCGAGGTGGTCGCGCTCGGCCCAGGCGTCACGCGCTGGAAGCCCGGCGACAAGGTCATGGCGCTCGTGGTCGGCGGCGGCTACGCGCAGTATTGCCTGGCGCATGAAAGTCACGCGCTGCCGGTGCCGGCATCGCTCTCGCTGACGGAGGCCGCGGCCATCCCGGAGACCTTCTTCACCGTCTGGTACAACACGTTCGAGCGCGGCAAGCTCAAGGCGGGCGAGACCGTGCTGGTGCATGGGGGATCGTCGGGCATCGGCACCACGGCGATCCAGCTCGCCAAGCAAACGGGTGCGCGCGTGATCACCACCGCCGGCTCGCCCGAGAAATGCGAGGCCTGCCGCAAGCTCGGCGCCGATCTCGCCATTAACTATAAGACCGAAGACTTCGTGACTGCCACAAAGGCCGCAACCGGCGGCAAGGGCGCCGATGTTATCCTCGACATCGTGGGAGGCGATTACATAGAACGCAATTACGAGGCGGCCGCAGTCGAGGGGAGGGTGCTGCAGATCGCCTTCCAGGGCTCGCCCAAGGCCACCGTCGATTTCCGCCGCATCATGCTCAAGCGTCTCACCCATACCGGCTCGACGCTGCGCGCCCGCTCCGTCGCCGACAAGGGAGCGATCGCTCGCGCGGTCGAGGAGCATGTGCTGCCGCTGATTGCTGCCGGACGGGTCAAGCCGGTGATCGACAGCACCTTCCCGCTGGCGCAGGCGTCGGCGGCGCACGCGCGGATGGAGGCGAGCGTCCATATCGGCAAGATTGTACTGACGGTCTAAGGGCTTCTGGGTGGGCAATGCGCGCCGCAGGCCGCGAAATCGACGCAATGTTGGCTAGCAGTGGCCACGCTCGCGCCAGCGCGCCGCGGCTGCGCAGGGTCGGGGGCGGGGCGACCCATTTCGGAGGTCATCGTTTGAATTTCGTACGCGCCGCCGTCTGGCTGGCGATCATTTCGATCATCCTCGTCGGCGCGTCGTCCGCCCGGGCGGTCGAGGCGATCAATGTGCGCCAGGACGTGGCTGCGATCGATCTCACAGCGGCGGTCGAACGCCATCGCACCGACGGCGACCGCATCCTGGTGTCGACCGCGCCCGGCCCCGACGGTATCGTGCAGCGCATCGACGTCCGCGCGCGGGAGGGCAACAGCACCTGGGCGGTGTTCGCGCTCGCCAACTCCGGCAACGATCAGATCGACCGGCTGATCGTCGTTCCGCACTATCGTCTGGTGGGCTCCGGGCTGCTGTGGCCCGACCTCGGACTTTCCCGCGTCGTGACCATCACCTCAAGCGGCGAGCGTCCGGAGCGGCAAGAGAACGCCACCGCCGACATCTATCGCATCACGCTCGATCCCGGCGCCGTCGTAACCTACGTAGCCGAGCTGCGCACCGGCAAGCTCGCGCAAATCTATTTGTGGGAGCCGGACGCCTATAAGGACAAGATCAACAGCATCACGCTCTATTACGGCATCGTCATCGGCATTGCCGGCCTGTTGGCGCTGTTCCTCACCATCCTGTTCGTGGTCAAGGGCAGCATCATGTTCCCCGCCGCCGCGGCGCTCGGCTGGGCGGTGCTGGTCTATATCGGCATCGACTTCGGATTCTGGGCCAAGGTGTTCGACATGTCGGCGGGCGCCGAACGGGTCTGGCGCGCGTCGGGCGAGGCGATCCTGGCCGCGACGCTGCTGGTGTTCCTGTTTGCCTATCTCAACCTCAACCGCTGGCACGTGCGCTATGCCCACATCACCCTGGGCTGGCTTGGGGTGCTTGCGCTTCTCGTCGCCGTCGCCCTGTTCGATCCGTCGATCGCCTCGGGCATCGCGCGCCTGTCGCTGTTCGGCGTGGCGCTGCTCGGTTTCTCCCTCATCATCTATCTTTCGCTTCACGGCTTCGATCGGGCGGTGCTGCTCATTCCCACCTGGCTCCTGCTGGTGGTGTGGGTGATCGCGGCGGGCCTCGCTGTGATGGGAGCGGTGACCAACGACATCGTCGGTCCGGCGCTGCTCGGCGGCCTCGTCCTGATCGTGATGCTGATCGGATTCACGGTCATGCAGCACGCCTTCGCCGGCGGCGTCACCACCGGCATCGTCTCCGACATCGAGCGCCGCGCGCTCGCGCTCACCGGCGCCGGCGACATGATCTGGGACTGGGACGTCTCCGCCGACAAGGTGTTCACCAGCCCCGAGACCGAGGCGTTGCTCGGGCTCAAGCGCGGCACGCTCGAAGGCCCCGCCGCGCGCTGGCTCGACGTGCTGCACCCGCTCGACCGCGACCGCTTCCGTGCCGCGCTCGACAGCGTGCTCGAGCAACGTCGCGGCCGCCTGCTGCAGGACTTCCGGCTGCGCGCTCCCGACGGCCATTACCTTTGGTTCGCGCTCAAGGCCCGCCCGGTGGTCGGATCCGACGGCGAGGTGGTGCGGCTCGTCGGCACCCTGACCGACGTGACCGAGTTCAAGAACGCCGAGGAGCGCCTCCTGCACGATGCCGTGCACGACAACCTCACCGGCCTGCCGAACCGCGAGCTTTTCGTCGACCGGCTCGAAGCGGTGCTCGCGCTCTCGAAGGCCGATCACATGATCCGGCCGACTGTCATCGTCATCGATCTCGACCGCTTCAAGCAGGTCAACGACTCGGTGGGTATCGCGGTCGGCGACTCGATCCTGCTGACGCTGGCGCGGAGACTGGGACGGCTGTTGAAGCCGCAGGACACGCTGGCGCGGCTCGCCGGCGATCAGTTCGCCCTGATCCTCCTCTCCGAGCGGGAGTCGGACCGCATCATCGCCTTCGCCGAGACGTTGCGACGCGCCTTGCGCGCCCCGATCACCTTCAACGACCGCGAGATCTTCCTGACCGCGTCGATAGGGCTCGCGCTGGGCGACGGCCAGCCGCACCGCACCGAGGAGGTCCTCAAGGACGCCGAGCTTGCGATGTACCATTCCAAGCGCATCGGCGGCGACCGCATCGAAGTGTTCAAGCCCTCGATGCGCGCGCGCAAGACCGACCGCCTCACCCTCGAGTCGGAGTTGCGGCGCGCGCTCGAGCGCGAAGAGATCACGATCCTCTATCAGCCGATCGTGCGGCTGGAGGACCGCTCCGTCGCCGGCTTCGAGGCCCTGGCGCGGTGGGACCACCCGAAGATGGGGCGGATGTCGCCGTCCGAGTTCATCGCCATCGCCGAGGAGATCGGGCTGATCGTCGATCTCGGCCTGTTCGTGCTCGAGCGCACCGCCCGCCAGCTTGGCGTCTGGCAGCGTACCGTGCGCCAGCGCGATCCGATCTTTGCCAGCGTCAATGTCTCATCGCGCCAGCTGCTGCGGCAGGACCTCATTCATGATCTGCGCACGGTCATCGCACGCTCCGGGCTCGCGCGCGGCACATTGAAGCTTGAATTGACCGAATCCCTGGTGATGGAGAACCCCGAGCACGCCGCGCAGATGCTCGCGCGTATCCGCGAGCTCGGCGCCGGCCTTGCGCTCGACGACTTCGGCACCGGTCATTCCTCGCTGTCGTATCTGCAGCGCTTCCCGTTCGATACCATCAAGATCGACCAGTCGTTCGTGCGGGCCTCCAGCAAGGGAACGCGGCCCGTGATCCTGCGCTCGATCATCGCGCTCGCGCACGATCTCGGGATGGAAGTGGTGGCGGAAGGCGCAGAGAGCGATTCCGACGCGGTCGAGCTCTATCAGCTCGGCTGCGAATACGCGCAGGGCTTCGCCTTCGGTGAGCCGATGAGCGCCGACGAGGCGCGCGAGCTGCTCACCGCCCACCGGCTCGAAATGGCGCGCTGAACCTATGCTTGCCGGCCCAGGTCCGCGGCTCTAAGCTGGTTTCGCCGCAAAACGCTGTGCAAGAAGCGGGGGCATCATGATCATGCGATCTGATGCAGTATCGATGGCTTATGCCGTGAGCATCGTGCTTTCGGCGCTGGCCATCGCCCATGATCACTCGTCGGTCCGCGCTCAATCAGCCGATCTCGTGCTTTGCGATCGGGTCGCGGCCGATCCCACCGATCCGGACAAGCCTGCGAACGTCAAGGGCACTCCCGCCATCGACCAGTCCGACATTGCGACGGCGATCAAATTCTGCCGGACTGCATCGGCTGTGTCGCGGCGCGCGCTCTACCAGTTCGGCCGGGCCTACGCGGCCAACCAGCAATGGCTGGAAGCCATCGCCGCCTATCGCAAGGCCGCCGAGAAAGGCAGCACGGCAGCCATGGTCGAACTCGGCGTGTTGCTCGCGATGGGGCAAGGCGTCGCCAAGGACGAAATGCAGGCGCGCACGTTGTTCGAGCGCGCCGCCCAGGCCGGCAACCCTCGCGGCGTCACCAATCTTGCGGCCCTGAGCGGTGGCGGCGCGCCATCCGATCCCGTTGGGGCGAGAGCCTTGCTCTCGAGATCGGCGGAAGCGAATTCGGCGGAAGCGCAGTATCAACTCGGATTGATGATCGCGGAGGGCATTGGCGGACCGCAAGACGAGGTTGCCGCACGCGCCTGGTTCGAAAAGGCCGCCGCACAGAGTCATCCCGGGGCACTGGAGCGAATGGGCGCATTTGCGCGAGACGGGCGCGGCGGACCGCAGGATTTAGCCGCTGCCAAAGCCTATTACGAACAAGCTGCCGCGCTCGGCAACGAAGACGCCAAGGCCGCTCTTGAGCGCATAAAATGTCGCATCAGGATCACAGATAAACGCGGAAATTACATCACCTGCTTCTAGCGGGCCCTCACTTCGGCGGATCGAATCCGGCTGCCTTCCAGCGGCCGGCCATCGCCGGGCTGGTGAGCGCGGCGATGAAGGCGCGCGCCGCGGCCGGATCCGTGCTGCTCGCGGGAATCGCCGCGGCATAGACCGTCCAAAGCTGCACCGGTTCCGGCAACGGCGCCGCCAGCCGCGCACCTTTCACCGGGACGATCTCGCTGATCAGCGTGATCCCGATCTCGGCTTCGCCGCGCGCGACCTTTTCCACCGCGTCGCGGCCGCCGGTGGCGTGCTGGGCCTTCTTCTCGACCAGCTCGGTGATGCCGAACTGCTTGAGAATATCCATCACATGGATGCCGGACGTTCCGCCTTCGACCGGGCCGGTATAGGTCACCGACCTCGCCTCGATGAGCGTCTTTTTCAGCGCCTCGGGCGTCGAGACATCGGGCGCCGGAGCGCCGTCGCGGATCACGACGCCGATCCCGACGCGTCCAAGATCGGTGCGGCTCCCGCGCGTCATCTTCCCGGACGCTTCGAGCTCCGCCATCAGCGGGGCCGAGGCGATGATCAGGTCGGCCGGCTGGCCCGATGCGATGATGCTGCGCAACTGACCGGTGGTACCGACCGTGAAATCGAACTTATGGCCGGTCTGGCGTGAGTAGTCCTCGATCATGCCGCCGACGAGGCCGCGCACCGCGCCGGCCGAGATGACCTTGATCTCGGCCGCCTTGAGCGGCGCCGCAGCCAGCGTCGCGACGAGCGCGGTCGTCAGTGCGAGAATGCGAGCCATCGTGATCCCCCCAACGCGCCTGCTGAATTCGCCATTCCCGCCTTTCGGCGGCACTGGCGGTCAGCGGTGCAGCGATGATTGCTTCAGGCGTGGCCGGATTCGCTCGACAGCATGCCGAGATCAATGCCGATCTTCTTCAGCGCCTTCTCGTACTTTCTTTCGGCGTCCTGGCCGAAGATGAGCTCGGAATCGGCGGCGCAGTGCAGCCAGCCGTTCTGGTGGATCTCGGTCTCGAGCTGGCCCGGCGCCCAACCGGCATAGCCGAGCGCCAGCACGGCGCTTTTCGGTCCGTCGCCGCGCGCGATCGCCTTGAGAATGTCCAGCGTCGCCGTGAGGCAAACACCCTCGTCGATCGGCAGCGTCGAATTCTCGATGAAGAAATCGCTCGAATGGAGTACGAAGCCGCGGCTCGTTTCGACAGGTCCGCCTTTGAGCACCGGTACGCCTTCGGCCTTGGACGGAAGCCTGATCGCTTCGTCGGCGCCGAGGACGTCGAGCTGGACGAGCAGGTCAGGAAAGCTGATGTGCAGTGCCGGCTGATTGACGATGATGCCCATGGCCCCTTCGGACGAATGGGCGCAGACATAGATGACGCTGCGGATGAACCGCTCGTCTCCCATCGACGGCATTGCGATCAGCATCTGGCCGTCGAGATAGCCGCGCCGGGAGCCCTTGCGCTGCGATCTTGGCTTGTGACCTGTCATCGCGCTGATCGACGGCTTGTCGGGACCGGTCTCGGGTGCCGTGCCGTCTTCGTGTTGCGTGCCGGTTTTGCGACCGAATTTCATGCCGAAATGCTACCTGATTGCCTGCGCTTTGCAAACGACGCAGGGCCGCGAAAGTTTATGTCCGTGCGCCACAATTCGCGTTTTGCGCCATAATTCACGCTTGCCGCGGGACTTGTTAAGATATGTGCGTCGTTCACGCGCCTCAGGCGGTATTTTCAACGGACTTGATCGAATCACGGACCTCCTCACGGTGAATTCAGTGGCGTGCGAAAAGTTTCGCGCCTAAATCGATGTCACAATGACGGGAATGGATCGAATACGGCTGATGGCGCTGGCGTGCGCGCTGCTTGGCGGCATGGGCACTGCGCAGGCGGCTGACGATGTCTCACGATGGGACGGCGATGCGCGTAGCGCCGCTCGCCTGATTGCCGGATCGCGGCCGGCAGGCGGGGGCGCCCTGCGCGCCGGCATCGAGATCAGGCTCAAGCCCGGCTGGCATACCTATTGGCGCTACCCCGGCGACGCGGGAGTCCCGCCGCAGTTCGATTTCAGCGCATCCGAGAATGTGAAGGCCATCGTGCTGTGGCCGGCGCCGCAGCGTCTGTCGCAGGAGGGCAGCGTCTCGATCGGGTACGAGCGCAATGTGATCCTGCCGGTTCAGGCCATGCCGCTGGACGGAGCCAAACCCGTCGTTCTGCGGCTGAAGCTCGACTACGCCGTTTGCGAGAAGCTATGCGTGCCGGCCGAGGCGAAGGCCGAGCTTGTCTTGACCGGCGCGCCGGCGTCCCAGGATGCCGCGCTCGCCGCTGCCGAGGCGCGCGTGCCCAAGCGGATGCCGCTGGGAGGGGGTGGCACGTTGGCCGTCCGCTCGGTCAAACGGGAGGCCGGGGCGACACGGCCGCGCATGGTGATTGATGTGGCGGCGCCGCCGGCGACCCCTGTCGATCTGTTTGCGGAGGGACCTACGCAGAAATGGGCGCTCCCGGTCCCCACCTTGATCGACGGTGCGCCGCCCGGTATGCGGCGCTTTGTCTTCGAGCTCGACGGAGCTCCCCCGGGCGAGGCCTATCAGGGCACGGTCGTTACGCTCACGGCGGTGACGCCCACGGACGCGATCGAGGTTCCCATCCGTCTCGACTAATCCGCCGGGCACGCTAATTTGGCGCCCGGCAATTTGAGACCAACCCGCACAGTAACGAGAGGATCAGTGCCATGCCCATCAAGGTCGGCGATCGGCTGCCCAACGCCAAGTTCAGGGTCATGACGGGAGAAGGGCCCGCCTGGAAGACAACCGACGAAATCTTCAAGGGCAAGAAAGTGGCGCTGTTCGCCGTGCCCGGCGCCTTTACCGGCACCTGTCACAAGATGCACGTGCCCTCGATCATGCAGAATGCGGATGCGCTCAAGGCGAAGGGCATCGACACCATCGCCGTGACCGGCGTCAACGACGTGTTCGTGATGGACGCCTGGAAGAAGGCCACCGGGGCCGACAAGATCGACTTCCTCGCTGACGGCAACGGTGAGTTCGCCAAGGCGATCGATCTCACCTTCGATGGCTCCGGCAACGGGCTTGGCACGCGCTCGCGGCGCTATTCCATGCTGGTGGAAGACGGCGTGGTGAAGAAGCTCAACATCGAGGAAGCGCCGGGCAAGGTCGAGGTGTCCGGCGGCGACGCTCTGGTCAAGCAATTGTAATCGACGTCAGCCCGCTTTTTCGGCGCTCTTGAGCGCGCGCCGCAGGTCGCGATGGAGGCCCTCGTTGCCCGCGACGACGTCGCCGGTAGCGAGCACGTCTTCGCGTCCATCGATGTCGGTGACGTAGCCGCCTGCCTCACGGACCAGGATCAGGCCTGCGGCAACGTCCCACGGCGAGAGGCCGCGTTCCCAGTAGGCATCGATGCGCCCGGCCGCGACCCAGGCGAGATCGAGCGCCGCCGCCCCAAAGCGGCGCAGGCCGGCGACCTGTTCCTGCACCGCGGCAAGCTCCTTGCGCCCGAGCACGATGTCGCCGCGGCCGTGATGGGGAATCCCGCATGCGACCACTGCGTCCGCAAGCCGCGTGCGCCCCGCCACCCGCAGCCGCTTGTCGTTGAGGAAGGCTCCCTTGCCGCGTTCGGCTGAGAACAGCTCGTCGTTCGCCGGATTGTAGATGAGCCCGGCGACAATGGCGCCCTCGCGCTGCAGCGCGATCGAGATGGCGAAGTGCGGAATGCCGTGCAGGAAATTGGAGGTGCCGTCGAGCGGATCGACGATCCAGGTGTGGGTCTGGTCGCTGCCCTCGCGCCGGCCGCCTTCCTCGCCGAGAAAGCAGTAGCCGGGCCGCGCGTGAGTAAGCTCCTCGTGGATAATCTCCTCCGCCCGGCGATCCGCAGCGGTCACGAAATTGGCGGGGCCCTTGAGCGACACCTGCAGATTTTCGATCTCGCCGAAGTCGCGATTGAGCGTGCGCGCGGCCTTGCGCGCGGCTTTGGTCATGACATTGAGGAGGGCAGAGCGGAGCATCGACCATCATCCCGAAGAGGTGATGTCCGTGCCCGTCGCAAGCGGCTGCGTCAAGAGCGCGCGGCTTTGATCGCCTCGACCCAGGGCTTGGCGGCCGCCTCGCCGGCCTCTCGCACCGCCGGGCTCTGCCTGCGCATGAAGTCGTCGAGGCCGAGATCGCTGGCGCCGCCCGCTTTGGAGACGAGGTGCCATTTGATCGCCTCGACCGGGTTCGCCTGGATCCCGCGGCCGACCGCGAGGATATTGGCGAGACGGTTCTGCGCGATGGGGCTCCCTTTGTTGGCGGCCTTCTTCAACAACGCGGCCGCTCCCGCTTCGTCCTTCGGGATGGTCGTTCCATTGAAAAGCGCGATCGCATATTCGACCTGCGCGTCGATGTAATCGGCGGCGGAGGCGGCGGCCAGGAGCTGCACGGCTTCGCGCACGTCCTTCGGTACGCCGCGGCCTTCCTTGTACAGCGTGGCCAGCGCGTACTGGGCTTCGGGGCTGCCGGCCTGCGCGGCGCTGCGGAACAACTCGGCCGCGCGCGCGAAGTCCTGCGGGAACTGCCGGCCTTCGAGATAAATCAGGCCGAGATCGTAGGCGGCGGTCACGTGTCCGAGCTTGGCCGCGGCCGCCAGAAGTTTTGCAGCCTCTTCGCGGTTGGTCGCGCCGGCGCGGCCGCCGAACCGGAACATGGCGAGCGCGAACATTGCTTCGCGATCGCCGCGATCGGCGGCGAGGCGATACCATTCGGCCGCCTTTTCATCGTTCTGCTGGATGCCAAGGCCGTTGGCATAGAGCTCGCCGAGCAGCGTCATCGCCTTGACGTCCCCCTTCTCCTCGACGCGGCGGGTCGCGATCGAGAAGGCGGTGAGATAGAAGCCGCGCTGGTAGGCGCCGTAGGCGAGGTCGAGGTCGCGCCCGGGCGGTGGCGGGGCTGCCCGCTCTGCCGTGGTCGTCGGTGACGGAGGCGGATCATTTTTCTGTTCGAGCTTGGCCGGCGCAGGCTTGCCCGGCTTCGGCTTTGCTGCCGATTTGGCGGCGGGCGGTGGCACGGGCTGCGCTGCCGGCGGTGTTAGCTGGATCTGGCCCTGTGCGATGGACGACGCGGCAAAGGCGGCGCTCAAGCCCGCCGCCAAGATCGCCGCCATCTGCCGGGTGCCGGTCATTCCACCGTCTCCGCGAGCGCCACAGCTCTTGCCGCGTCCGCCATGGCCGCGGCGGGACCGCGGGTATCGGCAAAAATCATCTCGCCAACCGCGACGAAATCCGCGCCGGCAGCGGCGAGCCGCTCCGCCTCCTCGACGGTGGCGGCAAAGCCGACGCAGGGAATCTCGAACACCTCCGCCCACCATGCGACGCGCTCGAGGATGGCGTCGAACGACGGCCGGCGGCCTTGCGCATCGGGCTCGCCGAACAGCACGTAGTCGGCGCCCGCTTCGGCCGCAACCATGGCGTCGTGGCGGCTCTTGAGCCCGCCGCAACCAGCGATCCACTTCGGCTTGAGCGTCGCGAGGGCTGCGTTGAACGCATCGATGCCGGTCAGGTGCGCGCCGTCGGCCCCCGCGCGCCCGACCAGGTCGGGATGACCATCGAGCACGAGTGCCGCGCCTTTGTCCTGCACGACCGGAGCCAGCACTTTGACGCGGTTGATCAAGGTTCGGTCGTCGGCGGCAGCGAGACGCAGGAGCACAGCGGCGATATCACCGGCGCCAAGCGCGGCGGCAAGACTGTCCTTCACGCCGGCAGGTTCGCCGACCGGCGGCGTTGCAAGATAAAGGCGCGGGGCAGGGCGCCTTGGTTCGATCTGGTTTCCTCGGGACGCCATGATTGATCGATTGCGCCGGCAATCGGGCCGTTTGGGGGCGTTTGTAGCCCTTCACCCCTACGAGAGGGTAAAGGGCCCCGGATAGTCGCGTCCCGGCGTCGCCGTTGCGGGACGCTACCGCGAACGGGAGCGGCGACTCACGCCGCCTTTTTCTCCAGGTCCTGCTTCCACTGACCGAGCGCCGCCAGCCCGTTCATCATGGCCCGGTGCGAGAACGCGCGCTGCGCGGCAGCAACATTCTCGGACTTACCGGACCACGCCTTCTGCGGCGCAGCCTGCAGGGCACGGCCATAGCTGAAGGTGAGCTTCCAGGGCAGGCCGCCGATCTTGTTCATGGCATCGAGATGCGCGGTGGCCTCCTCGTCGGATTGGCCGCCGGAGAGGAAGGCGATGCCGGGAACCGCGGCAGGCACGCAAGCCTTGAGCACCTTCACCGTCTTCTCCGCGACCTCGGCGACCGGTGCGCGCTTCGGGCATTTCTTGCCGGAGATCACCATGTTGGGCTTGAGCACCATGCCTTCGAGCGCGACACGCTGATAGTAGAGCTGCTCGAACACCGTCTTGAGCGTCCATTCGGTGATCGTGTAGCAGCGGTCGATGTCGTGGTCGCCGTCCATCAGCACTTCGGGCTCGACGATCGGAACGATGCCTTCGTCCTGGCAGAGCGCCGCGTAGCGGGCGAGCGCGTGCGCATTGGTGCTGATGCAGGCGTAGGTCGGAATGCCGGGACCGATGTCGATCACCGCGCGCCACTTGGCGAACTTGGCGCCGAGCCCGCGATATTCGACAAGGCGTTCGCGCAAGCCGTCGAGGCCTTCGGTGATCACCTCGTTCGGGCAGAACGGCAGCGGCTTGGTGCCTTTGTCGACCTTGATGCCGGGGAGCGAACCCGCCTTTTCGATCAGCTTGACCAGCGGCGTGCCGTCCTTGGCGGTTTGCCGGATGGTCTCATCGTAGAGGATCACGCCGGAGATGTATTTCGACATCGCTTCGGCCGAGCGGAACAGCAGCTCGCGATAGTCGCGGCGCGTATCGGCGCTGGATTCGACGCCGATCGAGTCGAAGCGCTTCTTGATGGTGCCGGACGACTCGTCGGCGGCGAGAATGCCGCGGCCCGGTGCGACCATGGCCTCGGCGACCTTGTTGAGCTCAGCGAGGTTCATCGGCGTCTCCATTCAATTCCTGGCCGGGATCTCCCGACATCTGCCAAATTTTTACATCTTCCGGACGCGAAGCGGGAGTGGCCCGTTCATTTCGCCCGCAGCACCTCGACCCCCGGGAGTGCCTTGCCTTCCATCCATTCAAGGAATGCGCCACCGGCGGTCGAGACATAGGTGAAGCGGTCGGTCACGTTCGCCGCGTTGAGGGCAGCCACCGTATCGCCGCCGCCGGCTACTGATACAAGCTTGCCGGCCGCGGTGAGTTCCGCAGCAGCCTCGGCAACTTCGACGGTGCCGTTATCGAAGGGTTCCCACTCGAAGGCGCCGAACGGACCGTTCCAAACCAGCGTCTTCACCCGCGCCAGCACGGACACGACATGCTCGATGCTGCGGGGACCTATGTCGAGAATCATATCTCCGGAACCCACGGCACCGACATCGACGACCCGTGACGGCGCGTGGGCCTCGAATTTGCCGGCCACGACGGCGTCCACCGGAAGCACGATCTCACACTCCCGGGCTTTCGCCTTGGCGAGGACGTCGCGTGCGGCACCGGCGAGCTCCCGCTCAGCCAGCGACTTTCCAATGTCGTTGCCGAGAGCGACGAGAAATGTGTTGGCCATGCCGCCGCCGATGATCAGCGTGTTCACCTTGGTGATGAGATTTCCAAGGAGCTCGAGCTTGGTGGAGACCTTGGCGCCGCCGACGATGGCCGCCACCGGCCGTTGTGGCGCCTCCAACGCCTTCTCCAGGGCGTCGAGCTCGGCCTGCATGGTGCGCCCCGCGTAGGCCGGCAGCTTGTGGCCGAGCCCTTCGGTCGAGGCGTGAGCGCGGTGGGCGGCGGAGAAGGCGTCGTTGACCCAGAGGTCGCCGAGCCTGGCGAGCTCGCCCGCGAACGACGGATCGTTCTTTTCCTCGCCTGGATGGAAGCGCGTGTTCTCCAGGCAAACGATGTCGCCGGGCTTCATTGCGGTGACGGCGGCCACCGCCTGCTCACCGATACAATCGGCGACAAAGCCGATGGGCCGGCCGATGATGCGCGCCGCTTCGGCAGCGACCGGCCGCAGCGAATCCTTCGGGTTCGGCCCCTTGGGACGGCCGAAGTGG
>Ga0114129_10001772_pt1 | contig 29431 bp, 29 predicted proteins | sample RhiMetdeltSRZDD1_FD_80071 | JGI IMG/M metagenome (GOLD analysis project Ga0114129, IMG submission 80071) | Populus rhizosphere microbial communities from Tennessee, USA - Rhizosphere MetaG P. deltoides SRZDD1 (version 2) (version 2) | ecosystem: Host-associated > Plants > Roots > Rhizosphere >... | reverse complement strand
GGAGCTGCTCGACATCGTCGGCGGCGCCGAGGCCCTCAAGCAAGGAGCGGAAGCATGAGCACGGGGAAAATCGTCCAGGTCATCGGGCCGGTGGTCGACGTCGAGTTCGAGCCGGGCCGGCTGCCCGCCATCTACAACGCGCTCCAGGTCGAGGGCGTCGAGAACAAGGACGTCTTCGCTTACTCGCAGCGGCTCATCCTGGAAGTCGCGCAGCACCTGGGCGAGAGCCAGGTGCGCGCGGTGGCGATGGCGGCCACGGACGGCCTCACGCGCGGGACGCCCGTCATCGACACGGGGGGACCGATCTCGATCCCGGTCGGCAAGGAGACGCTCGGCCGCATCCTCAATGTCGTGGGCGAAACCGTCGACAAAGGCCCCGCCATTGCGGCGAAGAAGAAGTATCCGATCCACCGCCCCGCACCCTCCTTCGAGGATCAATCGACCAAGGTCGAGATGTTCGAGACCGGCATCAAGGTGGTGGACCTGCTCGAGCCGTACACGCGCGGTGGGAAGACGGGGTTGTTCGGCGGCGCCGGTGTCGGCAAGACCGTGCTCATCCAGGAGCTCATCAACAACATCGCCAAGCAGCACGGCGGGATCTCCGTGTTCGCGGGAGTGGGGGAGCGCACCCGCGAGGGCAATGACCTGTACAACGAAATGAAGGAGTCCGGCGTCCTCGAGAAGACGGCGCTGATCTTCGGCCAGATGACGGAGCCGCCGGGGGCGCGGCTTCGCGTGGGACTCACGGGCCTCACCGCCGCCGAATACTTCCGCGACGAGGAAGGGCAGGACGTGCTGCTCTTCATCGACAACATCTTCCGCTTCACGCAGGCGGGTTCGGAAGTGTCCGCGCTTCTCGGCCGCATGCCGTCCGCGGTCGGCTACCAGCCGACGCTCGGCACCGAGATGGGACAGCTCCAAGAACGGATCACGTCCACGAAGAAAGGCTCGATCACGTCGGTGCAGGCGATCTACGTCCCCGCCGACGACATCACCGACCCCGCGCCGGCGACGGCATTCGCGCACCTCGACGCCACGACCGTGCTCTCTCGCCAGATCGCCGAGCTCGGGCTCTACCCCGCGGTCGATCCGCTCGCCTCGACGTCGCGCATCCTCGATCCCAACGTCATCGGTCAGGACCACTACGACACCGCGCGCGCCGTGCAGTCGGTTCTCCAGCGTTACAAGGACCTTCAAGACATCATCGCCATCCTCGGCATGGAGGAGCTCAGCGACGAGGACAAGCTGACGGTGGCGCGGGCGCGCAAGATCCAGCGCTTCCTGTCGCAACCGCTGTTCGTGGCGGAGGCGTTCACCGGCCAGAAGGGTCGCTACGTGAAGATCGCCGATACCGTGAAGAGCTTCCGCGAAATCGTCGACGGCAAGCACGACGAGCTCCCGGAGCAGGCCTTCTATATGGTCGGCGACATCGGCGAGGCGCACGAGAAGGCCAAGAAACTGCGCGAGGGCTGAGATGGCGGAGCGCCTCACGCTCGAGATCGCCACCCCCACGCGTCTCGTCGTCGCCGAGACTGTGGACGAGGTCGTCGCCCCTGGCAGCGAAGGCTACTTCGGTGTGCTTCCGGGTCATGCCCCGTTCCTGACCACGCTCGGCATCGGGGAGCTCACGTACCGGATCGGCCGCGACGAGCGTCATCTCGCGGTCAGCGGCGGGTTCGCCGAGGTCCGGAACGACAAGGTGATCGTTCTCGCCGACAGCGCGGAGCGGCCGGAGGACATCGATCAGGCGCGGGCGCAGCGCGCGCGCGACCGCGCGGAGCAGCGCCTGGCGGGCCGCACCCAGGAAGAGGTCGACTTCGTGCGCGCGCAATGCGCGCTGACGCGCGCCCTCGTGCGGCTGCAAGTCGCGTCCCGGAATCGCTGACGTCCGCGGCCGGAGGCACGGCCGCGGGCACGACCCTGACGGCGTAGGTCTGACGGGAGGAACCGGCCATGAAACGCGGACGGACGCTCGCTCTCATCACGGCAGTGATCGTCGCGGCGGGAGCGGCGCGCAGTACGGCCGGTCCCGAGAAAGTCGCGTTCCCCGCCGGCTACAAGGACCACGTCCTCTACGCCACCGTGGATCGCTACGACATCAAGCAGTATCGCGAGCTCTACGGCACGCCGGAGGCGGTCCGCGCCATGAAGGAAGGGCGACCGCTCCCGAGCGGGTCGGTGCTCACGCTCATCCAATACAAGGCGCAAGTGGACGCGCAAGGCACGCCGATCAAGGACGCGAACGGACGCTTCGTGAAAGGCGACCTCGTCGGGTACACGGTGATGGAGAAGCGGACGGGGTGGGGCACCGAATATCCGGACGATCTTCGCAACGGCGAGTGGGAGTACGGCGCCTTCACGCCCGATCAGAAGGCCAACGACAAGGCCAACTTCAAGGCGTGCTTTCAGTGTCACAAGCCGCATGAGAAGCAAGATTTCGTGATCTCGCTCGCGAACCTGGCCCCGGCGCGGTCCGGGCCGCCGGCGGCGGACGTCACCATCGCGGGCTTCGCGTTCGGCCCCACCAAGCTCACGGCGCCGGCGGGCACGCCGGTGACGTGGGTCAATACCGACACCTCACCGCACCAGGTGACTTTCACGACGACGCAAACGCGATCGGCGGTGCTCGTGAAGGGTCAAAGCCACGCGCAGACGTTCGACGCTCCGGGCGTCTACGAATACATCTGCGGGCTCCATCCGAACATGAAGGGTACGATCGAAATCACGAAGTAACTCCCGCTGCCCATCGGACCGGGCACTGCGCCCGCGCCGATGGGCAACACGTCCGCGCACGCTTCACGTTCTCGATATTCCGCGCGGCCGACGTGTGGCATGCCGCTCGCAGTCATGTCCGGCCATGGTCACCATCCTCATCGTCGATGACGAGCCGCACGTGGTGGAGCTCGTGCGGGTCACGCTCGAGGATCAGTGGGTCAACGTGGAGGTAGCCGGCGACGGCGCGGGCGCGCTCCAGAAGGCGCACACGTTCTCGCCCGCGCTGATCCTGCTCGACGTGCAACTCCCCGATCTGAGCGGCCTCGACGTGTGCCGTCGTCTTCGGGGCGATCCCAAAGTCGCGGCGAGCAAGATCGTCATGCTCACCGCGGCCGCGCAAGAGGACGACGTCGCACGCGGGCTCGCCGCCGGCGCCGACCACTACCTCACGAAGCCGTTCTCGCCCGTCAAGCTCTTGTCCCTCGTCGAAGCGCTCGTGCCGCGCGTGCCCGCATGGCTTCCCCGGTAGACGGCACTCGCCGCGAAGACCCGGCCGAGGCGTATCGGCGCCTCAACGCCGCCTACGAGCAATCGATGCGCTACGCGCAGGACGTGCGCCAGCTCTACCAGCGCCTGCAGAGCTCGATCTACCAGTCGCTGCTCGGCCTCGCCAACGCGCTCGAAGCGAAAGATCCCTACACGCGCGGCCATTCCGAACGGGTGGGAGCGTGGGCGCGGCACCTGGCGCTCGCGCTCGGACTGTCGCGCGAGGAAAGCGACGGCATCGCGCACGCCGGCCTCCTGCACGACATCGGCAAGATCGGCGTCCCCGAGGAGGTGCTCCGGAAACCGGGACCGCTCGACGCCGACGAATGGACGCTGATGCGCCGACATCCCGTGATCGGCGCGCAGATCGTGGCCCCGTTCGAGTTCTTCGCGTCCGGCGCCCAGATGGTGCGCCACCATCACGAGCGGTTTGACGGCAGCGGTTACCCCGACGGTCTCGCCGGCAACGCGATCCCGCTCGGCGCGCGCATCATCGCCGTCGCCGACGTGTACGACGCGCTCACCTCCGATCGCCCCTATCGGAACGCCCTGCCGCACGCGGTGGCCGTCGCCACGCTCGCGCGGGACGCCGGCCGCACGCTCGACGCCGAGATCGTCGCCGTATTCGTCGATGTCTGCCGTCACGTGAAGGCCGACGCGTGACGGTTGTCCACGACGCGCGCGCCTTTCGGGCGCTCGATTCGAGTGGTGCGCCGCCGCTGCTGGCGGGGACCCCATGGCGCGGGATAGCGATCCTCGCCACGGGGTTCGTGATCGCCGCGGGCCTCGTGCGCTTCGACCTTCTCCCCGCCGCCGCGCTCGCGGTGGCGGCGATCGCGACGGTCCACGGCGGGCTGCTCGCAACGGCGGTCGCGTGGAGCCGCCCGTCCCCCTCCTCGCGCGAGCGTCTCACGCCCACCCTCGTTCTTGCGGGCACGCTCCTCGTCGCCTCCGCCGCGACGGCCGTCCATCCCCTGGGCGCGATCGCCTACGTGGCGCCGCCGGTGGCGATGGCGCGCTTGCTCGATCCCCGTCGCGCCGTTATCCCGTCGCGTGGAATGTTGATCGCGGCGGCGGTGTTCGGCAGCGGCGTGGGCGCGCATCTCCTGCTCGCGACGTCCTCGACGCTCGGCCACCGGCCGCACGTGCCCGATCTCGCCGCCGCCGCCGCGGCGCTCGGCTACGACGTGGGCGCCAACGTGCTGTCGGCGGAATGCTTCTTTCGGGGTGCGCTGTTCGATCGGCTGCAGCGGCGCTGGTCATTCACGGCGGCGGCGAGCGCATCGACCGCGGTCGGCGTTGGCCGGTATCTCGTGGACCCGCTGCTGCCGAAGACGCCGGACGCCCTCATCGGCGCGGTGTTCTATCTCGGGTTGCTCGGCGTCTTCAACTGCTGGATGGTGTGGCGGTCCGGCAGCGTGGTGCCGGGGATCGTGAGCAGTCTTCTGTTCTTCGCGGCGTATCGGCTGTTCACGGCCGGATGAGCGGTGACGATCGCCGCGCGGCGGCGACGTGGATCGCCGGCGTCGTGGTTGGACTGCTGGGCCTGACGGTGGCCCTCGCCGGTGTGGAGTCGCCGGAGACGTCGCCCATCCGGGACGCGTACGTGATCCCCGTGCTTGGCGCGGCCCTGCGCTTCGGGCTGCCCGGCGGCATTCTCGGCGCGAGCGCGGCCATCGTGCTCCAGGCGCCGCTCGTGCTACCGCCGATCGAGCGCGCGCCTGCCGCCGCCGTCACCGCCGTGGGTGGATTCATCGTCGTCGCCGTCGTCGGCATTCCCGCGGGACTGCTGACCACGCGCGCCCGTCGCCGCCACGCCCGGTACGAGACCCTGCTCGCGGTCCACCGGGTGCTCGGCACCGAGGCCTGCCTGGAGACGGCGCTGCGACGGCTCTGCGCCTGCCTCGAGCAGCGCCTCCACGTTGCCGCCGTGGCTCTCGTCGTCCGTGACGGTGATGACGTGACGGTGGGCGGCGGTCTCGCCATGGTGGATCGCTCGCCGCTGCACATCGTCTGCGAGACGGGGCGGCCGCTGTTCGTCGCCGACACCGGTGGGGAGGGTCGTCCGCGCCGCCTCTTCGCGGCGCCGCTGGCCGGTGGCGGTCACGCGGGCGCGCTCGCCGTGGAGCGCTTCGGCGACATCGACGGCGACGAGCGCGAAACCATCGTGACGCTCGCCGTGCACGTCGGCCTCGCCCTCGAGAACGCCCGCCTCGCCGCGCGCCAGCGGCGGTTCGCGGATGAGCTGGCGGAGAAGGTGGCGGCGGCCACGTGCCGGCTCGAAGAGGCGGACCGCGCGAAGTCCACGTTCGTCGCCGTCACGTCTCACGAGCTCCGCACGCCGCTCACGGCATTGCTCGGCTTCAGCGAGCTCTTGTGGCTGCGGCGGTTTCCCTCGGATGAGGTGCAGCGGCTCGCCGCGATCATGCACGGTGAGATTGCGCGTCTCGTCCGTATCGTGAACGACATCCTCGATCTCTCTCGCGTCGAGCGCGGTGTTCCGCTGTCGCTGCGCCGCGGGGCGCTCGCGGTGGAGCCCGCCGTCGCCGGTGCCATCGCGCTCTTTCGCGCGCAGGCGCCCGCCCGCATCGTGCTCGACTGCGCTCGCGAGTTGCCCGCACTCGACGCCGACGGGGACGCGTTCGATCGCATCATGAAGAATCTCGTGTCCAACGCGCTGAAGTACTCGGCACCGGATGGCGTCGTGTGCGTGAGTGCACGGGTCACGGGCGAGAACACGGTGCAGTTCACGGTGGAGGACAGCGGACGTGGCATCCCGGCCGCTGCGCTCCGTCGCGTGTTCGAGCCGTACTATCGAGCGCCCGACGCTGCCGGCGCCACGCGCGGCGAGGGCATCGGGCTCGCGGTCGTGAAGTCGCTCGTGGAAGCGCACGGCGGCGAGATCGCGGTCGCGAGCACGCCCGGCATCGGCACGCGCGTGACCTTCGTGTTGCCGGCGGTTTCTTGACACTCCGCGTCGCGCGCGTATAGTCTGAGCCGCTATGTCTCGCCGCGCCGAGGTTGCAGCCCGGATGGCGGACGCTATCCTGAAGCGGCTCGCAACGAAGAAAATCATCGACGTCAAGGATGAGGCGGCCGCGCGCGCCGCCGTCGCACAGATCGTGACGACGAATCTCCTCGCCGAGGAACGCCTCGACGCCGATGCGCGCCAGCTCCTCCTCGATCACGCCAAGGCCATCAAGGAGTCGGCGGCCGATTACCGCCAGCTCCTCGGCAAGGTGAAGGAAAAGCTCGCGCGCGATCGGGGGTTCATCTTGTGATGCGGATGAGCCGTGAGCGCATCTTTTACCTGTCCGACCTCATCCTGAAGGAACTCCCCAGCATCCCCGGGGTGACCGTGAAGGCGCCCGACGACGTGCGGCCAGAGATCATCCGCGCGCTGACCGAGGAATCCAAGCTCGAGGAGTCGATCGACGGCGAGGTGCGCAAGATCCTCGGGTCCTACTCGCGGCCGCTGCCGGAGGGAAGTCGCGAGTGGGAGATCCTCTACCAGAAGACGCGCGAGGAAGTGTTCAAGCGCAGGTTCCGCTTGTGAATCGCCTCGTGGTGGCGATCACCGGCGCCACCGGCTCCATCTACGGCATCCGGCTTCTCGAATCGCTGCGCACGCAGCGCGACCTCGAAACGCACCTGATCATCTCCGGGCCCGGAAAGCGCACGCTCGTCGAGGAGACCGACTGGAGCGTGAGCGACGTGGAGGCGCTCGCCACCCGCGTCTACGACAACAAGGACATCGGCGCCGCCATCGCGTCGGGATCGTTCCGGACGGCGGGGATGGTCGTCGCGCCCTGCAGCATCAAGACGGCGGCCGCGATCGCGGCGTGCTTGTCCCAGAACCTGATCGCGCGGGCGGCGGACGTCACCCTCAAGGAAGGACGCCCGTTGATCCTGCTCGTGCGCGAGACACCGCTCCACACGGGGCACCTGCGCATGATGCTCGCGCTGTCCGAGATGGGCGCGGTCGTGCTGCCGCCGATGCCGGCCTTCTACAATCGCCCCAAAGAGCTGGATGACGTCGTCAATCACACCGTGGCGCGCGTGCTCGACCGACTGCGGATCCCCCAGACCATGGTGGGGGAGTGGCGAGGAACCCACCCACGCACGATCTAGGACCGCCCCTGCCCGATCTGTCCGTCGTCATCCCCGTCTACAACGAGGAAGAGAATCTGTCGCTGCTGTGGGAGGAGCTCCGCGGCGTCCTCGCACGCCTCGGCGTCGCCTTCGAGGTCGTCTTCGTCGACGACGGTAGCCGCGATCGGAGCGCGGAACTGATTCGCGCGTTCCGTGATGCCGATTCGCGGGTGCGGCTCGTGCGCTTGAAGCTCAATGCGGGGGAAACCGCGGCCACCGATGCCGGCTTCAAGGCCGCGCGTGGCCGGTGGGTCGTCACCATGGACGCGGATCTGCAAAACGACCCCGCCGACATCCCGCTCCTGCTCGGCCACCTCGACCGGTGGGACGCCGTCAGCGGCTGGCGCGTGAAGCGCAGCGCGGGCGATTCGATCGTTCGCCGGATCTCGTCGCGCGTCGCCAACGGCATCCGCAACGCGATCTCGGACGAGAGCGTCCAGGACAGCGGGTGCACCTTCCGCGCGTTCCGGCGCGAATGCCTGCGTGGGCTCACCCTCTATCGCGGCTTCCACCGCTTCATCCCCACGCTGCTCCGCATGCGCGGCTACCGCGTGCTCGAGGTCCCCGTGAACCATCGTCCGCGCCGGTTCGGTCAGTCGAAGTACGGCATCATGAACCGCGCCTTCGTCGCCTTCGTCGATCTCCTCGCCGTGCGCTGGATGAAGGCGCGCCTGCTCCATTACGAGGTGGCCGAGAACGTCGGCGGGGACGTTCTCCACGAGTAGCGCGGCATGAACGTTCTGCTCGTTGGTCTCGGACGGTGGGGCGAGAAGCACGTGCGCGTGTGGCGTGAGCTCGGCGCCACCCTCTGGGTCGCGGACGTCGCGGAGGCACGCCGGGCATGGGCGATCGGACAGGGTGTGGACGCGACCCGCGCCGTCGCCGATTACCGCGCCGTCCTCGACCGCGTCGAGGCGGTTGACATCGTCACGCCCGCCGACAGCCATCTCGCCATCGCGACGGCGTGCCTTGCCGCCGGCCGCCACTGCTTCATCGAGAAGCCGCTTGCGCTCACTCCCGCCGAAGGACGCACGATCGCGACGGCGGCCGCGGCGGCGCAGCGGGTGGTGCAGGTCGGTCACATCTTCCGCTTCCATCCGGTGACGAGCGCGCTGCGACAGGCGCTCTCGGAAGGCCGGCTCGGCACCGTCCGGTACGCGAGCGGCCGGTTCTCCGGCTTCAAGCGGCCGCGCACGGACGTGGGCATCACGCACACCGACGCCATCCACTACTTCGACCTCTTCCGGCACCTGTTCGGGCGCGAGCCGACGCGAGTGCTCGCGGTGCAGCGTGACTATCTCGGGCGCGGACTCGACGACGTCTCCCTGACGGTCGTCGAGTACGGCGACGTCGCCGCCTTCGTGGAGGCGAACTACTTCATGCCGGGCACCTATCGCGAGTGCGTGCTCGTGGGCGAGCGCGGCAGCCTCGTCGCCGATTACGGCACCGGCACCGTGACGTTCCACGCCGGCGAGCACCGCCGCCGCGGGGACGTGTGGGAAGCGGTGGAGACGGGGAAGGAAGAGCTCGCGGTCGCGGCGACGGAGCCGCTCCGACGCGAGCTCGAGGCCTTCATGGCCGCGTGCGCCGGCCAGGGTCCCGTTCTCGCCACCGCCGACGATGGCGTGCGGGCGGTGGAAGTCGTCGCGGCCGCCGCGCGCTCGGCACGCCTCGGCCGCGCCGTCACGCTGGGTGAGCGAGGCAACCGGGACGCCGGCGCGCGCTCACGATCCAGAAAACGCCGCGCGTAGCCGAGCTTCGAACGCGTCGCCGTCGCAGTCATCGACGACGACGCGGGGCAGCTCGAAGACATCCGCGTCGCGCTGCACCAGCCCCGGCGAGGTGGAGCACGCGCGTGCAAACCCTGCCTCCTTGACGAGCGCCACGCTCGCCGCGGAGTAGTGCTCCCGCCCCCCGAACGGATACGCGAAGCTTGTCACGCGCCGATCCAGCGTTTCTTCGAGCGCGCGCTTGCTCCCGCAGATTTCATCGCGCTGGACGTGGGGCGGGGTCGCCGAGAGCCGCGCGTGTGTCACGGTATGGGCACCCAGTTCCACGAGACCGCCGGCGGCGAGCGCGCGCAGCTCGTCGGCAGTGAGCTGGCGCCGGGATTCCCGCTCCGGGGGCGGAGGTGCCGCCCACTCCGCCAGTTCGTCGAGATGTCGCTGTCGCTCTGCGTGCGACAGCGGTTGGAGCAGGCGATACAGCTCGAGAAAGAGAGCGTGGCGGCGGGTGGGCGGCGCGTGTCGCCACCGCCAGCCGCGGTCCCGTGCGACGGCATCCTGGCCGTACAACGCATCGTCGTCGAGGTCCCAGGTATGCGCGACACCCGCGACGTCGACCTGAAGTCGCGGCGGCAAGCGGCCAGGGGAGAGAAGGACGCGCTCCAGCTCATCCCACCAGAATTCCCGACCGCCACCCGTGTAGCCCGTGGTCACGAACACCGTCGCCGGCACATCGTGGCGTGCGAGCAGCGGCCGGGCGTGGCGTAGATTGTCCGCGTACCCGTCGTCGAAGGTGATGACGGTTGACCGCGGCCGCAGTCGCCGCGTGCCCGCGCCGTCGGTGAGCGTGGCGAGGCTCACCGGGTGGGCAAGGCGGCGAAGGACCACCAGGTGCTCCGCGAAATGCGCGGGCGTGACGCAGAGTCCCCAGGGATCAGGGGAATCGTCCGCCACGCGGTGGTAGAGCAGCACGATTCCGGCCCGGGCCCGCGCCGTCCGTACCCGCCGCGCGAGCTGTCGGGCGTGCGTGACGAGCCGGGACACGCTCATGGCCGCCGCGCTTCCGCTTTCACCGCACGCACCGCGATGATGACCTCGTAATCCCGGTCGCGGTGGTCGAGCTCTTCCGCGCGCAGCTCCTGCTGCGCGATGCCGTACAGAAAGGCCACCGCCGCCAGCACGTTGCCATACGTCTCGACCGTCACGTTGGGGGCGGGGAAGACCTCCTCGAAACGACGGCGGACGGAAAGCGTGGTGAATGCCCAGTACCAGCTCGTGCGCCACTCGCCGTGGTCGATCTGCGTGATGCCGGGAACGGTGGTGAGCACGACGCCGCCCGGCTTCAGGATGCGGGCGACGGTGCTCAACGCCGCGGGGACGTCGTAGATGAGGTGAAGCGTCTGGGTCAGGATGATGCAGTCGAAGACGCCGGAGGGAATGCCGTCACCGCGACTGAGGTCGGCGATGATCGTGGCGCCGGGATGGCCCTCCTTGATGTGAAGGACGTCACGCTGGCTCACGCGCGCGCCCCCGAACCGACGGGTGTAGCTATCGTCGCCGATCTCGAGGACGCGGCCGCGGACGTCGCCGGCATGGCGGGCGAGGAACTGCTCGATGTAGTAGCGATCGACCGGGTGTCCGCGGTCGTATCCGAATTTGCGACTGAGCGGTTCGACACGGCGAAGGTCACCGAAGCGAATTCGTCCCACGGGCGGATGATCGCCGGCGCCGCCCATTCGCGAGCGGAGCGCGGTGCGCACGGGGACGGGGAGGACGCGGCCAACCAGCGAGGTGAGCCGCCGTCTCATCGGCTCAGCGCCGTGCTCCGTGTGCGAGCGCCCCGAGCCGTCGGACGGATTTCCACGCCCGGCGCACAAAGCTCCGGTGTTCGTGCGCGCCGTCCGCCGTGGACGACGTGAAGGCAGCGGCGAACGCTTCGCGCTCCATTCGCTTCGCGCGTGAACTGCCCTGTGCTCCGTCGCGGAGGGCACGGACGAAGTCGCCGCGCATGGCGGCGACCATGTCGGCCGCGCGCCTGCCGCATGCCCGCGCCTTGACCCGAGCGTCGTCCGTGAGGCAGTAGTCGAAGGCACGCTCGAGCACCTCGTCCGTCACGCGATCGGCAGTGAAGATCACGGGCCACGCCACGGTGGCGGCCTGGCGCTTGATCTTGGCGCCGCCCGCCTCGGGGTCGATGGCGACGACCGGCACGCCGTTCTTCAGCGCGAGCACCATCCCGTGGAGTCTGGTCGTGACGACGACGTCCATGCGGGCCACGAGCGATTCGACCTCGGACGCCGTCCGGAGGCCCGTCGCATTCTGGTCCAGGCGGGTGTCGATCTCGACCACGGCCGCATCCCGCCGCTCCAGGAGACGCGCGATGGCTGCGTTCGCCACCGCGTCCAGGGCACCGGCGTACGGCTCGACCAGACACCGTCCCACGATCGGCACCGTGCGCCGCGCCGACCCGAACACGACGTCGGCGTGAGCGGCGACGGAGCTGTCGCGCTCGAAGAGCGCGTCGAACGGCTGCCAGACGTCGAGCGGTGTGATCATCGTCAGGTTCACGCCGACGACGAAGCAGTGCGCAAAGCGTCCGAGGAACTCCGCTTCGAGCGCTTTGCGTTCGAACGGACCGCAGACGAACACGGCGTGGGAGTACGCGTCGGGGTGGACGTCGCGGAGCTCGATGCCGTCGCGAAAGGGCGGCGCGACCGCGACGTCGTACGGATAGCCGGCGCCGGCCAACCACTCGCACACGACGTCACGCGCCAACAGGTCGCCGGCCGTCGCGTGGCCGTGCTCGAAGCTGAACCATCCCGCGACGAGCACCTTCGTGATCACGCAACGACACCCTGGTGGCGGTGCACGGCGATCACATAGCCACGCGGGGCTCGGGGTGTCAAGGCAGCCCGCCCCGGATCGCCACCCGCTATCGCTCCGAGGCCGCGCGCGGTGTCGAATTTTCTGACACGGCGGGGTCGAACGTCGGTGCCGACGACGGCGGGGTGCCCGCGCCCCAGCGCCTCGTCCACGCGATATCGTCCCGGTTGACGACCAGCGAGAGCGTGACTAACGTATCTGCTCGACGACGCCGGCGTCAGCGTTGTGCCGCCGCACCGGCAGCTCGGAGGACAGGATGGGCGCGGAACCAGCGCGCATGGTTTCGGTGATTGTCCCGTGCTACAACCATGCGCGGTTTCTCGGAGAGGCGATCGAGAGCGTTCTCGCCCAGACGTATCGCCCGGCCGAGGTCATCGTCGTCGATGACGGATCTGCGGACGACACCGCCGGCGTCGCCGCTCGCTACCCGGTTCGGTACGTGCGGCAGGCGAATCAGGGGCTGGCCGCCGCGCGCAACACCGGCATCAGGAACAGCAGGGGAGCGTACGTCGTGTTCCTCGACGCCGACGATCGGTTGCTCCCGGACGCGCTCGCGATCGGTGTGCAGGAGCTCGAGGCGCATGCCGAGTGCGCGTTCGTCGCCGGCCGCTACAGCGTCATCGCGGAAGACGGCTCGCACGTCGCCGTTCCCGCCGCCGAGGACCCGGGACCGGATCACTATCGAGCGCTGCTGATCCGCAACCACATCGGTCACTGTGGCGCCGTGATCTACCGCCGGGACATCGTGGAACGGCTCGGTGGGTTCGACACCCGCTGGCGTGCGGGGGAAGACTATGACCTCTACCTGCGCATCGCGCGGCAGTTCCCGATCGCGCACCATCGGCACGTGATCGCCGAATACCGCCGCTACCCGACCGCGATGTCGAAGAAGTCCGGCTTGATGCTGCGATCGGTGGTCGGTGTGCTGCGCGCGCAACGCCGAGTCATCCGCGGCCGCGCGGAGGACGAGGCCGCGTGCGCGCGCGGCATACGATACTTCCAGGACCGGTACGGGGACCCGCTCGTGGAAGAGGTGCGAGCGCACGTCCGCGCGCGGCGATGGGCGGACGCCGTTCGCGGCGCCATCCTCCTCGCTCGCTATCACCCACGCGCGTTCACCACGCACGCGCTGCGCAAGGCCTACACGCTCGTGCGCACACGGTCGGGAACGGCCCGTGGCTGAAGCGCAGCGCACGATTCCACGGCCCGCGCCCGGAGACGCGCCGCTGGTGTCGATCGTGATCCCGTGCTACAAGCACGCTCACTTCCTCGGTGAAGCGATCGAGAGCGCGCTCGCGCAAACGTACGCCCACGTCGAGGTCCTCGTCATCGACGACGGCTCTCCCGATCGCACGGCCGACGTGGCGGCGCGTTATCCCGCCGTTCGCTACGTGCGCCAGGTGAACCAGGGACTGTCAGCGGCCCGGAATCGTGGTCTCGCGGAGAGCCGCGGCGCCTACGTCATCTTCCTCGACGCCGACGACCGGCTCCGCCCCGAAGCGGCCGCGATCGGGGTGGAGGAGCTCGAAGCCCACCGGGATTCCGCATTCGTGTCCGGGATGTACCGCAACATCGCCGAGGACGGTTCCCCGCTGCCGACGCCGCCGTTCCCGCGCCTCGCCGGGAGCGATCAGTATCGAGAGCTACTCCTCAGGAATCACATCGGCGCGCCCTCCACCGTGATGTACCGGCGCGCCGTGCTCGATATCGTCGGCGGTTTCGACGTCGCCGAAAGTCCGGCGGCCGACTACGAGCTCTACCTTCGTATCGCCCGGCAATTTCCCATTCACCGTCATCCCGCCGTCGTCTCCGAATACCGGCGATATCCGACGAGCATGTCGAGGAACGCGGGGGTGATGCTCGGCTCCGTCGTGCGTGTCCTGCGCGCGCAGCGGCGCCACGTCAAAGGCAACCCGGCGCACGAGGACGCCTGCAAGCGGGCGCTCCGCCACTACAAGAGCCATTACGGCGAACGTCTCATCGGCCACGTGCGGGGTCACGCCCGCGCGCGCCGCTGGAGCGACGCGATGCGCGGAGCCGTGGTCCTCCTGCGCTATCATCCCCGCGCGTTCTTCATCCATGTGTTCCGGAAGGCGTACTGCGTTCTCACCCGGCGAGCCGGAGGCGACCCGATCACCACCTGAACCGCGCAGCACTCGCCGTTCAGAGGTCGAGCCCCTGTCGGTGAAGTTTACAGATCGTTGCGAGCCGGTAGCGCGCGTGCCGGGAGTCGGGGAGAATACTTGCGTTTTTCGATGGCGCGCTTTCTGCTGACGTTCCGGGATATCCATCGGCCGACTGCCGTGGGGTCGAAACGACGCATCGGATTCAGCGGATGCCCCGACCGGCCGTGCCGGGGTTTACCCCACCTTTGCCTCGAACACGATCGCCGTGAGCGGGGGATCTTGCCATGAGTCCCGAGTTCGCTCCCGTTCTGTACGTCCACCACGGACAGAACTGGATTCGCGGGAGCGAGCGATGTCTGCTCGATCTGATCAAGCATCTGGACCGGTCACGCTTCCATGCCGTCGTCCTTACCGATTCCGAGGCGCTCGCGCACACCGCCGGCGACCTCGGCGCCGTCGTTCACCGCCGTCTGGATCTCACCGGGCCCGACCGCTTCCTGCCGTCATGGTCGCTCGTGCGCGACGCGCGTGCGCTCGTCCGCGCGCATCGCATCCGGCTGGTTCACGCCAACAGTCTGGAGACGGTGAAGTGGCTCCTCCCCGTCACGCGCGCCGCCGGCATCCCGATCCTGGTGCACGTCCACAGTCCGTCCACCGAGAGCGAACGCTGCTACGGCTGGATTCACCAGGTCTCGCTCGTGGTGGGCGTGAGCGACGCTGCCGTGCGCGGATTCCTCGAGGACGGTCTCCCCCCCCATCGCGTGCGCGTGATTCACAACGGCGTCGATCCTGACCGCCTGCAGGCCGGGGATGCGACGTCGTTGCGCGCGCAGCTCGGCATCGCAGCGACCGACATCGTGCTCACGGCGGTGGGGTCGCTCATCGAGCGCAAGGGCCACGACGTGCTGCTCGCCGCCCTCGCGCAGCTCGAGGCGTCGTCAGTGCGCTATCGGCTCCTGATCATCGGCACCGGACCCGAGCGGCCGGCGCTGGAGGCGCGTGCACGCGCGCTCGGGATCGACGACGCCGTTCATTTTCTCGGCGAACGTCCCGATGTCGGCGCGATTCTTCGTGACGCGACCGACATCGCGGTATCCGCGGCGCGGGCGGAGGCCTTTCCGCTGAACGTCCTCGAGGCGGGATTCTGCGCGCGGGCCGTGGTTGCCACGAACATTCCGCCCCACCGCGAAGAGGTCGTGGCCGGTGAGACGGGGATTCTGGTTCCCGCCGACGATGCCGCGGCAATGGCGCGGGCGGTCGCGCGCCTCTCCGAAGACCCGGAGTTGCGGCGCCGGTACGGTGAAGCCGCGCGCCGTCGCGTCCGGGATCAGTTCCTCGTCAGCCGCTACGTGACCGTCTTCGAGAGGCTCTATGACGAGCTTCTCGATCGTTTCCGGGGGCCGAGGCGGTGGTGGGCGGGCTGGGTCTGGCCATCCGTGTATACTCGCTGGTTCGTCGGCCTGGTGCGGGGCGGCGACGCAGGCCTCGAGGGCGCTGCGTTCGCGGCCGCAGACCACCGGAAGCGCGGCAGGTGACAGCAATGGAGCGATGGCCAACCGTCAGCGTGATCATCCCGGCCTACAACGCGGCCGGCGTTATCGGCCGAGCCATCGAGAGCGCCCTGCGACAAACCGTGCGACCACAAGAAATTATCGTCGTCGATGACGGTTCGACGGACGACACGGCGGCGGTGGCGGCGAAGTATCCGCTCGTCACGGTCGCCTCCCAGCGGAACAAGGGTCCGGCCGCCGCCCGCAACGCGGCGGTGCGGCTGGCGCGGGGGGAGTGGCTCGGGCTCCTCGATGCCGACGATAGCTGGGCCGACAAGAAGCTCGAACACCAGCTGCCCCATACCGAGAACCCGAAGGTCGGTCTCATCCACGCCCGGAGCGGGCTCTCATCGGACCAGTTCCACCCGACCGTGGAGACGCTCTTACAGGGCAACTTCATCGGGACGTCGTCGGTGCTGCTTCGGCGCGCCGCCTTCGACTCCGTGGGCGGATTCGACGAAGATCATGCGCTCACGTACGGGAGCGAAGACTACAACCTCTGGGTGCGACTCCGCGCGGCCGGCTGGGAATTCGAAGTCTGCCACGAAGACCTGCATTCCTACACGCCCTCTCCGGGAAGCCTCTCCAGCCGCCTGGAGACATTCTGGGAGGCGGAAGTGGCGAACGCGCGGAAGCTCTGCACGCTGCTTGGTCTCGGCGACGCCGAGTTTCGGCGCTGGCGCGCGGCGATTCTGAGGGATTACGGACGGACATTCATCTACGAGCGGCGCATGCGCGCGGCCCGGCGCCTGTTCCACACCGCCTTCAAGGAAGAGCGGTCGGTGTCGGCGCTCCTCTGGTGGATGCTGGCGTGGACGCCGGTGCGGATTCTGAACGCGCGCCGCCGACTACGCCGCTACTGACCCGATACGGGCGGCCGTCTCCGCCCGCCCGCCCACAACGGGAGCTCCCGTCACGCGCCGGTCGTGGAAAGAGACCGTCGCTTACGGCTCGAGCGGCGTCGGCGCGTCGTCCACGACGATGCGCCAGGTGTGGGGCGTGTAGAACGTGCCGCGGACCGCTGTGCCGTCGAGGACGTGGAGCACGGCGCAGTGGTTCAGCCAGTGCAGGCTGTAGCCGCGCGCCACTTCGCGCTTCCGGACGCCGACGTCGACGTGATAGATCCCGGGGGGGAGCGTGAGCTCGGGGCACGTGAACTCGACGTACCCCTTGCCCTGGCGAAGATCGACGCGCGGGCCGTCCTCGCTCGTGAGCTGGGTACAGAGGACGTTGTCCTGCGTGTAGAAGTACACGTAGAAGATCACGTCGCCGACGTCTTCGCTCGCCGCCCAGTCCATCCGGACCATGAGCGGCTCGCCGGTGCGGAACTCCGTGCGACCGTCGCGGCCGGAGCCCCGGAATTCGAAGTACGTGATCTCCGCGGCTCGCCGTTCCCGACTCGCCGTGAAGTCCTCGGCCGCGGCCTCCGCGATGATCTGTTGATAGAGCGCGATCATCTCCGCGGGCGCGCCCGTTCCCGCCGTCTGCCCGCGCCGCATGAGGACGGCCCGATCACACAGGCGCTCGACGGCGCCGAGATCGTGCGAAATGAAAATGATCGTGCACCCCGCGCGCTTGAGCTCCTCGATGCGCTGCAGACATTTTCGCTGGAACGAGAGATCGCCGACGGCGAGCACTTCGTCGATGAGCAGGATGTCGGGATCGAGATGGGCGGCGATGGAGAAGCCGAGCCGCACGTACATGCCCGACGAGTAGTACTTCAGGGGGACGTCGAGAAAGCGGCTGACCTCGGCGAAGTCCACGATGGCGGGAAGCTTGGCCGCGATCTCGCGCCGCCGCATGCCGAGGATCGAGCCGTTGAGATACGCGTTCTCGCGCCCGGTCAGCTCGGGGTGAAACCCCGCGCCCACTTCGAGCAATGCCGCGAGACGGCCGTGGACCACGATCCGGCCCACCGTCGGCGTGGTGATCCCCGCCAGCAGCTTGAGGATGGTGCTCTTGCCGGCGCCGTTGGCGCCGATGATGCCGAGCGCCTCGCCGCGTCGCACGTCGAAGCTGACGTCACGGACCGCCCAGAACTCCTCCGACCGCCGCCACCATGGCCGTCGCGGACGGCCGAGCGGCTCGGTGCTCGCTTCGGGCCCGATGCGGTATTTCTTGCCGATGTGCTGGACGGTGACGTCGATCAACGCGCGCCCCTCACACGACGTCCGCCATCGTGGCGTCCACGCTCTTGAAGTACATGTAGGCGAGGGGCAGCAGGACGAGCGCAATCGCGGCCGAGATCTCGAAGGAATGCCAGTCGACCGGCTGCCGCTGGAGCATCACGCGACGAAAGTTCTCGACGATCCCGACCATCGGATTGAGGACGTACCATCCGCGCCATGCCGGGGGGACGACGGCGAGCGGGTAGACGACGGGCGAGGCGAACATCCAGATCTGGAGCAAGAGCGGCATCGCGATCCCGAAATCGCGCACCCACACCTGCGTCGCGGAGGAGACGAGCGCCACTCCCGTCGTGAAGATCGCCGCGATCAGCATGATCGGGAGCGCCCACAGCGCCGTCACCGTCACGCTCACGCCGTAGAACCACATGAGCGCCGCCAGCACGATGGCGCCGATCAAGAAATCGAACAGTGCGGCGACGATGTACGTGATGGGGAGGATCTCACGCGGGAAGTACACCTTCCGGACGAAGGCGGCGTTGCTGACGATGCCGTTGGTGGCGGCGACGAGGCCGCTCGAAAAGTAGATCCACGGCAAGAGGGCGGCGTAGGCGAAGATCGCGTACGGCAGACCCTCGCTCGGCATGCCGGCCACGTGCGAAAACACGACGGTGTAGATCGCCATGAGGCACACGGGCTGCGCGACCGCCCACAGCAGTCCCAGGAAGGACTGCTTGTAGCGGACGTGGATGCGGTGAAGGCTCAGCGTGTAGATGAGATCGGCGTAGCGCGCCAGCCGGGCCACGTCGTGCAGCACACGCCCGGGAGCGAAGGAAGGCGGGGCAAGGATGGTGACCTCGCGACGTTCCGTGACGTTCGTACGATTGAGGGTCGCCATGCGGGTTAGCGCGGCCCGCGGGCGGGCGCGCTCATGCGATCACCGCCGTGCGCGATGGCACGGTGGACGTATTCCGTTTCACCCCGGATCTTAACAGTCGGAGCCCCGTGCTCCGTTGGCCGCCGCGGCACCTGTCGACTCGGTGTAGGATTCCCGTCGCGGTGCTGATGGTGCCGAAGCGGGGACTCGAACCCCGACACCCTTGCGGGCACTAGACCCTGAATCTAGCGCGTCTGCCAATTCCGCCACTTCGGCCCGATCGAAAAGCGCGATCATGATACCGCCCGACCGGGGCAAGTCAAGGGAGGCCATGGCGTCCGAGCGGCAGAGCGAGCGTGCGATTTCGACCAATCGGCGGGCCCGCCACGAGTACGAGATCCTCGAGACGGTGGAGGCGGGGCTGGTGTTGCGCGGCACCGAAGTGAAGTCGCTCCGCGACAGCCAGGTCACGTTCAAGGACTCGTACGCGACCATTCGCAACGGCGAGGCATGGCTCCTCGGGTGCCACATCAACCCGTACAGCCACGGCACCGACGCCAACCACGACCCTGATCGGGACCGCAAGCTGCTGCTCCATCGTCGTGAGATCTCGCGGCTCACGGGCAAGGTGGCCGAGCGCGGGCTGACGCTGGTGCCGCTGCGCCTCTACTTCAAGGAGGGGCGGGTGAAGATCGAGCTCGGTCTCGCCCGCGGGCGCAAGCTTCACGACAAGCGGTCGGCCATCCGCGAGCGGGAGGTGCGCCGCGAGATGGACAAGGCGGCGCGCGAAGGCCGCCGCGGTCAGTGGTAGTCGTCACGCCGGTCATATATATTGGTACGAAAGGGGGCGACAGGTTTCGACGGGGATCAGTGAGGTCCAGGCTGCGTCTCGAGGTTTCTCTCCCCTCGTTAAATAGAGAGAACGGTATAGCTGCCGACAACCAGCTAGCCCTGGCGGCCTAACACCCGCCAGCGTCGGCCAGGCCGAGCCATCAGGGTCTGGGAACCGGCGTCATACTCTGGTGGCTGGCTCCGAACCTGGCCTCAGGGGAGGAGCGAGATACATGAGGCTGGTCCCGCGGTCCTCCTGCCGGATGGACGGCCGAGGGACGAGAAGCGGTAAAGTTAACCGGCTATCGACGTAGACGCCTGCGGCTGAGGGTTTCCGGACGTGGGTTCGATTCCCACCGCCTCCACCATTTTTCAGCGTTTGGGCCGCCGGACGGCCCTGACCTTGCCGCTGTTTCCGCCTCCGCAGAAGAAGCGGTCGCGGCCGTCGGACTCGAGCCCGGAGACCCCCACTCCGGGCGGCATCGCGAGCCGCTCCAGAACCTCTCCCGTGCGAGGATCGACGCGCCGTAACTCGCTCTCGTCACCTTCCCAGGTGGCGTGCCACAGCTCTCCGTCGATCCAGGTGACCCCGGTGACGAAGCGGTTGGACTCGATCGTGCGAAGAATCGCCCCCGTCTCGGGATCTATTTGATAGATCTTCCGGTCGCGATACTGTCCCACCCAGAGCGTTCCTTCCGCCCACGTGAGCCCGGAGTCGCGGCCGCCGCCGGGCGCGGGGATCGTGGCGACCACGCGGCCGGTCTTCGGGTCGATCTTCTGGATGCGATCCGCGGCGAGCTGCCAGAAGTGCCGGCCGTCGAAGGCCGTTCCGGCATCGGCGGCGACGTCGATCGTGCGCACGATGTTCCCGTTCGCAGGATCGAAGGCATTCAGCGTATCTCCAGCAGCAAACCAGACGCGCTGACCGTCGTACGTGACTCCATGCACACGATCGGCGCCCGGAAAGGGTCCATACTCACGCACGATCTCGGCGGTTGATCGACTCATGCGGCGATCTTAGTCCGTCGGGAGGGGAGCGGGGAGTAACAACGTCGTCGTGAATCCGGGCACGGGCGGGGTCATCCAGCGCCGAGCGCGCCCGCGACCGAACGACTGCACTTTGCCCGCTCCTTCGAGCGAGTCGAGCGCACGCTGCACGGTGCGCTGGCTCGTGGCGAGGGCCAGGGCAAGCGCCGAGCTCGACCACGATTCACCGTCGGCGAGGAAGGCAAGCACGCGCGCGTGCTCGTCCTCGACGGGTGGCGCGAGCACGACGACCTCGCGTGCGCGGCGTGGCGCCAGCGCAAAACCGCGCTTCGTCGCGCTCACGTCGGCCAGCGTCCGCAGCGCGGTGCGAAGCCGCCCCACTTCGACGCGCAACCGCGCGCGATGCGATTCATCGGCGAGCTTCGATCCGAATGCCCGCGCCACGAGGGCGTCCCGGGAGGCGTCCGCCGGCCACGCTTCGCTCAGCGCGCGCGCGAGCGCGAACAACACCGGACGCCGCGCGAGCGACACCACGTCGCCGGCACGGCGCACGACATGACGACACGCGTCCAGGATGAAGGCCTTCGACGCGAGCAACGCTTCGACGTCCTCGAGTCGGAGGACTCGCTCTCCGCCCTTCGCAATCAGGCGCGCCGCGGGCGTGGTCAGAACGAGCGATGCGCTTTCGACCTCCGCCGCCAGGGCAGGGATGCGCGCGTCGTGGGCGGCGCGCCTGGCCCGAGCGAGCGCCGCGCGTGCCGCCTTCGTCCGGAGACGTCGAATCGCGATCCCCGCCACCACGAGCTCGTGGGCGGTCCTCGACGCGGGAGGGAGGGGCGCGGGGTCGAGGTCGACCAGCGCGCGCTCGGCTTCGTGGATGCGCCCGATCAGGAGCAGGCGCCGGACCTCGAGATACCGCGCGTACGCGGCGTTGACGCGGTCGGCGTGCGCTTCGAGCGTCACCCGCGCGGCGGCGAGCGTCTTCGCCGGCCAGCCGAGGTCGCGCGAGACGAGCGCGATCTCGGCCTCCGCGACCACGCACCGCGCGCGGGCCACGGCCTCCTTCGGACCGAAGGCGCGCGCCGCACGTCGCAGGAGCGCCTTGGCGCGAACGAGATCGCCGAGCTGCGCCATCGCAATGCCTCGCAGTGCGAGCGCAGGCGCGTCGTCGCGGAGGGCAACTCGCTTCAAGGCGGCGAGGGGATCACCCGCCGCCAGCGCACGGGCCGCGGCGGTGATCAGCGAGTCCATCGGAATCCCGTCACACTTGTCACTCCCACCGTTCGAAACCCGGCGCTACATCTATCTCATGACCAGCAAACGACCGATGGGCGGTGAACGGACGCGTGCCTCGCGCCGGCGCCGCCGGGGTCGTGCGAGCAGGACAGAGGCACGCACGCTGAACGACACCCGGACAAGGAGGGAAGGGCGATGACCAAGCACAGAACGGGAACACGTCAAGAGTGGCTCGCCGCGCGGCTCCCGCTGCTCGAGACGGAGAAGGAGCTCACGCGCCGCGGCGACGAGGTGGCGCGGCGGCGGCAAGAGCTGCCGTGGGTTCAGATCGACAAGCAGTATCGTTTCGACACCGACGAAGGCAGCGCCTCGCTCGCGGACCTCTTCCGCGGGCGCTCGCAGCTCCTCGTCTACCACTTCATGTTCGGGCCCGACTACAAGGCCGGCTGTCCGTCCTGCTCCGCGATCGCAGACGGCTTCAACGGCGTCGTCGTCCACCTCGCCAACCACGACGTGATGCTGTGGGCGGTGTCGCGGGCGCCGCTCGCGAAGCTCCAGGCGTACAAGCGGCGGATGGGGTGGACGTTCCCGTGGGCGTCCTCGTTCGGCGGCGACTTCAACGCCGACTTCAACGTCTGGTTCACCGAGGACCAGCAGCGCGACGGGGGCATCGAATACAACTACCGGCGCGAGGCTCCGTCGCAGCTACCGCTGCAGGGGCGCGCGCTCGTCCCGGACGCCGGCGAGCAGGGGCCGGTCGTCTTGGGCGCGATGACCGGTACCGACCTCGCCACGTACACGCGCGAGCGGCCGGGCCTGAGCGCGTTTGCGCTCGAGGACGGCGTCGTCTACCACACCTATTCCGCCTATTCGCGCGGCGTGGACGGCCTCTGGGGCATGTACCAGTGGCTCGACCGCGCTCCCAAGGGGCGCAACGAGACGGGCATCTGGTGGCGGCGTCACGACGAGTACCACGTGCGCTGAGCGACGCCGCTTGCCGTTGCGGCGAGTTGCTGGTACTGAAGAGTAGTTTCCGAAGCCGCCCCCGGGTGCTGGAGTGGCTCCAGCGCCTGGAGGGCGGTTCTGTTTTGCGGCGGGGAGCATCCCGGCTGCATCGAAACATCCATGACTGACACGTACAACGACCGCCGCGACCAGATGTTTCCCCGGCTCACGCCGGCTCAGATCGCCCGCATCGCGAGTGTCGGCGAGCGACGCCGTGTCCGGGCGGGCGAGGTGCTCTACGAGCTGGGTGAACAGCATACGCGGTTCGTCGTGGTCATCGAGGGCGCCATAGAGATCCTGCGGCCGATCGATGGCAGCGAAGTGCCGGTGACGGTCGCCGGGCCCGGCGAATTCACGGGCGAGATCAATATGCTGTCCGCCCGACGGTCGCTCGTCCGCGCGCGGGCGATCACGGATGGTGTGATCGTGGTCGTCGACCGCGAGCACCTCCGCGCCGTGGTGCAGAAGGACGCGGAGCTCAGCGAGATCCTGCTCCGCGCGTTCATCCTCCGGCGGGTGGCGCTCCTCGCGCAGGACGCGAGCGCCCTCGTCGTCATCGGCTCCGGACACTCCGCGAGCACGCTGCGAATCCGCGAGTTCTTGACCCGGAACGCCCACCCCTTCACGTACCACGACGTCGAGACCGACCCCGACGCGCAGGCGCTGCTGGACCGGTTCGACGTCAAGGTCACCGACGTCCCCGTCGTCGTGTGCGCGGCAGGCTCGGTCCTGAAAAATCCCACGAATGAGGCGCTCGCGGAGGGGCTGGGCCTGAGCCCCGACTTCGACGTGAAGGCCACGCGGGACGTCGTCATCGTGGGCGCGGGGCCCGCGGGCCTCGCCGCCGCGGTCTACGCGGCGTCCGAAGGCCTCGACGTGCTCGTACTGGAGCACACGGCTCCCGGTGGCCAGGCCGGCTCGAGCTCGCGCATCGAGAACTATCTCGGCTTTCCCACCGGCATCTCGGGGCAGGCCCTGGCCGGGCGCGCGCTCATGCAAAGCGAAAAGTTCGGCGCCGAGGTGGCGATCGCGCGAAACGCCGTCGGTCTCGACTGCACGTCACGGCCGTATCGCGTGCGCCTCGCCAACGGCGAGGCCGTGCGCGCGCGAACAGTGGTGATCGCGAGCGGCGCGCGATATCGCAAACCCGCGCTGCCGGAGCTCTCTCGGTTCGAGGGCGCGGGCGTGATGTACAGCGCCACCCATGTCGAAGCGCAGCTGTGCAAGGGCGAGGACGTGGCCATTGTCGGAGGAGGGAACTCCGCCGGACAAGCCGCCGTCTTTCTCGCGCAGATGTCGAGCGGCGTGAACGTGCTCGTCCGCGGCCGCGGGCTCGCGGAGAGCATGTCGCGCTACCTCATCCAGCGCATCGAAGACACCGCGAACATCGCGCTGCGCGTGCGCACGGAGGTCGACGGGCTCGAAGGAGATGACCGACTCGAGCTGGTCCGCTGGCGCCACCTCGACACCGGAGTCGGGGAGGCGCGCCCGATCCGTCACCTGTTCTTGATGACCGGCGCCGACCCGAACACCGCCTGGCTCAAGGGCTGCGTGGCGCTCGACGCGAAGAACTTCGTCCAGACCGGGACCGATCTCCATCCCGATGAGCTCCAAGCGGCCGGATGGCTCCTCGCCCGTCGACCCGAGCTTCTGGAGACGAGCCGGCCCGGAGTCTTCGCCGTCGGCGACGTCAGATCCGGCAGCGTCAAGCGGGTGGCGTCCGCCGTGGGCGAGGGCTCGGTGTGCGTTCAGCTCATCCACCGCGCGCTGCGCGAGCTGTGAGCGGCGCCAGCAGCGCGCTCACGTGCCGCGCGATCATCAGATCCTCGTTGGTCGGGATCACGCGCACGCTGCAGGCGCTGTCGTCCGCGCTGATGGAGTCGGCGCCGCGCGCATTGCGGCCGGAATCCAGGCGAACACCGAGATGCTCGAGCCCCGCGCAGACCTCCGCCCGCACCGGGGCCGCGTGCTCGCCGATACCGCCCGTGAACACGAGCGTGTCGAGCCCGCCCAGCACCGCCGCCATGGCGCCGATGTGCTTGCGCGCGTGATAGCAGAAGAGGGCGATCGCGAGCGCCGCCCGCGGGTCGTGTTCGCGCGCCCCGAGTAACGCCCGGACATCCGAGGTCGTCCCGCTGATACCGACGAGCCCGGCCTCGCGATCGACGAGCCGCCCGAGCGCGTCGGCCTCGTAGCGCTTCTCGCGCAGGAGGTACAGCAGCACGCCGGGATCGAGATCGCCACTCCGGGTGCCCATGACCAGTCCGCCCGTCGGCGTGAGGCCCATCGTCGTATCCAGCGGCTGGCCGTCGCGAACGGCGGCGAGGCTGGCGCCGTTTCCGAGGTGCGCGATCACGACCCGGCCCCGCGTCGCGGGTCCGAGGGCGGCGAGGACGTACTCGTACGAGAGTCCATGAAAGCCGTATTTTCGGATGCCTTCGTCCCAGAGCCACCCGGGCAACGGCAGTCGTCGCGCCAGTTCCGGTAGCCGGTGGTGAAACGCGGTATCGAAGCATGCGACTTGAGGCAGGGCCGGGAACTTCGAGATGACGGCGTCGATGACGGCCAGCCCGCTCGGCATGTGGAGCGGCGCCAGCGCCACCAGTCGGCGCAGGTCGTCGCGGACGGACGCGTCGATGCGGGCAGGCACGGTGTGCCGCGGTCCTCCGTGCACGATGCGGTGGCCAGCCGCCTCCGGGGCGGACACGCCGAGCGCCTCGATCGCGGCGAAGACCCCGCCCACCGCCGCCACGTGGTCCGGGAAGCTCTCGTCGCGCTCGATCGGCGCCTTGGCCCCGGCCGCATGCGCCCGAAGCCGGGACTCCGGCGCCCCCACGCGTTCGACCTCACCCTCCGCGAGCAGCGTCTCCGTCTTGTCGGCGGCCATGCGATAGACCGCGAACTTGAGCGACGACGAGCCGGCGTTCAGGCAGAGGACGTCCATGTCCAGTCGCGGACCTCCGGCATGTCCTCCAGGTGCTCGCGCACGTAGCCGTGATGCCGCTCGAGCATGGCGCGACAGTGCTCGGCGAGCGCGGTGGCGCGGGAGTCCGAGCGGTTGGCGCGTCGCAACGCCTCCAGGCAGAGGTGGTACCGACTCATACCGTTCACGACCACCATGTCGAAGGGAGTCGTCGTCGTGCCCTCCTCGTTGAAGCCGCGCACGTGGAAGCGATTCGCCTGGGGCCGGCCGTGGAGGATCTCGTGGATCGCACGCTGGTATCCGTGGAACGCGAACACGACGTCCACGCTGTCGGTGAAGATCTCGGAGAACTTCTCGGGCGCCATGCCGTGCGGGTGCACGTCCGGCGTGAAGAGCGACATGAGATCGACCACGTTGACGACCCTCACCCGCAGCTCGGGCAGATGCCGGAGCAGCAACCATGCCGCCGCCACGATCTCCAGCGTGGGGATGTCGCCGGCCGCCGCCAGCACGATATCCGGCGCGTCGCCGCCGTCCGTACTCGCCCACGACCAGACTGACGCGCCCGCGGCACAGTGCCGGCGCGCCGCGTCCATGTCGAGCCACTGGAGCTGCGGCTGCTTGTCGATCACGATCAGGTTCACGTAGTCGCGGCTGCGCAGGCAGTGATCGGCGACGCACACGAGCGAATTGGCGTCGGGCGGCAGGTAGATCCGACCGATACTCCCTTTCTGCGACAGCACCACGTCGATGAGACCAGGCCCCTGGTGACTGAAGCCGTTGTGATCGTTCCGCCAGCACGTGGACGTGAGCAGGATGTTGAGCGACGCCACCGGCGCCCGCCAGCGCAGGCGCGCCGCCTCCTGGAGCCACTTGCCGTGCTGCACGGTCATCGACGCCGACACCATCGCGAAGGCCTCGTAGGTAGCGAAGAGCCCGTGGCGTCCGGTGAGCAGGTACCCCTCGAGCCACCCCTGACAGAGATGCTCGCTCAGCACCTCCATCACCCGACCCGCGGCGGACACGTGGTCATCGGTGGGGAGCGTTGGTGCCACGAGGCACCGTGTCTCGACGTCGAAGACGTCGCCCAGCCGATTCGACGTCGTCTCGTCCGGGCAAAACAGGCGGAAGTTGCCGCTCCGCGCATTGCGCTGGAACATGTCCCGCAACAGCTTGCCGAGCTGTCGGGTGGACTCGCGGCGCTCGGTCGCCGGCCGCGTCACCTCGACCGCGTACGCCGCGAAGTCCGGCAGGTCGAGATCGACGAGGAGACGCCCGCCGTTCGCGTGCGGATTGGCGCCCATGCGGCGGTCGCCGGTGGGGGCGAGGGCCGCCAGCGCCGGCATGAGCCGTCCGCGCTTGTCGAAGAGCTCGTCGGGACGGTAGCTCCGCATCCACTCCTCGAGTATTCGCCGGTGCTCGACATTGGCCTTGACGTCCGCGACCGGCACCTGGTGCGAGTGAAATGTCCCCTCGACCTGGAGGCCGTCCACCACGTGGGGGCCCGTCCAGCCCTTCGGCGTCCGGAGCACGATCGCCGGCCACCGCGGTCGCTCGGCGACGCGCCCCGCGCGCCGAGCGTCGGCCTGGATGGCGCGGATCCTCGCGTAGCAGTCGTCGAGGCTGGCCGCGAAGGCGCGATGCATCACGGCCGGGTTGTCGCCCTCGACGAAGCGCGGATCCCAGCCGTGTCCGCGCAGGAGCTGGGCGATGTCGTCATCGGTGGTGCGGCCCAGAACCGTGGGGCCGGCGATCTTGTAGCCGTTGAGATGGAGGATCGGCAGCACGGCGCCGTCGCGCACCGGGTTCAAGAAGTGGACGCCCTTCCAGGAGCCCTCGAGCGGCCCCGTCTCCGCCTCACCGTCGCCGACCACGGCGGCCACGACGAGATCCGGATTGTCGAACGCGGCACCGAAGGCATGGACGAGCACGTAACCGAGCTCGCCGCCCTCGTGAATAGATCCCGGAGTGGGCACGCTCACGTGACTGGGGATTCCGCCGGGCGTGGAGAATTGCCGGAAGAGCCGGCGCATGCCGTCCGCGTCCTGGGAGATCGCGGGATAGACCTCCGAGTACGTGCCTTCGAGATACACGTTCGCGACGATGGCGGGGCCGCCGTGTCCGGGCCCGGCAAGGTAGATGACGTTGGCGTCGGTCTCGCGGATCAGGCGGTTCAGGTGCACGTAGATGAAGCTGAGTCCAGGCGATGTGCCCCAGTGGCCGAGGAGCCGCGGCTTGATGTGTTCTGGCCCCAGCGGGTCACGCAGGAGCGGATTGTCTTGAAGATAGATCTGGCCGACGGTCAGGTAGTTGGCGGCGCGCCAGTAGGCATCGAGCGCGTCGAGCGCGTCAGCGGTGAGCAATTCCGACATGGTCATCTCCGTGTTCGCGCGCTCCTCGTCCGGCAGCGCGCGTCCGTTCGGTGCACGGTATCGCGGTGCTTCCTACGCTCTCACATGTTGCACGCGCACGCGATCTCGGAACAATGGCGGATGGTCGGATGGCGACGGCCCCAGCACGATTGCGAGCTGTCGTCCGCGTCTGGTGGCACGTGCGATGCACTCTGATGCGTGAAACTGCGTGGGAGGAATTGCACCATGGCGCGAAAGTCGAGTCGCGGTTCGAGGGGATCGCAGTCGTCGCGAGGCCGTGCGGCGTCCCGTGGCCGGAAACGCGCGGGCACGAAACGCGCGGCCAGCACGCGCAGCCGGTCCGGTGCGCGCGGTACGCGGAGCGCGGGCGGTCGCCGTCGTAAATCCAGTCGCGCTGGATCGACGAAGCGCCGCGGCGGGATGGAAGAGTAGCGCAGCGCCTCCATCTGCGCGCGTGCAGCCATCCCGCCGCGCGCAGATGTACGCCGCCCTCCGAGCCGGCACACCGTTCGCAGTCGCCAGCGCCGACCGCCTCGCAACGCCGCCGCCTGTAAAGATAATTCACCGGCCCCCCATTTAACGCTCCGGCACCGCGCCGGCGATTGCTAGAATGACGGCCGATGGCGGCGCTCCGGATTCTAATGATGGTTTCGCTGGTCCTCATGACCGCGGGGTCTGCGAGCGCGGGTCTTCCCACCATCAATCACGAAGGCCGCCCCTACGTCGATCTCGCGCGGATCGCCGACGCGCTCCGGGGCAAGGTCGAGACGACGCCTGACAGTGTGCGCGCGCAACTCCGGTCTCCCGGCCATCTCGTGACGTTTACTCGTAACTGGTCGCGCGTGGTCGTCGATGGCAAGCCGGTCGTGCTCGACGCTCCGGTGCGGGTGAAGGGCACGGCGTGGCTGGTGCCGGCCGAGTTCGTCGAGTCCGTGCTCCCCGCGCTGGCGGCGGCACCGGCCACGCCGGCGGCGGCGCCGCGAACCGGTCCGGAGGCCGCGCTCGCGGAGATCCGCGTCCGCTCGTATCCGTCCTTCACACGCGTGGTCGTCGAGACGTCGGGGCCGGTGTCGTACCGCCTGGAGACGCCGACGCCTATCGAGGTCAGGGTCCGGCTGGGTGGATTGAAGGCGACGCCGCGCACCGAATCGGTCGGCGACGGATTGGTGGGCGACGTCCGGCTCGAGCGGGTAGGGACGGAAACAGTCCTCCGCGTCCTGTTCCAGGGCGCGATGGCGGAAGCGAAGGCGAGCATGCTCGCCGATCCGCCGCGTCTGGTCCTCGACTTCGCCCGTCCTCTCGACCAGAGTCAGCCGGACCAGCGCGGGGAAGCGCTCGGACCGCTCCGCACGATCGTCCTCGACGCCGGCCATGGGGG
>Ga0114129_10001771_pt1 | contig 29437 bp, 33 predicted proteins | sample RhiMetdeltSRZDD1_FD_80071 | JGI IMG/M metagenome (GOLD analysis project Ga0114129, IMG submission 80071) | Populus rhizosphere microbial communities from Tennessee, USA - Rhizosphere MetaG P. deltoides SRZDD1 (version 2) (version 2) | ecosystem: Host-associated > Plants > Roots > Rhizosphere >... | reverse complement strand
TTTGCAGACCTCTGCCTTACCACTTGGCTACGGCGCCGAGGCTGCTGAACCTACTGTCCCGCATGCTGGTAAGCAACGCCGGTTGCCGCCCTGAACCTCGCTACGACGGATCCCTGCGCCGGGTCCTCCCAACTCCCGTCACGATGCCCAGGCCTACCAAAATGACAGCCGCAATCATGATATAAAGCCGGGGCACTCCCGCGGTGTCGAGCGCCCAAGCGATGCCGGCGATGAAGACCAAAAACCCGATCAGATAGAGTGCGAACGACACGGACGCCTCCGCCTTGAAGGGTTGGATGACAATCATGGCCAACCATCCCTTGGCTGCCGTCTGCGCCGATCACACGCGCTCTGTGATCGTCGGCCGAACCGGTCAGCTCAAGCTTTCTTGGCCAGCGCGGCAGCCAGCTTGGCCGAGGCGAGGCCGAAGAACGCTCCGAGAACCATCGAGACCACGACGAACAGCAGAGCGTTGCGCTTAAAGTCGATCGCCGTCATCTCGGCGATCACCATTGCTTGCGCAGTGAGAAGGAGGTAGGCGAACGTCGCTGCATACCCGTACACGCTGGCGGGAATGACGGCGAGCGCCTTGATGTGCGCCGCCAGGCACAGCAAGAAGACTGTGATGCCGACGACGATTGCGGCCCACGCAGGCAGTCCCAGCTTGTCACCGATCGGGAATGAGAGAATGATGAACGCTGCAATCCAGGCGCACACCGCGCCAAAGATGTTCCCGACGATGGTCTGCTTGAGCGCGTTGGAATCGCCGCCGCAGTGGAAGAAGCAGGCCCAGGCGATAAATCCGGCCCAGATGGCAAGACCGAGCTTGAGATAGATGAACGTTGCGATTCCGCCGAGCAACCCGATACTGACCGACAAGGCAACCAGCGTTGACATGGCGTCGCTCCTGGTGACTGGTCCGCCGCCAAGCAACGCTTGGCGGAATGGGTTGGTGACACGGGATCATCGGGTGGGACCCGTCTCAGGTAACCCCTGAATCCAGACCTGTCAATCAGGGCCGGTCAGGAAACGCGCTTGTTGTCGGCGATTTGATGAGGGGGCTCGATAGTGAAGCGGAAGTGTTGCTCGACCAGCTGGCGAACGCGATAGGCACCCCGCTTGGCGGGGCGAAAACGCATGTGCGCCAGCGCGGTGCGGACCGAAGCCTCGAACTCGGGGTGGGGGCTGGTAAGGACGCGGATCGAGGTGGTGTCCACCGATCCGGTGGTATCAACGACGAATTGAGCGTAAACGGTTCCTTCGGTGCCGCTGGCAAGGAGCCTGGGGGGATAGGTAGGTGCTGAGCTCCAGGGATACCGCTCGACCGTCGAGTCAACCTCTAGGACGCTGAAGATGGTATCGGGCAGCGCGTCCTGGACCCCCATCGGCAACTGGCCACGTGCTCCGCTCTTGTCTTCCTTCCCCCGGCGGTTCAAGGCCTCCTGGCGGACAAGCCAGCCTTCCGACTGCTTGCTGAAGTTACGGCCGTCCTCGATGTCGCTTCCCAGCTTGCCCCACTGCGCAACTTCCATCTGCCGTGATCGCGCATCTACCCGGTCCGGCGGCAGGAGGAAGAAGACCCTGGCTTCGCGAGCGGTCTGGGGGAGAACAGTCCCACCCTGCGTCAGCGTGATCGCCCCCCATATCAACGCTCCATGAGCGACGATGCTGAGCGCTGCGCACTCGGCCGTTTGAATGAACCGACGATCTGACTCGACGAGGGTGAGTCTCATGCGGTTGTCTGGTAATAGGGCCGACCGCCGCCGACCGGGCGAACGGGACTACCGCTGTCTTTCTATAGGACGTCCGTCAGGCCGGGTGAGTCTCAGACTGTTGTCTGGAGATAGGGCCGACTGTCGCTGAACCGGGCGGACGGGCCCACCACTCTATATATGACGTGCGTCGGGCCCGCGGCAAGACAGCCCTAAAAGCGGACCCCCCGCCGGACCACGACGGCCCAGCCCGCCCGCTGGATGTCGGTCTCGAATCGCCGCGCAAAATCAATGCTGATAACTGCATCGGTATCCGTGCTCCGGCTCGGGCCCAGCCTGAACCCGAACCCCGCATCGGTCCCGGTGCGGCGTGGGGAGCCCTCGTACCAGGCCCCCCCATAGTCCACGAACCCCGCCAGGCCGAGGCCGAGCACGTCCCACCAGCTCTCGATCATGGTCCAACGATATTCGACCAGAACGTTGACCATCCGGTCCCCGGTGAAAGCGTGGGCGTAGAAGGCCCGCGGACCCCGGTTGAGTCCCAGGTCGAACTCCTCGCCCGGGGTGGGGTTTTCCTGCCATCCCAACTGGCCAAGAACGACCAGAGTGTGCGCCCGGGACGGTTGTGCCACCCACATGCCGGTCACTCGCACCGTCCCGGAATCCAGGCCGGATCCGCTCACCAGGCCGGTGGCGGCAGCCCGCAGGGTGGCGAAGCCGCCGGGCAGGCGCAGCCCGGTTCCGGCGTTGCCCTGGAGGCCGACGCCATCATGCTCATAGCCGAATGCGGTGGGCGCCGCGTAGGTCCCGACCAGGAAGGTCGAGCTCAGATCCACGTCCTCCTCCCGGCTGAAGCTCCGGAAGTTGCGCATGACCAGATAGGAGGCGCGGCTGGCCCAGAAGTACGGTCCGATCGCGCCGGTGACGGTGTGGGGGAACTCGGTGGAAGCCACCCGGCTCGTATCCAGGAAGTCGTCGCGGCGGATCTGACTGAAGAGACCCAGGCGAACGAAGCCGGCGGTGGAAGCTGAGAGCGCCAACGCACCATCCAGCCGCCCGATCGTATATCGGCGCCGGAGCACTTCGTTTGGCACCGGGTCGCCTTCGAGGAAGCGGAGCACGTCGCCGTCGAAGTCGTACACGCTGGTCGTCAAGGAAGACCGTGAAGCCAGGCTGAGAAACGGTAGGCCCATTCCCGCACTCACGGCACGCCCGTCAGACCGGTGCTGATACCCAGCCGTCGCGTATATGCGGCTCGCAATCAGTCGTGGTTGGCGGAACTGGAGGGTCAGCGCGGTGCGGTCGGGCGTGTCGCTATATGTGATGGCCGCGTACATGGCCCGGCCAAACAGGTTGAGCTCCTCGAGGCCCACGGCCCATGCAGTCTGCCCGGCGGTGCTATTGAAATCGAACTGGGGGCGGGTACTCCAGCCGTCCTTCGTCGTCACCCGAAGGACGGTTCCCGAGTCGGTATGGAGGCTGTCAATGATGACGCGGCGAAAGATGCCCAGCGCCCGAAGATTGCGAGCCGTCTCCGCGACTTTGGCGGAGTCGAACGGATCGCCCGCCTTGAAGAGCAGCTCGCGCTCCACCACGCTCCGGCGGGTGGTCGCGTGAATCGAATTGGCAAAGCGGACCAGCGCGCTGGCTTGAGCTTCAGTAGGATCGAAGATGTCGCGGGGATCGACGATGACGCCCTGGATGATCGGAGCCCGCGCGGAGTCGGGCGGCGACTGGGCGCCCAGCGGTCCGGCGCCCAGAATCAGGGCGAGCGCCGCGAGGTGCAATCGACTCACTCGGCGAGCGCCTCGGCGTGATCGCGCAGGTCCGCAATGGTATCGAGCATTCGATCCGGTCTGATTCCGCTGTCGCGCAGTGCGTCTTCGCGGAATTTGCCGGTCCGCACCAGCCACCCGCGGTACCCCGCCTGTTGAGCTCCGCGGACGTCGGACCACAGGTCGTCTCCGATCATCGCAACCTGTCCTTCCACCGCAGGCGCACCCAGCGCCGAAGCGGCAGCGTGGAAGAAGTCTGGACTCGGCTTCCCCACGAGCACGGCCTCGCATGACGCTGCGTACTCGAGCGCGGCCACGAACGGCCCGGCATCCAGCGCCAGTCTGCCGTTGGTCCACCAATAGCGATCCCGTGACAAGGCGATGAGCAATGCGCCTTCGACCATGTAGCTGAATGCCTCCTGCATGAGAGCGTAGCTCCACTGCTCGCCCAGGTCGCCCACCAGGACTGCCTGTGGCAGCGTATTGCCCGGGGCGTGTCCGGAGGTTCCGCCTCGAAGCTCGAGACCTTCGAGGTCGCGGAGGGAAGCCGATGCAAGAAACGGTGCGAGGACGCTGATCTCACGCTCGCGGGCGAGTCGCCCGGCTGCCGTTATAGGCGTCAGAACCTCTTCCGCCTCGGCGGCGAATCCGTATTCCCTAAGACGGGCTACCAGGCCCGCGCGGGGGCGACTCGTGGTGTTGGTGACGAAGCGGAACGGGATCGCCGCACGGCGGAGTGCAGCCACCGTTTCGGGCGCTCCGTTGATCGGAGCGCCGTCAGCGTAAAGAGTTCCGTCGAGGTCGAGTAGTAAGCCTGAGACGCCTAGTAGCGACCCAGATAGTTGTCGATCTCCCACCGGCTCACCTGGAGGTTGTACTGCGATACCTCCTCCCGCTTGGCCTCGAGGAATCGCTCGGTGAGATGCTCACCCAGCGCCACCTTGATGACGTCGTCCTTCTGGAAGTACTCCAGCGCCTCGTGGAGATCTCTCGGTAGTTCGTCGATCCGATACTTCCGGCGGTCGCGGAAGCTCATCCGAAAGATGTTTCGATTGACCGGCTCACGGGCAGGCAGCTTTTGCTCGATGCCGTCGAGCCCTGCCGCGAGCTGGACCGCGAGCGCCAAATAAGGATTGGCCGCGGGGTCGGGCATCCTCAGCTCGCACCGGGTGGACAGCCCCCGACGATCGGGAATGCGGACCAGCGGCGACCGGTTGCGCATGGACCAGGCGACATTGACCGGGGCTTCGTAGCCTGGAACCAGTCTCTTGTAGCTGTTGATGAGCGGGTTGGTAATAGCGCAGAAGCCGCGGGCGTGTTGCAATAATCCCTCGATGTATGACAGTGCAACGTTCGACAGCTGGTGCTCACCGTTGGCGGCGTAGAAGGCGTTCTCCTTGCCCCTAAACAGCGATTGGTGCGTGTGCATCCCGCTGCCGTTCTGCCCCTGGATCGGCTTGGGCATGAACGAGGCGAGGAATCCGAGCCGGCGCGCTACATCCCGAACAATGAAGCGGAAGGTCGCAAGGTTATCGGCAGTGGTGAGCGCGTCGGCGTAGCGGAAGTCGATCTCGTGCTGCCCGGGCGCCACCTCGTGGTGAGCCGCCTCCACTTCGAACCCCATGATCTCGAGGTGTTCGACGATCACGCGCCGAATCTCTTCGCCTTTGTCCACCGGAGTGAGATCGAAGTAGGCAGCGGAGTCGTGCGTGTCCGTGGTCGGCGATCCGTCCGGCGCCATCTCGAACAGGAAGAACTCGGCCTCGCATCCGGCCATCATGGTGAAGCCGAGTTTCTTTGCGTGCTCGATCTGCCGCTTGAGGGTGGTTCGCGGGCAGCCCGCGAAAGGCGCGCCGTCGGGCGTGTGGATGTCACACAGGAGGCGCGCGACCCGGCCTCCTTCGTCTTCGTAGGGCAGGATGCGAAACGTGGACAGGTCGGGCTTGAGCAGCATGTCCGACTCCTCGATCCGGACGAATCCTTCGATCGATGAGCCGTCGAACATGATCTCGCCGTCGAGGGCCTTGTCGAACTGGCTGTGCGGGACTTCGACGTTCTTGTTGACGCCAAGAATATCGGTGAACTGCAATCGGAGAAAATCGACGTGGAACTGCTCGGCCAGCCCCATGATGTCCCGCTTACCGGCCCCGCTCAGGTCGGTCGGAAAGCTCTCCCGCGCTGGGCGGGCCGGAGTGGACGTCATGCGACCTCTATTTGTGAGGAGTTGGGATGAAGCTAAAAACGGCTGCCACCCCGCGGGAGAGGGGTTACCTTTCTGCCCCCACACGACCTGCGAAGCATAACGGCATGACCCAACCGTCGACCATTAGCTGCGCTACTTGCGGAGCGGTCGCGCAGGCAGGAGCCAAGTTCTGCGGCCACTGCGGCGCCAGCCTGGGTCCTCGTCGCTGCAGCCACTGCGGGGCGGAGCTGTCGAGTCGGGCGAGGTTTTGCCACCGGTGCGGCCGACCCGGCGCGGCCGGCGTCGGATCCGTAGGCTCGTCTACCATGCGATCCGAGCAGACCGCCTGGATCGTGGCGGCGTCGGTGGTCGCAGTTCTGATCGGCGTGATCGTATGGTGGGTGGCTCGAGGCACGCCGGCCCCGGCCACGCCGGAGATGGCGAACCCGGGGGCCGGAGGCGCCGCGCCTTTCGCCGGGGGCTCATCCGCCGGAGCCGCGCCGGACATCAGTCAGATGTCGCCCCGCGAGCGTTTCGATCGCCTGTTCAATCGGGTGATGTCCGCTGCGGATCGCGGCGACTCGGCAACCGTAAAGGCATTTACACCGATGGCGCTCGGAGCGTACTCGCAGCTCGATACGATCGATGTCGACGCGCGATATCATGCCGCATTGCTCACGCTTGGCACGGGCGGCGTGCCGGCGGCCCTGGCTCTCGCGGATACCATCGAGCAGATCCAGCCGGGACACCTCTTCGGGTTCCTGATCCGGGGTACTGCCGCCGACGTCGCCCAGAACGACACCATGCGACGTAAAGCGTACCGCGACTTCCTTCGGCATTACCAGGCTGAGGAGCGGGCCAACCGGCCGGAATATCGGGAGCACGGGCCGGCGATTGAGGCGTTCAAGAAGAAGGCGGAGAAAGACAGCGTGAACGGTAAACGGTGAACGGTCAACGGGGTCGTCATCCATCTCTCGCCCCGTCCCGATTTCCCGTTCACCGTTCACTGTTCACCGTTCACGCTTTTCTCTTACGGAACCAAGCATATGACGAAAACGATTCACGTCGCCCACAGCCCGGATTCCGACGACGCATTCATGTTTTATGCGCTCGCGGAGGGGAAGATCGATACGGGTGAGCTGCGCTACGTCCACGAGCTTGCCGATATCGAGACGCTCAATCGGCGCGCGCTGGCCGGTGAGCTCGAGGTCTCTGCCGTGTCCATTCACGCCTACGCACACCTGGCGGACCGCTATGCGCTTCTTGGCAGCGGAGCATCGATGGGGGATGGCTACGGTCCCCGGCTAGTGGCGCGCACGCCTTGCCCGGGTGATCCCCAGGCAGCACTCCGCGGCCGGCGGGTCGGGGTGCCCGGCAAGCTGACGACGGCCTATCTCGCCCTTCGCTTGTTCCAGCCGTCCTTTGACGCGGTGGTCATTCCGTTCGACCAGATCGAATCCGCCGTCGCCGAGGGCAAGGTGGACGTCGGGCTTCTCATCCATGAAGGTCAGCTCACGTACGCCGACCACGGGTTCGACCTCTGGGCCGATCTGGGAGCCTGGTGGCTGGCGCGCACCGGTTTCCCGCTTCCTTTGGGGGGGAACGTAGTTCGGCGTGATCTGGGAGAGCGGTTGATGCGCCAGATCGCCGGCGACCTCAAAGCCAGCATCGAGTATGGCCTAGAGCATCGAGTTCCTGCGTTGTCCCATGCCCGTCAGTTCAGCCGGGGGCTGAGCGAAGAGCGAACCGACCGGTTCGTGGGGATGTACGTGAATCAGTGGACGGTCGACTACGGTCCCCGCGGCCGCGCCGCGGTGCAACGTCTTCTGGACGAAGGCCACCAGGCAGGGGTGATCCCCCATCCGGTTCGAGTCGATTTCATCGATTGACCTGACCAGCGTTGACCAGTCCGGCGGGGACCCGTAGGTTCCTGCAACCTTCCCCACCCCCCAATCGCCGGCAGCGGAGACCCCCTAACGTCGGCGTGACGAGCTGGACGGCGTGCAGCCGCTGCACCCGTACGGAGTGCGTGTGCCGCTGACCGACGGTCCGGTGACCTTCCTGGTCGTTGACGACGAAGAGTCGATCCGCAACGCGGTGCGGAAGTTCCTCATCCAGCAAGGCTACGAAGTCCTCACCGCCAAGACCGGGGAGGACGCCGTGGAGCTGCTCCGCCGCCACAGGGTGACCGGGATGCTGCTCGACGTGAACCTGCCCGGCACCAACGGTATTGACCTGGTGCCCCGCCTGATCGAGCTCGAGCCTCACCTAGCGCTGCTCATGCTGACCGCCGTGAACGACGCCACCAGCGCGGCGCTCTGCATGCAGCGTGGGGCGATGGACTACCTCACCAAGCCCATCGACCTCGCGCATCTGGCGCGCGCCATTCAGCGCGCGCTGCACGAGCGGAGGAGCCGGCTCGATAGCCAGCACCTGAATCAGTGGCTCAAGGAAGAGGTCGCTGTTCGGACGGCTGAAGTGCAAATCGAGCGGGAGAATCTCGAGCGCATTTCACTTGCGACCCTAGAAGCTCTGGTGAACGCGCTCGAGGCCAAGGATCCTTACTTGCGGGGCCATTCAGCCCGAGTCGCGGAGATGTCAGCGATGATCGCTGCCGCGATGCACTGCTCGGACGAGGAGATCGAGTCCGTGCGCACCGGCGGGCGGCTGCATGACATCGGCAAGATCGGGATCCGCGAGGACGTCCTGGCGAAGCAGGGCCCACTCACCGACCGGGAATTCGAGCACATCAAGGAACACGTTGTGGTCGGGTCGCAGATCCTGTCCCCCCTGGTCCATCTGCAGCATGTAATCGCGCTCGTGCGGAGCCACCACGAGCGTTGGGACGGAAAGGGATATCCCGACCGCCTGGCGGGGGAGGACATCCCGCTCGGTGCACGCATTATCGGCGCAGTCGAGATCTACGACGCGCTCACCACCACGCGCCCCTACCAGGAGAAAATGGACCCTCAGGTCGCGGTCGAGCGCATGCGTGATCTGGTCGGGACGGTTCTCGATCCGGCAGTCTACAACGCGCTCGCGGAAGTAGTCGCCCGCAGAGCCGCACTGGTCTTCCTCGACGAGCAGCAGGGTAGATAGACAAACCGCGTAAACGGTCACGCAGTCTGTATCTGTGCTCCGCTCCTCTTCGCATCCTGATACGCCATTCCCTTGAGCCGGATGATCCGCTGTGCGATCGGTGGGTGAGAAGCAAAGACGTCACCCAGAAAGCCTTCCGCATTCGCAAACCGATTGCCGGTCGGGTCCACGATACAAAGATGCGCGGCGCCCAGCGTGATGGCCCGCGTCGGGGCGGAGGCAGCTGCAAGCTTTTCCAGCGCGGACGCGAGCGCGCCGGGATTTCGGGTCAACTGTGCGCCGGTGGCATCGGCCAGATACTCGCGCTTTCGACTCACCGCCATCGCGAGCACCCGCGAGACGATCGGAGCAACGATCAGCGTGAGCAACCAGAAGACCAGGACTACGAGGCCGAGCGGGCTCCCCTTCCCCTTTTCCCCTTTCTCCCCTCCGCCCGTCCCTCCGAAGCTTCCCAGCCGCATCATCCGGCCCATGCCGTCCGACATGAGGGCAATTGACCCTACCATCGCCGCGAGGAGCGTCATTAGGCGGGTGTCGAGGTTTCGGACGTGGGACATCTCGTGCGAGATGACCGCCTGAAGCTCCTCCCGGTTCAGCACCTTTAACAGCCCTTCGGTGACGGCGATGCTCGCGGTGTTGGGATCGTGACCGGTGGCGAACGCATTGGGATCGTCATCTGGAACGATCCAGATTCGCGGCTTGGGCAGGCCGGCTGCGATTGCCATCTCCTCGACGACATTGACCAGCTGCTTCTGCTCCAGCGTCGCCGGCTCGACGACCTCCCAGGCGCCGGTCGCCCACAACACCCGCTCTGCTCCGTAGCGCCACGAGTACCAGCAGATTCCGCCGGCCACCAGGGTGGCGACGATGCCTATGATGGGGACGACATGATGGTACGCTCCGGAAGGAGCATTCCGAGTCAGCAGACCGAACGCGAGATCGCCTCCAAAGCCGACCCAGGCAAAGAAGAGAACGAACCCCACCACCAGCCATGTCGAACGCCGCCGATTTGCTTCCTGCTGCGCAAAAAGGTCGGTTTCGCTCCCGCGGCCGGCGGTTTCGGTAGGGAGAGGTCGACCGTAGGTACCGCCCTCTCGGCTGCGTCCTGGATCTCCCACAGATCAGCGGGTGAGGCCTTGGCCAGTCCAGCGACGAGGTTGGTTGGAAACTGCATCTGCCTGGTGTTGTACTCGGTGGCGGTATCGTTGTAGAGCTGGCGAGCGAAGCCAATCTTGTTTTCCGTGCTCGTCAGCTCCTCCTGCAGCTGAAGCACGTTCTGATTGGACTTGAGGTCGGGATAGTTCTCCGTCAATGCGAACAGGCGGCCAAGCGCCTGCGTCAGCTCACCCTCCGCTTTGGCCGTCGCCTGCACTCCGGTCGCCGACACCGCCTTGTTGCGGGCCGAGATTACGGCTTCGAGGGTCGAGCGCTCGAAATCCATGGAGCCTTTTACGGTGTTCACCAGGTTCGGAATCAGATCGTGGCGCCGCTTGAGCTGCACATCGATCTGTTTCCACGCATTCGCGACCCGGTTCTTCAGGGCGACCAGCCCGTTGTAGGCTCCTATTATCCACAACACGATTACGGCGATGACGACCAGGAAAAGGATCAGTCCCATGGACCGTCCTCCGATGTTGAGTGGGTATCAGCCCTGAAGCAGGTGCGCCGTCGGGCCTGGACGGGATGGAGACCAGTCGCTCAGGTTCCGTGCAGCAGCCCCTCCAGAAGCGACCGGACACCCGCGGCCAGCGTGGAGGTGGCGTCCTGCCGGCGCAGAGCGGGATGCCGGTCGTCCACGATCAGCTCTACGCCGGGGCCGACCGGGATCTTCCGGCAGGAGGTGGGCTCCGAGCTGCTGCCCGTTGGGGGTGGGGCAATCCATCCGTCGAGGGCCCGCCCCACCCGGCCGCGGCCGGACCGAGGGCCACGCTCCAACTCGAGCGAGGATGGACCCGGCAACCGAGGGCCAAGCGTCGATGCGACCCGCCGCTCGACGGTATCGCCGGTCACGCCGCCCATTTCACGGACGATGGCCTCCAGCGTGGCGCCTTCCATCTGCCGCAGCTTGACCGCCAGCACCTGAAGCAGGTGGCGGTAGCCGTAGGTCGCAGCGGTTCCCCGGCCTTCGGGTGGACTCACCAGGCCCCGGGCGACGTAGAACCGGATAGTCCGTTCAGTAGGACGGGATCTGGCGACCGGGCTCAGCGGCACCACACCGGACACATCCAGAATGCCGGCGGCGATGGCGGTGAGGTCGCGCAGACCCCAGGGCGCGAGCGAGCGGTATTCCCGCAACGTCGCGAGCGGATCCGGGGCCGGACTGGCGACCGGTGCCGGAGAGAGCATGACAGTCATGCGCTGCCGTTCTTTGTCCGTTTGTCCGGCTTCGCGATACGGGCGACCAGTCTCGACAGCGTCTCCAGCGTAAACGGCTTGACCAGAATCGGACACGCGACTAACTCCGGTGGCCAGGAGTCCTGTGCAAACCATGGATCACCGGTCATCAACATGACGCGGCCTCGGAGATACGGCCATTGGCGGACGAGCGCAAGGTAGAGGGCGTCACCCATCGCCTGCTTGAGCCGCAGATCGAGCAGCACGACATCGTACGTCGCATCTCCGAGCAGCTGGTACGCCGACAGAGGATCGGGCGCACTATCGACTTCGTAACCGAACGACCGAAGTGCCCGCTCCAGCGTATGGCGGAGGGACGTCTCATCATCGATGATGAGAACGCGGGGTTTCATGAGGCTACCTGATCCGGCTGACGGAGATGCCGCTCAGTGATGAGTCGCAAGGCTTCGTCCGATGACAAGGACAGGCGAACCTCTCCCGCCGTTAGGCCGAACACCTCGCGAAAATGCATCTGCAGAGTCTTGGCCCGGGTGTAACCGAGTTTCACGGCAACGTCCTCCACCGTGTAGCCGGGATCGAGCAACAAGCGATGAGCATATAGCACTCTGGCCAGCAACATCACCATCTTGGGCGACGGCAGCCCCAGCCGGGCGAACCAGCGCTCGCAGGTGCGCCGCTTGAGCTGGGCCCGTGCAGCGAGTACCGACACGGTCGGACCATCTCCGGGCGCGTGCAGTGTGGCCTCGAGCGCTCGGCGCAGGGGTTCCGGCAGGGGGGGAAGGATGGCGGTCAGCTGTTGCATGAGCCGCTGCGAAGCGCTCTGCTCCAGCTCGGCATGGAGCGCTCGCCTCAGCGCGCCCGGCGCGTCGTCGAAGCGGTGGAAGAGCACCCGGCGAATACCGGCCCGGCCCAGATCCAGGAGAACCCCGGCGGTCTCGGGAGCGAGGGTGGTGTAGATGACCAAAGGAAGCGAGGGAAAGTGCTGCCGGAGTCGCTCGATTTCCATCGAGCGGGGTTCGCCGCCGAGTGTCGGGTCGACGACAGCGAGCTCTACTGGGCGAGTCCGAATGACCGTGACGGCCTGTACCCAGCTCGCCGCCGGAACCCATTCGTACCCTTCAGGTTCGGCGGCATGAAGGCGAAACAACCGTTCGCCCGGGACGGCCGCGAGAATCGGCACCTGTCGCAAAAGCGCCCCTCAATGTCGCAAAAAGTACCTAACCCAAAACCGCCAAGCGCACACAACTTGGCGCCAGCCCCCTTAGATGAGCTTGATCTCGGAGGTTTGCATCATGTCTCGCTCGCGTACGCTAGCGCTCGCAGTGTGGCTTGCCGCCGGCCTGCTGGCTGCTTGTTCAGATACTACCGGACCGCGCCCCAGCCTTCGCTGCGAAACGCAAGGATCGAATAGCACTCGCACCACGGCTACAGCCTGCATGAAATAGATCGCTGCCCGATCAGCTCAAGCAGGCATTGCCTCCTCGGCGTAAGCCGTCAGGCCTGCGGCCAGATCGGCGATCGCCGCCGGAGGCGTTTGAGGTTCCGCCCCCGAACTCTGCGGTGCGGCGCAGCCATCCAGTTGTTGGCTCAAGCGTTCTAGACGGAAGTACCACTCGTTGAGGTGATGGGCTTCGGCCAGTCGCATGCCTTCCGCCCATGCCTCGCGGGCCCGCGCGAATTGACCGAATCGCGCCAGCCCGGTTCCTGCCTTGAATCGGTAGTCGATGGCCATGCTCGGCGTCATTCGCGAAGCCACGTCCCGGAGCTCGCCGCGATGCCGCTCGAACGCCACCCGGTTACCGGACGCCGATTCGATCTCCATCAACTCGAGCCGGGCATTCGTCTTGACGATGAAGCTCGTGTTCGAGCCCACTACGATGCCAAATGCGATCCGGGCGACATCATAGTAACCCAGGTCTGACAACTCGACACCGAGGTCGCCCAAATAGCGCATCCGATTGAGCGGATCGGCGGCCAGGTTGAACGCCTCGTAGGTTGCGCGCAACGCCCCCAGCCGGTCGCCCTGGACGTTCATGACGTGACCGAGGTCCGCATGGGCCCGGCTGAGCGTGTCGGTAAGCCCCTCAGCGCGCGCCTCGGCGATCACTTCCTCGACGGCCGCGCGTGCCAGCGGGAGGTTGCCCTGCGCCCGCATCACGTGGGCACGGCCGAGCCGGGACACCAGCCGGGCGTTCACATCGCCGATTGCGCGAGCCCCTTCCTCAGCCGCCACATACGCCTCCGTGGCGGCCTCGAAGCGGGCCTGCAGGCGATTGAGCCGACCGGCAAACAGGGCGATTGCGGGGAAGTCCGCCGGCGGGATCGCGGAACCGTGAGTCCGAGCGGCCAGACACAGGATGTCGAGCGCCTCCGCCAAGCGACCTTCATGCTCGAGGAAGTACGCAAAGGCCGTCAGGGCCATGCGAACGGCGGGAGAATGGGCGCTTCCGACCACGCGAAGCGCATCAAGGATTCCGTCGAGGTGGCGCACCTCCGGCCGGCCCTCGTCCAGCTCGCCGACGTAGCGACGGGCGCTCTCGAGCTGCCAGTTGTACGCCTGCCGGTCGTCCTCTGTCAACGTGCCCTCGAGCGCGCGGTCGATGACCCGAGCGACCAGATACGCCGCCAGAGCGCCCCGCGACGCGACGTCGTCGTTTCGCTCCCGCTCGAAGCGGGCTCGCTCCAAGAACTCTTCGTGCCAGGCGGCGACACCAAACTGATCGCCAGCCTGCCCGAACACCCGCTGGGGCGTGAACTCGCTCAGGCTTGACTCCGGACGAAGGAAAACCGGCTAGAGGGGTCTGGCTAGTATCGCCCGGCGACCTCTCCGGGGCAAGCGTCGCGCGTTTCCAACACCTGCCGCAGGAAAAAGCTGCCGGGTTCCAGACCGCAATTCTTAGTCTTGGCTCATGCGTTCAGGAGTCTCACTTCCCGAGCTGATCGTGGTGCTCGCCATCGTAGGCCTGCTGACGGCCATTGCCGTCCCATCGAGCAGGAATTTGCTGGCCGGCATCGAAACCGAAAGGGCAGCATATCACCTCATATCTGCGCACCGAATTGCCCGGTTTACTGCCATCATGCGCGGGCGCTCCACGCGGCTGGACATTGCCCCGGAGTCGCTCGTCGTTCGCGTAGTGGGAGGCGCCGGTGCCGGCGTCGTCTGGCGAACGCCCGGACCGGCCGCCGAAGGAGTCGCCCTCGAGGGACCCACGTATCCGCTCACGTTCACGCCATTTGGCCTGCCGCATGGCTTGGGGAACGGCACCTATACCTTCAGCCGGGGATCCGCACGTCGCTCGGTTGTGATCTCCCGGCTCGGACGCCTGCGTCTGGTGAGGGACTGATGAAGGTCGTGCGGAGGCAGACGGCACCTTCGGCGGCCGGGCTCGGGGGCCGGGAAGCGCTCCGGGCCAAGTCAATTGATGGCCCGAGAAGCGTAAGGTCATGTACACATGGACCTTGATGTCTTCATACACGCGGTCGCGGCGATCATTACCCGTCTTGAGGGTATTCACCGGCGATTCCACCCTAAGCCGTATTTCCGAATCTTGTGCAGCAGCGTTGACCGCGAGATCCCGAGAATCAACGCCGCTTGCCGCCGGTTGCCCGCGGTGTGCTCCAGGGTGCGCGCAATGTGGAGTCGTTCCGCAGCGTCAAGGGAGACGGGCAAGGCGGGCACCGCTGGACAGATCGCCGTCGCCAAGGCGGCCAGGTCGAGCTCGGGTACCGCGAACGAGAGGAGAGCCCCGTCCAAGCCACCGCCTTGCAATGATTCGGCCGCAGACTTCCCGCTGTCTGCTTCCAGCACACGCGCTCCGGCGCCTGTCAACGCAGCAGCCAGCAGGCGGCGTCGATCGGGATCCGGCTCGAGAAGGAGCAGTTGGATTGCCATGCAGGCAAGCTAGTAAGCCGAGCGGAAGCCAGCTATTCGATCTCGCTGAGGCTGCCGCCCATTGCTGCGGGGGATGTTTCTGACCTGCGGTCGTCGCCAAACGCTTGGAGCCGAGGGGCCGCCAAGCGACCGCCTCCGCCCGGTGTGCTCAGCACGGATGTGTACCACCGTTCCAGGTCATCCATCTCGCGGGTCCAGTCTCGCCCCACCGCGAATGCGCGCGCCGCCTGCGACATTGCGGCCCGTTGCCCCTGGTCGCGGATGAGCCCGATCGCCGCCTCCGCAAACTGACGTCCGTCGCCGGTCCGGACTACGAGTCCATTGATCCCATGTCGCACGTTCTCGAGCACGCCGCCCTGGTCGGCGCTGATGACCGGCAGCCCTGAAGCCATCGCCTCGAGCGTCACGAGGCCACACGTCTCGGTGGGCGAGGGAAACAGGAACAGATCGGCTGCGGCGTACAGGTCAGCCAGGGCATCGCGCTCGAGAAAACCGAAGTGCCGGGCAAAGGGAAGGGCTGCTCGCATCGCCGGGGCCTGGGGACCGTCGCCGGCGACACATAACAAAGCCTCGTCTCCCACGACCGCATAGATTCGCTGATAGGCTTCGATCAGCACGTGCGGGTCCTTCTCGACCGCCAGCCGTCCCACGTGCAGCACGATCACCTTCCCCATTGCTCCCAGCGTGCCGCGCCGAACCTCGTTCCGCCGCGCGGGAGTAAACCGGTCGGACTCAACGCCCCTGCCCCACACAACAGTTCGCGGGAGACCGAGAGCCAGGAGGTCGGCCCTGCTCGCGGCACTTGGAGTTTGAGTGAGCACCGCGGGCTGGTGAAAGCGCCGCAGGTACCCGCGCGCCACCCTTTCGGCCCAGGGTCCCAAATAGCGGGCGGCATAGCGAGGAAAATTGGTATGGAAGGATGTGACCAGCGGTCGGGACCGCCTCAGTGCGTAGCGGCGGCCAATCGCGCCTAACGGCCCTTCGGTCACCACGTGCACCAGTTGTGGTGCGAACTGGTCCAGCGCGCGAAAAACATCGGGCCCGAACGGTGATGAGAGCCGCACCGCTGGATAATTCGGACACGGAACCGAGGGCCGTCGGATGACATACGGATCCGGGTCCGCGCACCCCGGATAGTCCGGAGCCAGGAAGAGAAGCTCGTGCCCCCGCGCGGCAATGAGCCGCCGAATCATCCGGAGTACGGTGGTAACCCCGTTCACTTCGGGCAGGTAGGTGTCGGTCACGAATGCTACGCGCACGGCGGAAGTCTCTTCAACATTCCGCACATGAACGAAACAAACGCGTCACGGACCGGAAACAGGGACGCGGACGTGCGGGAGAAAGGGGAGAACGGGAGGAAGGGCAACCCCTTTCCCCGTTCTCCCCTTTCTCCCTCTTGTCCCGCTATAACGCGGAACGGCCGCCTAGTCGTGGCTAGGCGGCCGTCCCCCACATCGACCTTCTGCGGTCGGAGCCTTTCGGCCACCGTTCTTCTTTCACTCGCCTCCGAGCGTCGCCGCCTGGTTGGCAGAGCAAAGCCGCAGGGCTTATCCCCAGGCCGGATGGCCATCCACCTGGTTCGTCCATGTGAGCGCTGCGAGTCGGATCGGGTCGCGGACCGACCCTTCGCACTGCTCCCCGAGGCGCCAGATCGGGGAGGGTGAAGCACGCGACTGACTTCACCTGGGCAAGTCGGGGTGATCACCGGAATCATCGGACGCCTTTGGGCCGCTGGCCCGTCGACACCCTCCTCCGATAACCCGCTTGCCCCTCGCTTCTCGTCTCGCCGCTTGGACGTGGAGTTCCTAAGCGTGAGCCGAGCAACGCACCCGGAAGATCGCCGTCGGGTTTGGTGCTCGCAAGTGCCTGAATTTATTCGGGTTAGGGACTCTGACGCCGCTCGGGATGTGGACAATTAAGCGATGCAGCCGCCATCACCTACGAACTCCTGTCCACAGGTTGTGGAGATGTGAATTCAGAGTTCTCGACACCGCTCCGACTAGGACTCGAGCCCGACCTCGATGTAGCGATAGTTGGGCTCGGCTTCCGTGGGACCGAACAGACAGCCTGCGGCGGTCGCAGCAAACCAGCCGGCCACGAGCGGGCGCGGTACATCCAGTTCCTTGATTACCGGGCCCAACCAGCGGCGCAAATGGCGGATTTCCGGGGCTCGTCGGCCGAGCAGCGCGATCAGGGCACCGGCACCCGAGGTGGCCCTCAGAAAATGAGCGAGCCCATGTGCCCGCTGGCTGAACTCCACCGCCTTCACCCCCGGTTCGTCGAACAGGACCGCACCCTCGAACACGTCCATCGGCGGGGCATCCAGCCGCGGTCCGAGGTACACGTACCGCCGCCCATTCTGGGTCTTCCTCTCGAGCACGGCGGCGGCGGTTTCGCTGGTGAGTCGCGCCGCGTGAAGCAAGTCATCGTCCGCAATGATGCCGACAGCCCCGGTCCACTCGAGCGCCGCCAGGGCGGTCTCGAGTGGGCACCCGAGAGCATCGTCGAAGGCCACCAGGCGAGGCGCTTCACCCGCCCGAAGAATGAAATGCGACAGCCCCTCTGCCCGATCGACGAAGGTGCGAACGACGAGGGTTTGCGGTGCGGACATGCGTGAAAGGTAAGCAGGGGCTACGTTTCTCTGCATCCCCGAAGCCGTGGAGTCCCTCGTGCGCGTGGAGTGGACAACCTACGCGTCACCGATCGGCGCCCTCACCGTCATCGAGTGCGCCGAGGGTCCGTTGGCCGTCGAATTCCCCCATCGAGCCAACCGGATCCGCTGGACGGTGCGGCTCCGCGCTACAGTGCCGGAGCTACACATCATCCATGGCCTATGCAGCCGGACCACCGAATGGCTCGACGCCTACTTCGCCGGCTCCTCATCGTCGACAGCTTTCCCGAGCTATCTTCGCGACTGGTTCGACCTGTCGCCGGCCCAGGTTTCGGTCTATAAACAGATCCGCAAAATCCGATTTGGGGAGACCCGATCCTACGACGAGATCGCCCGGGCGACGGGGCTTCATCCTCGGCAGATCGGGTGGCTGATCTCCGGCAACCATCTTGCAATCATGATCCCGTGCCACCGAGTCGTCGGCAAGGATGGCGGCCTGGTTGGATATAGTGGCGGGTTGGCAGCCAAGCGCTGGCTGCTGAGTCACGAGCTGCGTAAGGCGGGGGTGGTCCTTCGCTGAACGCCCGTCTTGACAACCTCCCGAACGAACGGGACCTTATCCCTATGCTCGACCCGGTCCACCCCGTCTAGAACTCGGCTTCATCGTGCCGTCCGCTGCTCCATGCCGGTCGGCTCTTTTTCTTCCTACTCCGGCCACGAGGGCCGGGGGGTTTCCCGGAGCCGTCGGCTCCCATCTTCACGAGGTTGTGGCAATGCCGAAGGGCACGGTCAAGTGGTTCAACGACGCGAAGGGTTTTGGCTTCATCGCGCAGGACGGCGGCAAGGACGTGTTCGTTCACCACACGGCGATCATCGCGGAGGGTTTCCGGTCCCTCTCGGAAGGCGACAACGTCGAATTCGAGGTGGTAGAGGGGCCCAAGGGCCTCCAGGCCGCCAACGTGCGTAAAGTCTAGCGGCAGCGGCGCCGACAACCGCGCCGTGACCGCGTCAGGGCCGCAGGAGCGGCCCTCTCCTCCTACAGGGAGGAAGGGGCTTGGTTCTTGCGGTCCTTTGTCTTCCCGTAGTCCACTGACAACTCCTGCACCGCTCCCAGAAGGGCTGCTCCCATGCGGCATTCACGAATTAGCGTACGCGTTGCCGTCTACCTCGCAGTCATGGGAACTCCGGCCCTGGCCCAGTCGCCCGTCCGCAACACGACCACACTCGAGTTTCGTGGCTTCCGCCCCGGCGATCGCCTGAGCGACATCGCGTCACGGATCGAGCAACTCGACGGCAGCAAGCTCCACTGCAACCGCGCTAAAGTGGATCGGCGCATCAGCGAGTGCCGCGCGAACCTAACGGACCCGGATTTCGGGGGGTCGGTTCAGATCTGGCTCTCGGCGATTGACAGCGTCGCTGGAGTGGTAACGCTATCCGGCCAGGTTGCGCCCGACCAGCTCGATCAGTGGCGCAGCACTCTAGAAGCGAAGTACGGACGGGTTGGTGCCAAGGTGCAGGGGCCGCAGTGGATGATGCAGTGGATCCGTCAGGATCGGATGATCCGGCTCACCTGGCGCATCGAAGGAACCAACAAGGTTGCATCCGTGGCACTGGTGGACGGGGCCGTGCTGGATGCCTGGGGACGGGAACGGGCCCGTCGCAGCGGATCACGATCGTAGCCGCACCAAGAAACTTCCGTCGCCTTCTTCCAGCAGGTAGTCTCGCACCACCACGCCCTGTTCTTTGAGCCGTTTGAGCAGGCTGCGGATGCCGCTTCGAATCGGCGCGCCGCCCCCTGATTTGCCCCGGCCGGTCACGATTCGCACCACTCCACCGGGCCGGGCCCCGGCCTGGCTGCGCAGGAACCGTTCAGCGTTCCTGAGAGCCTCGAGCACGGTTTGACCGTGGAGATCGAATGTCGCGGCCGGTGGTCGTGCGGTCCAATCAATCATCTTGTTTTCTCTCTGATGGCCACCTAACCTTCGCGCACTCTTGCGATTCCACCAGCCGGGCCCGCCTCCACAATCACAACGACCCGCGCCGGCAGCGCGACGCGCGTGGGCGTTCGTACTGCCGCTGCTCGTCGCGATCGGCTGTCGTTCCCCCGAGGGGCCGGTTCTGATCGGGCTGGCTGGGCCTTTCACCGATCCTGTCGGCGCGCCGATGAAGCGAGCCGCCGAGCTGGCGGTGGCGGAAATCAATGCTGATGGTGGTATTCACGGGCGGCCCATCCAATTAGTCGAGCGCAACGACTTCGCTAATCCGGATTCGGCTGTTTTCGTTGCCACCGATCTCTACAACGCAGGCGTCTCGGCCGTCGTCGGTCATCTCTACTCGGGACAGACCCTGGCAGCCGCCCCGGTATACAACACCGGAGACGCCCCTGTCGTCGCTCTCTCGCCCTCGTCCTCCGCGCCAGAGGTGAGCAGTCAGGGCCGCTACACGTTCCGCCTCTGCCCGAGCGACCTGGCCCATGGTGCTGCCCTCGCCCGGTGGATCCGCAATAAGCTCGGCCTCGAGCGCGGGGCCGTGCTGTACCTCAATGATGACTACGGTCGCGGCGTCAGAGCCACTTTCGCGGATGAGTTCGGTCGCCTTCATGGCGACCTGCTGTCGGTCGATCCGTACCTGGGGGACACTCCTGACGTTACGTTCTACCTCGATCGTCTGGTCAAGAGTGCGCGGGCCCAGTTCATCGTGGTCGCCGGCAACCGGGCCGAAGCCGAGCAGGTGTTGCGCGAGGCTCGGAAGCGAAGTGTCAACGTGCCGCTGCTCGGCGCCGACGGCCTTGAGGGCATCGAACAGAGCGGGCCGCTGGCTGAAGGCACCTATGTCTCGCAGGCCTACTTACCGTCCATCGACCGACCGGCTAACCGAAAGTTCGTAGCAGCGTATCAACGCAAGTACCCGGACGCCGGGCTCCCCAATCAGCCGGCGGCCGCAACCTACGACGCGATCTACCTGCTGCGCGACGTCATTGCCCGGGCCGGCACCAAACGCCAGGCGGTGAGAGACGCACTGGCGCAGGTCGGAACCGTAAGCCCTGCCTACGAGGGGGTTACCGGTCGGATCGCCTTCGACTCCGTGGGCGATGTCCCGGCGGGCGTCGTGCATATTGGCGTGGTCCGGGCCGGAACGCTCCGCCTGGCTGAGGGTGGGTAGCGATGCTGGAAAGCCTGCGTGGCCGGTTGTGGGCGGGCATGGCAGTTCTGATCGCCCTGGTTGTTCTGCTCTTCGCGCTCGCCGTCAGGACGATTCGATCGCTCGACCGCTCGGTCGATGAAGAAGTGAACCTCCTCCTCCAGACCACTGCGATAGGCAACAGCCTGGTCAGCGCGGTGACGAGCGAGATCCGAGCCGCCGAGCAGTATCTCGACCAACCGGCCACAACGTCCAAGGCCGACTTTCTCCGAAGCGGCGACTCGGCGTATGCGCTCCAACGCCGCTATCGTGAGCTGGGCTCTCTGACGACGTCGGATCGCTTCATCATCAATCGCATTGGCGCCACGCAGGCCCGCCTCGAAGTCGCTTACGCCCACGCGCACGCGCTCACCGATCTCGGCCGTAAGGATGACGCGCACAAGCTTGCCGGCGAGACCCGCTCGGCCGCGGATACGCTGATCGGCGACGTGCAAGCCCTCACCCTCGCCCAGAGCAACCGTTCCCTGGTGCGTGCACACGAGCTCAAGACCGAAGCCGAGCACCGGCGGTCCCTGTTGTGGCTCATTTTCTTTCTCTCGTTGGCTGCCGCCGTCGTGATTGCCCTGGTCACCGACCGCTGGATCAACCTTCCGTTGCGACGCCTGATCGGTGCCGCCGATCGTTTCGGAACCGGGGATCTGCGCCCGGTCAAGCTGGGTTCGATGCCCACCGAGCTCGATCGGTTGGGGCGGGCAATGGGAGAGATGGGCGGCCGACTGCGCGAGGTAGTTGAGGCGGTGGTCCGCGAAGCGAATCAGATTAGCGGGAGCGCCAGCGATTTCTCCGCGATGAGCGAGCAGCTGGCCTCATCGAGCGGGGAGATCTCGACCGCAATGGTACGAATGGCGGCGAGTGCTGACCAGCAGGTGAACGGCATGCGCGAGGCGGATGCCCTGCTCTCATCGCTGCGACGTGCCGCCGAAAGCAACGCGGAAGCCGCCGCCCGTGTCGTTGCCTTGGGCGACCGTATTCGCGACCTAGCGGCTCACCATCAGGGGGATGTGCGGAATGCGGGCGAAACCCTGCTCGGGGTCCGCGAAGTTGTCCAGACCTCGGCGAATCAGGTGCATCAGCTCACCCGGCTTTCCGAGTCCATCACCGACTTCATCGACCTGATCAAACAGATCTCCTCTCAGACCAACCTGCTCGCCCTGAATGCAGCGATCGAAGCAGCCCGGGCAGGTGAGCACGGCCGGGGCTTCGCGGTGGTCGCCGAGGAGGTACGCCGGCTGGCAGACTCCAGCGCCGCCGCGGCCGAGGATGTGACCAAGACCGTCGAATACATCCGGGAACAGATCCGCGAAGTCTCTGCAACCATGGAATTGGGGTCGGCCAAGGTTAGCGGCGTCGAGGGCGTCGCGGCCGCCGCGGCGAGCGGTCTGGAGCAGATCGCTGCAGCCGTGGCGGAGGTGACTGCCGCAGCGGCCGAAGTCGCGCGGGAAGCGGCGGAGAACCGCAAGATGGTGGACGATATCGGACGCAAGACGTCGAACGCCAGCCAGACGGCGACCGAGCATGCATCGATGAGCGAGGAAGTAACTGCCGCCGCGGAGGAACAGACCGCTTCAACCGAGCAGATGGCGTCGTCGGCTGGGGACCTGCTTCAGGGTGCGCACCGACTGACGACCCTGATGACCGACTTCAAGACCTGAGTATTACCGGCGCTTGCCGGTTTTGGCCGCCCGCTTGATGGTCTTGACCGACTTGACCGCCTTCGACTTCGCCTTGGCCTTGTGAGTCCGGGCCCGGTCGGCGGCGCGATCGGCCCGGCGCCGATAGGCTTCCTGCACGTCCGCGAGCAAACGATCTCCCTCGTCCGTTCCCAGTAACCCGCGCCGGGTGGCATACCGGACCAACTCTTCGGCATCGGCCAGCTGGAATTCGGCGATCCGCGCGGCGGCCCGGATGGTGTTGACCAGCGCGTCGGCGACCGGGCTTCGAAGCACGTTCGCGATCCCGGGCAACGCCTCGAGCAGGGTCGAAATTTGAGAGCCGCCTAGCTCCGACACGACAGGTCCTTTGTAGAATGGGATCGGCGAATGAAGCCGCCCGGCCTTCTAGGCGGCAACGTACCACGGGGTGGGGGCTCCGTCAAGCGAGAATTCCTGCGGATTTGACAGCCGACACATAATCCGTACTGTCAGCTACTACCAATCGTAAACCGAACTAGCGCACAACGATAAGCTCACCTCGCATGTCGTAGGCACGATGGGGGGTACAGAAGAATCCGTAACGGCCTGGCGGGAGGTTGGGCACCACGAGTCGATACTCCACATCGGTCCGCTCCAGCACAGGGCCACTCAGGTCCCCCGTACGGTTGGACATTGCGGCATTCAGCGCCGCTTTCACGCCGGGCGCCAGCGGGTCTGCGTCGAAGGCAATGTTGTGGGGCCCGCCGCTTGAGACTTTGAACCGAACCACATCGCCAGGGCGCACAGTCACGCGGCTGGGGACGAACCTATAGATGTTCTGACCGGCATCCGCCTCGAGCCGAACAACGTGCACCGTCTGGGCCCCGGCGGCATGCGCCCAGCACAGGCCGAGTAACCCGCCGGCGGCCAGCAAACGGCACTTTGCGCGCCTCGTATCCGATTCGTAAATTGTGAGTAGGTGGGATGTTCGCATGGATCACCGCTCCCACTGGAAGGACCGACCGTGGGTCGTCGGGGCATTAAGGAGTACCGCGCGCCTGAGGCGCTGATCTTGATCGCGGCGGATCGGGACCACAAAGTGCTGGTGTGCCCCTCTTGCGGATCCGCTGCTGTCGATCGCAGCCCCCCTCGGAGCACCAAGATCGATCAGCATCCCACCGGCCGCATCACGCTTCACTGCACCGCGTGTGGCCGTAGCGCCGTGTACATCGATCGCGGAGTGAACACCCCACCAATCTCCGAGACGCCTTGGTCCCGGTAGCGGTTACTGAGTCCCGTAAACAGCAGCCGGATCCCGACCTGCGACCGTGGACGCGTCAGCAGGTCCCTCCAGAACGTGTCGGACTGCGCTCAAGAGTTCCCCGGCCCTGAATGGCTTGTTGAGTAGCGCAATCCTGCCGCCGGCCTGCTTCAACGCCGGATCCACGGCGCTATGGCCGGATACAAAGAGCACGCGGACTCCTGGCCGCAGAACGGGCAGTCGTTCCGCCAGCTCAATGCCGCTGACTTCGGGCATGACGATATCGGTCACCAGAAGATCGAGTGGTCCTTCGTATCGCTCGAGCAGGGAGACAGCCTCCCCGCCGCTGGCCGCTTCCAGTACCGAGTAGCCGCGCTGCCGCAGGATCCGCGCAGCCATGATCCGTACCGACTCTTCGTCTTCCACCAGCAGCAGGGTTTCGTTCGCTGAACCCTCGGAAACGAACGTACCAGTCGGACTCGGTCGCGGCTCTGGAAGCTTGGCAACAGGCAGGCACACCGTCACAGTGGTTCCCTTACCCAGCTCACTATCGATCCAGATGAAGCCACCGCTCTGTTTGACGATACCGTAGGCCGTCGCGAGCCCGAGCCCGGTGCCCTCTCCGGCCCGCCTGGTTGTGAAGAAGGGCTCAAATGCTTTGCTGCGGATTGCGGCATCCATCCCCTGGCCCGTGTCATGCACCCGCAGCACGGCGTAGTCTCCAGGGGGTATCTCGACGCCGGCAACGACCCGGTTACCCAACTCCACCTCGACCGCCGCCGTCTCCAGACGAACCTCGCCGTGCTCCCTATCAGCCAGCGCGTCACGGGCGTTGAGGACCAGATTGAGCAACACCTGCTCCAGCTGGCTCCGATCCGCGATGACCGGTCCTAACGCGCCGTCGAGACCGAGAACCACGTCCACCCGATCGCCCAGCAGCCCCCGGAACGTTCGTTCCATAGCTGCGACGACATCGTTGAGCCGTAGCTCGCTGGGTTGGAGCACCTGCTGGCGGCTGAACGCAAGCAGCTGGCGGGTGAGCTCGGCTGAACGGAGCGCGGCCCTCCGAATCTCCTCGATCTCCTGCCGGCGAGGATCTCCCATGGGCAGATCCGTCATGAGGAGGTCGGAGTAGCCCAGAATCGTGCTTGCCATGTTGTTGAAGTTGTGCGCGATCCCTCCGGCCAGTTTGCCGATTGCCTCCAACCGTTCAACCATAAGGAGCCGGCGTTCCAGTCGTTTGCGCTCCGATACGTCAACCAGGTATCCCTGAATCTCGACGACGCGGCCCTCCTCAAGCCGCGGAACAGCGTGCTGCAAGACGTGAATGCGGCCGCCATCGGGCCGGGTAAGCTCCATCTCATAACCGTCGAGCGGGCTGCCGCTCGCGAGCATCTCGCCGAAGTCCGCGGCCGCTACTGGATCCTCGATGACATCGCTCCAGGTGTGGCGGCAGGCCTCCTCGGCAGAGGGGAAACCGAGCTGCGCTGCGAGGGCCGCATTGCAGAGCAGGATGCGGCCGTCCGGTGCGGACACCCACTTACCCGCGGGACCCGTCTCGAAGAACTGCCGGAAGCGTTCCTCGGTGTGATCGCGCAGGCGAACCGACGCTTCGCGAACCCGGAGCAACACGTCCACACGGGCGAGCAGTTCGGGGGTCTGAACCGGCGCTTGGATGAGTTCATCTACCGCGGTCCAGAGAAAGCGCGCAAACAGACCCACGTCCTGGGGGGTGGTGACAAGCAGAAAGGGAATCAGGGTCGGCGCTTCGGCGCGCTTCCGTTCGGCGATGCGGCGCCAGAAGCGCTGGAGCATCGGTCCATCGATGATGCCGAGGTCGTACCGGTCGCCGATCGCGGTCTCCGATTCGCCGATCGTTACTCGGCGGCTTCGGGCGAGCATCTCGGCAAATAGACCGGCGCTCTCCGCGTCGGAGAGCAACAGCAACACATCGCCGGTCGAGCCCAGGCCGGCCTGCGCCATCAGCGCTACTCCGGCGTGGTGAAGATGCGGCTCCAGCGAATCGCCGTGATGAACGGCAACGAACGCCAACTGTTCGAATCGTAGCTGTAGTACACCAGGAGCGGCCGGCCCCGCACGTTCTGGCGCGGCAGGAAGCCCCAGTACCGCCCGTCGTACGAGCTGTCCCGGTTGTCTCCCATCATGAAGAACGAGTCGGCCGGAACAACGATCGGCCCCCAGTCCTGGAGGTCGGGCTTGTAATTGGCCGGGTCGCGCTTGACCAGATGGGGCAGCTGCCACTCGCGCATCTTGACCCGCTGCACCGGATCCTCTGAGCGGGTCGGGTCCGTGTGGATCACGTATGGCTCATCGACCTTCTCGCCGTTCCGCCAGAGCTCTCCGTTTTCCATCCAGATAGTGTCACCCGGCATCCCGATCAGCCGCTTCACCACCTTGAGCCCTTCTTCTTCGACGGAGTCGAAGACCAGGATGTCGTTGCGCTGCGGCTCCCGGAACGCTGGCAGGTGGGTATGAACCAGCGGGACTTCGGCGCCGTAGAGCGCCTTGTTGACGAAGAGGAAGTCTCCGATCAGCAAGGTGTTTTCCATGCTGCCGGAGGGGATGCGGAACGCCTCGACCAGGAACGTGCGGAGCACGAACCACACCAGCAACGCAACCACGATGGACTTGGTCCATTCCCAGAGCCAGACAGCGAACGATCGGCTCGGTTGCACTGGAGTCCCGGGCCGCGGCGCGGCGGGGATGTCGGTCTTGGGCGATGCGGTCATGTAGGGCTACCCGGTCGGCGGCGTAAGGGGGTGCGATCCGGAGAAGATAAACTGGACGGACGGGCATCGGTTGCCCAAAACCTATGTCAGCCTCCGAGCGCTGCCAGCACCTCCGAAGCATGACCGGCGGGTTGAACCTTCTCGAACACCCGTGAGACCCGGCCCTCGGGGTCGATCAGGAACGTGGTGCGCAGGATACCCTGGTACTTCCTGCCATACATGGACTTCTCGCCCCATGCCCCGTACGCGCCAGCCACCCTGTGATCGATGTCGGCCAAAAGGGGGAACGGAAGCTGGTACTTCTGCTTGAACTTCTGGTGAGAGGCGACGGGATCCGGTGAGACGCCGAGGACGACGGCCCCGCTCTTCTTCACGTCCTTCCAGCTGTCCCGGAACTCACAGGCTTCCTTGGTACACCCGCTGGTGTCGTCCTTGGGATAGAAGTAGAGCACGACTTTTTTCCCGCGAAGTCCCCCGAGCGTGACGATCGTGCCGTCATCGGCGGGCAGCGAAAACTCGGGTGCCTTGTCGCCTGGCTTGAGACTCACCGGGATCAGCCCTCCTGCCGTGCAGCGGGCACCCGCTGAACCGGCTTGGGCGCAACCGCGGCACCCTCCGACAAGCGCTCCTGGCCACCCACCACGACCAGGTCGCCACGGTCGATGCCCTTCTTCGCTTCGACCCACCCGGGTGTCCGCACGCCCAGCTCGACCTGCCGCCGGGTCGCTTTGCCGTCCTTGGCAACCCAGATGAAGTTGGAACCTTGCAGTGGTAGGACCGCGTCTTCCGGCACCACGACTGCAGCAGGACGAATGTCGGTCGCGAGCCGGGCATCGATGAACATGCCCGCCTGCAACTCGCGCTTCACGTTGGGGACGTCTGCCTTCACGGTGATAGTCCGCCCGGGAAGCTGCACCACGGGGTCGACGAAGTCCACCACTCCAGTGAACTCCTTCCCGGGCAGCGACGCAACGCGAAAAACCACCTTCTGGCCCACCTTCAGCCGGTCGGCGTACCGCTCCGGCACCTGAAACGCTGCCCGCTGAGGGTGTACCGTCTGGAGCGCCGCCAACCGACTCGAGGTCGTGACGTAGTCCCCCAGACTCACGAATCGCTGGCCCACGACGCCGCCGAAGGGGGCTCGAACGGTAGTCCGTTCGAGTCGCAGCGCAAGCAGTTGGTATTGCGCCTCGGTGCTGCGCGCGGTGGCCTCGGCCCGCTCCATATCCGCCTGCGACGATGCGCGCTGGTCCATCAGTTCGCGGGTACGCACCAGTGCCTGACGGGCCAAGTCGCGGTCGGCTTCGGCCCGCGCGACTTCCGCCTTGAGCTCGGCATCGTCCACCTTGAACAACGCCGTGCCTTTGGCGACTTCGCTCCCTTCGCGAACCAGTATCTGGGCAAGCCGGCCCTCGATCTCCGGCCGGATCTCGATTGACTGAAGCGCTTCGATCTGGCCGGTAGCCAGAATCGCTTCCACTACTGTATCGGAGCGAGCCGGGATGACTTCGACCGGCATTGCGGGCGCCGCGCCGCCGGCTGGTCCCTTCGCGTTTTTCGATTCCGGCGCAGCCTTGGTGCAGGCCGCCAGGGCGGTCATCATCAGCACCGCCATGAATTGGGCTCTCACAAGACATCCTTGTTCGGGAACAAGCGCCGACCCAGAATCACCTCCAGGCCCGCCAAGGCTTGCCGGGTGGTGTAATCTGCCTGAACCACATCGGCCTCGGCCTGCGTGAGCGTAATCTGCGCATCCAGCAGCTCGACGATCGTGGTCGCGCCCGAGCGGTACCGGGCGTCCTGCACGCGGAAGTTCTCCGATGCCGCACCCAGCGCCGTCCGGGAAAGATCGATGGTCGCCCGGGCCGTATGGTACGCCTCGTAGGCCTCGGTCACGTCGCGCAAGGCGCCCCGTTCGAGATCCTCACGGATTGCCCGGGACACATCGCGGTCGACGCGGGCCTGCGTCACCGCGATCTCCCGCTGGCCCAGATCCCAAAGAGGTAATCGCACAGTCAGCGTAACCGCTGAAATGTTCCGAGCACTGGGAAAAAATTTCGAGTCAAAGGTTTGATTGGTGCCCGAAAACTCCAGCGTGGGCAGGTAATCGCCTTTGGCTCCGCTCAACAGGGCACCCGCCCGCCGCTCGTTGGCGCGGGCAGCACGATACTGCGGCCCTAGCTGGAGCGCTTCCGTCACCGCGTCTGGCAAGCTGATCGGGAGCTCGACCGGGGGGACGGTGTCGGGTGCAGCGGCTGCCACCGGCCCTCGCTCGCCCACCCGACGACCCAGCTCGAGCTGGGTGACTTGCAGGATAGTGGCAGCCCGTGCCAGGTCTATCTGGCCACGAGTCACCTCGACCTTGAGCTGCAGCGAATCGGATTGGACTGCCGCACCCGACACCACTCGTGCCCGGCCGACCGCCAGCTGCTCTTCGGCACGCCGCAGTCGATCCTGCGCAACTCGGTGCAGCGCCTGGGTCGCCAGGACGCGGTAGTACGACGACTCGACCAGAAAGGCGGTCTGAAAGCGCTGCTGCAGCTCGGACGCCTGGGCGCTTTCCAGGTCCGCCTGGGTGGCGCTCAGATCGGTGAACTTGGCGTAACGGAAGATCTCGTAACTGCCGGCCAGCGTCGCCGTGACCGCAGACGACTGGGGTTGGCTCGTGCCCAGATTGAAGAACTCAGCCGAGTACTTGGTCGCATCCAGCTGGGCCGTGAGCGCCGGGATGATGAATGCGAGCCGCGCGGCGCGACGCCCCCACTCCGCATTGTCGATCTGACCCACGGCCCGCACGTAGTCCGGATCGAGGCGAATGGCTCGTTTGAGCGCCTCGGCTAACGTGATCGTGGGAATCGACTCCTGAGCCCGGCCCTTTGCCGGCGATATGAGCAAGCTGAACCCGAGCACGGCAGCCCCCAATGGCCTCACTCGGCCTCCGCAATTGCGCGTTGGCTGGCAGCCAGAG
>Ga0114129_10001770_pt1 | contig 29438 bp, 24 predicted proteins | sample RhiMetdeltSRZDD1_FD_80071 | JGI IMG/M metagenome (GOLD analysis project Ga0114129, IMG submission 80071) | Populus rhizosphere microbial communities from Tennessee, USA - Rhizosphere MetaG P. deltoides SRZDD1 (version 2) (version 2) | ecosystem: Host-associated > Plants > Roots > Rhizosphere >... | reverse complement strand
GTCGCTCGGACCGTCTGATCTCTCTGACAGCATGGACGTCCTTCCGGCGTTGCTTGGAAAATCAAAGACGGGAAGATCGGAGCTTGTCGAGGAGGCGGGAGCGCTGTCGCTGCGACAAGGCAACTGGAAGTACATCGAGCCGAATAACAAGCAGAAGATCAACGTCAATACCAACACGGAGCTTGGCAACGACAGCGTGCCGCAGTTGTATGACCTGAGCAGCGATCCGGGTGAGACGCGTAATGTCGCGTCGAGTCATGCCGATCGCGTCACGTCGATGGCGGCAGCACTCGATCGCATCCGCGCCATCAAGCGACGATAACCGCAGCGTCGGTTAGCGCGGCAGCCTGGCGGTAGGGGGACCGAGAATCCGCTGCAGCTCCCGGTTCCACTCAAGCGTCAACACGGCGTGCAGCGAAGGCCGTTCCCCGGAGCGCCGCGCGAGGACCCGGTTGCCAGTGGTAATGCCCGCGATCTCGCGTCCGTCAAGCGTGTGCACCGCCACCGGCGCCGCCGTCGGCTGCCCGCCGGCGTCGATCGCGACACTCATTGCCGCTTCGGCCTGATAAAACAGCGTGCTCCCATCAGGCGACCAGCGCGGTTCGCGGCCGCCGGAAGACGAGATCGGAACCCGCTGTCGGTTATCGAGCTTCAGCACGTACACTTCCCAGCGTCCCGATTCGTCTGACTGATACGCGAGTAGTCTGCCATCGGGCGACAGTACGCCGTTTGCTTCGTCGAACGGCGTTTCGATCGCCGCGACTGATGTGCCACTCGCGACATTGACGATCTTCACATCGCCTCGTGTGACGCCGCCGCTCTCGGTGTAAGCCATCAGTCGTCCATCGCGGGAGATCGACGACGGGAACACATGACGGCGCGATGATGTGGCCGCGAGCACTCGCGTGGCCGGCTGCGTCGCGGAACTGTCGCGTCGCCACGCTTCGAAGGAGCCGCCGCTTGCGGCGGCGTAGTACACGACCGCTCCATCGCTGCTCCAGACAGGGCCGACGTTCGTTCCGCCGTGCGTCAAGCGCGTCGTCGTGCCGCGACTGACATCGCCAACCCAGATGTCTGAACCACTGACGCCCGCGACGCGTGACCCATCGGGGATCACCGTGAGGTGCTGAAGATTCGCGAGATCGCCCGAGACCGGTGCCCCAGCCGGTATCCACGTCAACGATGGGCGCGTGGGATCGGATGCGATCGAATACACGACCGCGCCGGATCGGGCGACGGCGAACTGCCCGGCGGCGACACCGTTGATGACGGTCTGATCCGCCCCGGCGATTGCCTGACGCGCGGCATCGAAGGCGACGGCGTGGATCTCGTTTCCCCGCGAGAACGCGATGTAGTCCGGTGAAACCGCCCGCGCCATGTCGGCGTTCTCGATGATTGTCTGTGACGCCGACGGCTGACCGATATTCATCAGCCCGATGCGAGCTGGTGCTTCCGTGTGCGGTGACCGCGCAATCGTAAACAGCAGCGCACGCTCACCCGGCGCCACCGCCGGCCAGCAGTGGCGCACCTCGCCGGCATCCGCCGACGGCACGGTCAGCTGCTCTGCGGTGCCGCCAAATTCATTGACCCGCATCAGCCCGCCGCGTTCCGATGCAGCAAACACGATGTGGCCGTCGGGAAGCCAGGCGGCCCCGAACGGCTGCGCCGCATCCGTGATCGCCACCGGCATTCCCCCGGCGACGGCGACCTTCTGCAACTTACCCGCCGCGAAGAATCCGATCCATCGACCGTCGTACGAGAAGAACGGTGCACTTGCACCCTCGGTCCCAGGCACCGTGCGCGGATCGAGTTGATCGAGCGGCCGCACGTAGAGACGGCACAGCGAGTCGCATGCCGACCACGCGACCAGAAGACCATCCGGGGACACGGCAAGTGCCGGCGCGCGCGTGTCGAACGCCGTCCCGGATGCAGGTTCGATCCGCATCCGGACGACTGGCGTTTGCGGCGGGCGATACCGCGTGTTTTGCCAGACCGCGACAATGGCGAGTATCAAACAGAGCGACGCGATGGTCCACGGCACCAACTGACGACCGATCGAAGGTCCATCTGGTTCAGGTGGCGCGGCGGAAACCGGCTGTTCGGTGGACGTTGTCGGGAGCGCCGTTATCGGGGCGACGAACCGGTAACCGCGACGATGGACGGTCTGAACATACTGGGGCGATTGTGGATCGTCACCGAGCGCCTGACGCAGGACGCTGATCGCCTCCGCCAGCGACGTGTCAGTGACGAACGCGTCCTTCCAAACGGTGTCGATGAGCTCCTGCTTCGGAACCACGGTGCCGGGGCGCGCGACGAGCAGATCGAGGATGCCAAGCACACGCGGAGGCAGCGGGATTTCGCGCTGTCGGTCGCGCAGCAGTCCATTTGCCCGATCAAAGACAAACAGCCCGAAGCTGACCTTTGCTGGCTCCGGTGGAACGACCACCGATTCTGCGGGAAGCATGACAAAGCTCGGATGTTATCCCGGCTTAAGAACAACTTAAAGGTTTCCTGCGACAGATTCAGCCGGCATTCAAGACTCCATTCCCCGTACTTGGACACGCTTCGGCATGTCTATATTTGCGACCAAATCGATTGAGCAGATAAAGGAAGAGCAATTGGGGGAGGGCAGCGGCGGGCTCAAGCGCGTGCTTGGCGTGTGGCAGCTCGTCATGCTCGGGGTGGGGGCCATCATCGGCACTGGCATCTTCGTTCTGACGGGCCAGGCCGCCGCCGCAAACGCGGGCCCCGCGATCGTCATCTCTATGGTCCTCGCCGGCGTAACGAGCGTCCTCGCCGCGTTCTGTTACTCGGAGTTCGCGTCGACGGTTCCGGTCGCCGGCTCGGCTTATACCTACGCCTACGCCACACTCGGTGAATTCATCGCGTGGGTAATCGGGTGGGACCTGATCCTCGAATACGCCCTTGGCGCTGCCACGGTCGCCGTTGGCTGGTCCGGGATTCTCGTGACTCTGCTCGGACAACTCGGTCTGTCGTTTCCCGCCGCCCTCAGCGCAGCTCCGGGCACCGTCGTCCAGGTCGCCGGCGGTGACCCGGTGACTGCGGTCCTCAACGTTCCTGCGATTCTCATCACGGTGTTGGTCACCGCACTGCTGGTCGTCGGTGTCAGCGAAGCCGCGTCGGTGAATGGTGCGATCGTGATAACCAAGGTCGCGGTTCTGTTGATCGTCATTGCCGCAGGGGCAATGTTCATCGATCGCGCCAACTGGCATCCCTTCATTCCGCCGAACACAGGCACCTTCGGAGAATATGGATGGAGCGGTGTTTTGCGCGGCGCCGGTGTGATCTTCTTTGCCTACATCGGATTCGACGCAGTCTCAACCTCCGCGCAGGAGGCGCGCAACCCACAGCGCGACATGCCGCGCGGCATCCTCGGGTCGCTCGCCGTTTGCACACTGCTCTTCGTACTGGTGTCCGGCGTGATGGTCGGACTGGTTCCTTACAAGGCGATGTTGAATCAGACGGCGCCGCTCGTGCTGACGGTCGAGGCAGCGGCCGACAAAGCGATCGGCACGCCCTGGCAGGGGACGATGGCCGCCGTCAAAGTGCTGGTGACGGTAGGTGGACTGGCCGCGCTCAGCTCGGTGATGGTCGTCATGATGCTGGCGCAGCCGCGGATCTTCTTGTCGATGTCGAAGGACGGCCTGCTGCCGGCATGGGCCGGCCGGGTGCATCCTCGCTTTCGCACGCCGCACATCTCGACGCTGGTGACCGGCGTTGTCGTCGCCCTGGCAGCCGGGTTCACGCCGATCGGCACACTGGGATCGCTCGTCAGCATCGGCACTCTGATGGCGTTCGTCATCGTCTCGTTCGGCATCATCGTGCTCCGACGAACGCGTCCCGATCTGCCGCGACCGTTCCGTATGCCCTGGGTCCCGGTGCTGCCATTACTGTCGGCGGCGGTGAGTCTGACGCTGATGCTCGGCCTCCCGCGCGCGACGTGGGAGCGGCTCATTCTGTGGATGGTGTTGGGGATTGGCGTGTACTTCGTCTACGGGCGGAAGCACAGCCGATTGAGGATTGCGGATTTGCGAATGCGGATTTCTTGATTGACGAATGCCGATTGAGATTGACGAATGCCGATTGAGATTGACGAATGCCGATTGGAGTCCGGTACTCAATCGTCAATCGGCAATCTCAATCGCCAATCGACAATCTCAATCGCCAATCGACAATCTCAAGATCCGCAATCACCAATCGCCAATCCGCAATCGATCTACCGAACCACCAGTTCCCCTTCCATCCGCTTGCACCGATCGTCGGTGGTGAGGTTGCAGTAAAAGCGGTGGGTGCCGATTTGATCGGCGCGGAACTCGAAGACGACGGTCTGGCCGGCGCCAGCCCGTTTGGCGATTCGGTATTGGTCGATTGTGAAGCTGTGCGCGATGTCTTTTGCCATGAAGGTGATCTTCACGAGATCATCCTTCTGCACTTCAATCCGCAATGGCTTGAACGAAAACTGTTCACCGGTGATGGTGAATTCCCGTGTCGCCCCCTGGACCGCGGGCTTGGAGGTGAATGCGGATACCCCGGCCACGAGCAGACCGCCAGCGACAAACGACGCGAGGACGGCGCGGTGCGGGATGGTGATCATTGGGCCCCCAAGGCTCGCAGACCCCGACACTCCCGAGCGCGAGAGGTCAAGGTTAAGGATAAGACGATTATCGGCGCTTTTGGGTTTGCCCGGTAGATGGGCGCGGACGGTATTCCGCCGTCCGCGCCGATCTGAAGGTTAGCGACGCTCGGCTTTTTCGGGGGTTTTCGCTTGACCCTCTTCAGGCGTGAGAAGCGCCTTGCGGCTGAGACGAATCTTGCCAGACGGATCGATGTTGATCACTTTGACCATCACCTGATCCCCCTCTTTGAGCTCGTCCCGCACGTCCTTCACCCGGTAGTGCGCGATCTCGGAAACGTGGAGCAGCCCGTCGAGGCCCGGCATGATCTCGACGAACGCGCCGAAGTCGGTAATCCGCTGCACCTTGCCGATGTAGGTCTTATTGAGTTCAGGCGTGGCGGTCAGTTCCTGGATGATGCCGATCGCTTTGGCCGCTGACGCCTCATCAGCCGACGCCACGTTGACGCGGCCGTCGTCTTCGACGTCGATCTTCACGCCTGTCCGTTCGATGATGCTGCGAATCATCTTGCCGCCGGGCCCGATAACGTCGCGGATCTTGTCGACCGGGATGCGAATGGTGACGATGCGCGGCGCGTGCGCCGAGACATTGGCGCGTGAAACCGACAGCGTTTCCTGCATCTTGCGGAGAATGAACAGACGTCCTTCGCGAGCCTGCGCAAGCGCCTGGCGCATGATCTCCATCGTGATGCCGGAGACCTTGATGTCCATCTGCAGGGCGGTGATGCCCTCGCCGGTGCCGGCGACCTTGAAGTCCATGTCGCCGTAGTGATCTTCGGCGCCGGCAATGTCGGTCAGCACCGCGTACTTGCCGTTCTCCTCGTTCATCACGAGGCCCATCGCGACGCCGGCAACCGGCGCTTTCAATGGCACGCCCGCATCCATCATCGACAGCGACCCGCCACACACCGAGGCCATCGACGACGATCCATTTGATTCGAGGATGTCGGAAACGACGCGGACCGTGTAGGGGAACTTCTCTTCGGCGGGCATCATCGGGGCGAGCGCGCGTTCGGCGAGAGCACCGTGGCCGATCTCGCGACGGCCGGGGCCTCGCATGAATGCGACTTCTCCGACTGAGAACGGCGGGAAGTTGTAGTGGAGCATGAAGCGCTTCCACGTTTCGCCGTCGACGGTTTCCACTTTCTGTTGATCGTCGGCGGTGCCCAGCGTCGCGCTGACCAGCGCCTGCGTTTCGCCGCGAGTGAAAACGGCCGACCCGTGGACTCGCGGCAGCACGCCGACCTCGATCGTGATCGACCTGATCTCATCGAACTTCCGGCCGTCCAGGCGCTTGCCGCGCTCGAGGATCTCGTCGCGGAGGACCTTCTCTTTCAGCTCCTTGAAGATCGCCTTGGCGTCGACCTTGCGCTCGACTTCCTCCTCAGGAATGCTGGCGATCAGATCCGACAGCACCTGATCGACCGTGCCGTAGTTCTCGAGCTTGTCCTGGATGCGCATGGCGTCGGCAAGCGGCACGAGGACCTTCTCTTCGACCTCGCGATAGTATTCCTTCCCGATCTCTCGTTGCGTGGCCGCCTGCTTTTTCTGTCCCGCCTGCTGTGCCAGCGCATCGATCCCGGCGGCGATTTCCTTGATCGCCGTGTGCGCGTGCTCGAGCGCCTGGACCATTTCCTCTTCCGTCGCTTCTTTCGCCCCCGCTTCGACCATGACGATGCCGTCCTTGGTGCCGGCAACGACCAGATCGATTCGGCTGCGCTTTCGCTGTTCAAACGTCGGATTGATGACGAATTCACCATCGACATGGCCGACGCGAACGCCCGCAATCGTGCGGGTGAAGGGAATGCTCGATACGGCCAGCGCGGCCGACGCGCCGGTAATCGCGAGCACGTCCGAATCGTTCTCGGAATCCGCCGACAAGACGAGCGCGATCACTTGCGTCTCGTTCCGCCAGCCGGCCGGGAACAGTGGCCGGATCGGTCGATCGATCAGGCGGCTCGTCAGCACTTCCTTTTCCGTCGGCTTACCTTCACGTTTGAAGAAGCCGCCGGGAATGCGTCCCGATGCGTAGGTGTATTCCTTGTAGTCGACGGTTAGTGGGAGAAAATCGATGCCCTCGCGAGGTGTGGGGGCGGTGCAGGCGGTGACGAGGACCATGGTATCGCCCAATCGGACGACGACCGATCCGTCCGCCTGTTTGGCTAGACGTCCCGTCTCAATCGAGATCGTCTGCCGGCCTACGGAAATTTCACGTGTATGCATGTCTGTCTTTCTGTCGTGTGAGCTGCGCCAGCTTTTTGAGTGCTCATGCGGCAACGAGTAGGAGACCTCGGAGTTCCCGCGCCAACCGGGTGCGTCTGGCCGGAAGAGCTGAGCGGGTGCGTGCCAAAACGCTTACTTTCGGATTCCGAGCCGCTTAATGAGATCGGCGTAGCGATCGGTATCCTTGCGTTTCAGATAGTCGAGCAGGCGTCGGCGTTGCCCGACCAGCTTGAGTAGGCCGCGGCGCGAGTGATGGTCTTTCGCGTGGGTCTTGAAATGTTCGGTGAGGTAGTTGATGCGTTCGCTCAGGAGCGCGACCTGCACCTCGGGAGAACCAGTGTCTGAGTTGTGGGTTTTGTACGTTCCGATGACTTCCGACTTGCGATCTTTCGTAAACGCCACACTTTCCTCCACGTACGGCCCAGATGTCGGAGTTCCCTGATCCGCTCCAGCCCGCCGTTGCTTCTCTTTGTAGGGAAATTACAATTCCAAACGACTCAATATTTTACACCAGAACAATGGTGGGATGCAAAAGCCCGCCCGGCCGGAGTTCTGCCACCGCAACAAGGCCGCCGGTGCCATCGAGGAGCCGGCGACGGGTAATGCCTGCCCCCACGGCCAGTCGTGGGTCGGCTTCAGCGTGGACGTCCCCGCCATGTGCCACTCGTTCACGATCGCGGTCGCTCAGGACGACGGCAGGGATGTCGGGCAGGAGTTGTTCCAAAGGTACGATCCGTCGTGCCCCTTCGACCCCCTCGCTCTCGAGTGAGCTCAGCATTACCGCATCGTGTTCGGAGAACGATCCCGCGCGAACCCGGCGGAGTGTCTCGAGATGTGCTCCGCAGCCGAGCTTTTGTCCCAGATCGTGTGCAAGCGACCGAACGTAGAACCCGGCAGACGCGTGTACTCGGATCACCACCAGACCATCGCTGCAGGTCTCGATCGCAAGGTGATGGACGGTGACCCGCGCCGCGGGCGGCTGGACGGCGGTGCGCTTACGGGCAAGCGTGTATGCGCGAACACCATCAATCTTCTTGGCTGAGTACGGGGGGGGCAGCTGATCGAATGTTCCGCGAAAACCTTCGAGTGTTGTTTCGATTGCCTCTGCCGTTATTCCCGGCGGCGCAGGAGGCATTCCTTCTCTTCCGGATGCATCGTAGGTCTCGGTTGTCAGACCGAGGCGTATTCCCGCGACGTATTCCTTGTCCCCACCGCTCAGAAGGGATGCCAGTCGCGTCGCACACCCAATGACCAGGGGAAGGACGCCAGTGGCCAGAGGATCGAGCGTACCGGTATGACCGATCCGCCGCGTGCGGAGCGCTCTGCGCACGCGGTCGACGACATCATGCGAGGTCGGGCCTGCTGGCTTGTCGATAACGAGAACGCCGTTCATGGATGGTGCCGTCGGTAGTTTCCAGTTGCCAGTTTCCAGTTACCAGTCAGAAATCGTTGACTGGAGACTGGAGACTGGAGACTGGGAACTGGAAACTGATCTACGGTCTACTCTTCAGTCCATGCTCAATCGCGTCGACGAGCAGCTGAATGATCCGAGGCCGCACCTGTTCGAGGTGCTCGGGCACGGTAAAACCAGCGGCGTTCTTGTGGCCTCCGCCGCCAAACTGTCCTGCGACGGCGCGCACGTCGACGTCGTACTTCGATCGCATGCTGACGCGCACGTCGCCGGCCGGACCCAGCTTGAAGAAGACAACCGCCTGAATCTCGCGCGCGGTGAGCGGCAGATTGATCAACCCTTCCGTGTCGTTGTGGGTGCAGCCGCAGGCGGCAAGCATCGCCTCGTCCATGTAGAGGATGGCGAGCCGCCCGGCATCCGCGAGCTGCATCGAATCGAGGAGCGCGCCGATCAGCTTCAGCTTCCCGAAGCTGTTGCTGTCGAACACGCGACGCGCCATCGCCGCCGGGTTGACACCGGCTTCCACGGCCTGCCGGCAGATGTCGAACGTGCGTGGCGTAATGTTCGAGTGATGAAACGATCCCGTGTCGGTGAGGATCGCGAGGTATATGTGGGTCGCGATCTCTGGTGTCAGGGGCACGCCGAGTTCGCGGATCACGTCGAACACCATTTCTCCGCACGCCGCTGCCGATTCATCGTGCCAGTTGACCACGCCGTATAACTTGTTGCCGGCGTGGTGATCGATGTTGATCAGGTACTCGCCCTCGAGTCCTGAAACTCCCGTGCGGCTCAGATCGCTGCACTCCATCACGATCACCGCATCCACATCCGCCGAGACCTGGGTGGCGATCTCGATGCGATCCATCCCGGGAAAATCCTGATAGTGCTCGGGCGCGGGATCGGCGTTGACGATCCGGACAGTTTTCCCGAGGGCGTCCAGCGCAAACGCCATCGCCAGCTGCGATCCGATCGAGTCGCCGTCGGGCCTGGCGTGGGATGTGAGAAGAAAACGCTGGCGCCGGAAGACCTCGTCGCAGATGCGTCGCACGGCCGAGGCCGCGGTCTCTACGCGTTCATTGATCATCGTCGCGCGGACCGACTGTGTCGTCGTCGCCGGGATCGGGTCTCGCGGCCCGTTCCGTTTTGAGCTCCTGAAGAATTCGCTCGACGCGGTCGCCCTGTTCAATCGACTCGTCGTAGAAGAACGTCAGCTCCGGGACACGCTTCAGGCGAAGGCGCTGCCCGACCTGGCGGCGCAGGAACGGTGTCGCGCGATCGAGGGCGCGCGCCGACTCTCGCTTCGCCTTGTCATCCCCGATGGACGTGTAATACACGCGAGCCTGCTGTAGATCTGGCGTCAGTTTTACCTGTGTGATCGTCACGAACCCGATGCCGGGATCGTGAACCGCGCGCGTCAGCAGCGACGCAAGCTCCGCCTGAATCTGATCGCCGACGCGGGATGCTCTTGTTGCGTGTGCCATGTTGTAAAGGTAAAAGGTAAAAGGTAGAAAGTAGAAGGCCTTTTTCCTTCTACCTTTTTCCTTTTACCTTAAACAGGCGCGGCAACGCGCTCCACCACAAAGACTTCGATGACGTCGCCGACCTTGATGTCGTTGTAACGCTCGAAGCCGATGCCGCATTCGAAGCCAGCCTTCACTTCCGACACGTCGTCCTTGAAGCGGCGGAGCGAACCGATCTTGCCTTCGTAGACGACGACGTTGTCGCGCAGCAGCCGTGCCTGCGTGTCGCCGGCGCGAGTGATACGGCCGTCCAGCACCATGCAGCCGGCAATCGTGCCGAACTTCGGCGTCTTGAACGTGTCGCGCACTTCGGCCGTTCCGATGCGCACTTCTTTGAACGTCGGTTCGAGCAGGCCCGTCATCGCCTTCTTCATCTCGTCGACGACGTTGTAGATGACCGAGTGCTGGCGGATGTCGACTTTTTCGCGTTCCGCGACGTCGCTCGCATTGCGATCCGGGCGGACATTGAAGCCGATGATGATGGCGTTCGAAGCCGACGCCAGCAGGACGTCCGACTCGTTGATCGCGCCGACGCCGCTGTGAATGATCCGGATCTTCACCTTCTGATCGGTGAGCTTCGTCAGTGTATCGGCCAGCACTTCGGCGGAGCCCTGCACGTCAGCCTTGATGATGATCGGCAGCTCCTTCATGTCGCCTTCAGCAATCTGCTGCTGCAGCGACTCGAGCGTGAGACGAGTCCCCTTTCCGCCGAGTGCCTTTTCCTTCGCCTGGGTCTGACGGAAGAGCGCTATCTGGCGTGCCTTGGCGGCATCTGTCAACGCCTGAAAGGCGTCGCCCGGGGCGGGAAGACCGCCGAGACCAAGCACTTCGACGGGAGTGGCCGGTCCTGCCGCTTTGCTCTGCCGTCCGCGATCGTCGATGAGCGCGCGCACCTTTCCGACGATCGTGCCGGCAATGAACGTGTCGCCAACCCGCAGCGTGCCGTCCTGGACCAGGATCGTCGCGACCGGACCGCGTCCTTTATCGAGCTTCGCCTCGAGCACCGTGCCCGACGCGTTGCGCTTCGGATTCGCCTTCAGTTCGCTGAGCTCGGTGACCAGCAGGATCATCTCGAGCAGCAGATCGAGGCCTTCCTTTTTCTTCGCCGAGACTTCGACCATGACGGTCGATCCGCCCCAGGCTTCCGGAGTCAGTCCGAGATCCGACAGCTCCTTCTTCACCCGCTCAGGGTTCGCGTTCGGCTTGTCGATCTTGTTGATCGCGACCAGGATCGGAACCCCCGCGGCCTTGGCGTGATCGATCGCTTCACGGGTCTGCGGCATGACGCCGTCGTCGGCGGCAACGACGAGGATGACCACGTCGGTCACCCGCGCACCGCGGGCGCGCATCATCGTGAACGCTTCGTGACCCGGCGTGTCGAGGAACACGACGTTTCGATCGTTGACGGTCACGGCATACGCACCGATGTGCTGCGTGATCCCGCCCGCCTCGCGTTCGGCGACACGTGCCGAACGAATCGCGTCGAGCAGCGTCGTCTTGCCGTGGTCGACGTGACCCATGACCGTGACGACGGGCGCGCGCGTGACGAGATCCGCTGGATCGATGTCTTCTGCTTCGACCTGCAGCATCTCCTCCTCGAAGGTCTGCATTTTGACGTCCGCGCCGAACTCCCGCGCCACCATCGCAGCGGTGTCGTCGTCGAGCGTGCTGTTGATCGTCATCATGAGACGACGATCCATCAGCTTCTTCAGAACATCTTTTGCTTTGACGTCGAGCTTGGTCGCGAGATCCGCGACGGTCATGCCCTCGGCGAGCGTAATCGTCCGGGTAACCGGTGGCGGCGCTGCTTGCGCCGGAGCAGGGCTCGCCACGCGAGGAACGACGTCGCGTCGCGCCGCACCACCTGGCCTTGGAGCGGCAGGCCGATGGTGCATGGGCGGCCGGTAGGCGGGCGGCATCCCAGGGCGCGGAGGCGCTGCCGGACGCACAGGCTGCGATGGCAGCGGACGAGGCCCGCCGATCGGCATTCCCGGACGTGGCGGTAATGGGCCGCCAGGGCGCGGACCGGCTGGACGCGCCGCCGCGCCGGGTGCGGCCGGTTTCTGCGCCGCTGGACGACTCAGATTCCCGGTCGGCGCCTGAGATGCTGTCGACGGTGTCGGCGTTGGCGGTTTCACGAGCACCGGACGCCGTGGCGGCGCCGGCGGCGCCTGACCGGTTTTCGGATCTTCAACTCGAAGCCGGATCGTTGGCGGCACGACGCGTCCTGTCGGCGAAGGCACGGGCGGACGTGGCAGCGCCGGTGTCGCTGTCGATGTAGTCGCAGGGGCAGGCGGCGCGGTCGTTTGCTCGGCGGCATGCGACGGCTGCTGCTGCTGCGCAGCAATCATCGGTTCCTCCGGAACGACTGGCGGCACGGGTGCCGGCGGCGGCTCAGGGATGGTCTCAACGACCGGTGCCGCAACGACGGGCTCCGGCTCGGGTGCCACGACTTCAAGGCCCGGTGGTGCCGGAGGAGGCACGAGCACCGCTTCCGGTGCTGACGGCGGCGCAGGCGTCGGCACCGCAACGGGCTCGGCGGCCGGCGGTTTTGCCGACTTGACGAGTCGTGGCGGCGGTAACGATGGCGCCGCAGGCTTCACGGGCTCGGGCGCTTTGCCGGCCGGCTTCTTCCCCTTGGCCGCCGCCGGTGCATCGGCGAACGAGGCATTCGACGGCACGTTGAGTCCGCGCTGTCGCGCCATGCGCGACACGAATTCCCGCGCGACCACCTCTTCGATCGTGCTTGATGCGCTCTTGACCTCGATCCCGTGATCGCGTTTCAGCAACGCCATCACTTCCTGGCTCGAGGTGTTCAGCAGCTCAGCGACTTTGTAAATCCGGACTGTTGCCATTCAGTTCTTTGTGTTCAAAAGTTGCGGCAGTTGTGTGATCCCTGCATACGGCCTACTGCGAGCGATCCGAATCGTCTGCCGCGACCGCGGCAGCCTCTCCAGCCTCTTCCGCTTGCGCCGCGACGTCGACGTCCGTCGGAGACGCGGCTTCAGCAGCGGGCGGCGAATCCGGAGGGACATCGGATCCGGAGGGCTCGTCGGCCGTCGGCGGTTCGCCGAGTCCGCCAAGCTGCGCTTCCACCTCGCGCCGCTTTTCTTCCTCGCTCTTGATGTCGATCTTCCAGCCCGTCAGCTTGGCCGCGAGCCTTACGTTCTGTCCTTTCTTTCCGATCGCGAGCGACAACTGCTTGTCCTCGACGACCACCTCCATCACTTTCTCCGCATCGTCGACGATCGACACGCGCTGGACTTTCGCCGGGCTGATCGCATTGGTGACAAACACGATCGGATCTTCCGACCACTCGACGATGTCGATCTTTTCACCACGAAGCTCGCGGATGATCGACTGCACGCGCGTGCCTTTCATCCCGACGCAGGCACCCACCGGATCAACGTCGCGCTCTCGCGAATAGACCGCCACCTTCGCGCGATCGCCCGCTTCCCGGACCGCGCCCCGGATCATCACCGTGCCGTCGTAGATCTCGGGCACTTCCTGTTCGAACAGCTTGATGAGGAGGGCGGGATCGGTTCGCGACAACACGATCTGCGGTCCCTTCGCGCTCCGATTGACGCCGCGAATCACGGCTCGCACTCGGTCGCCGACGGTGTAGTTTTCCGCCCGCGACTGTTCCTTGCGCGGCAGCTGTGCCTCGACGCGCCCGAGTTCGACGATGATGTCGCCGTTCTCGAACCGCTTTACCATCCCGCTGACCACTTCGCCGACGCGCTGGCTGTATTCGGAGTAGACGTTTTCCCGTTCCGCCTCGCGCACTTTCTGGAAAATGACCTGCTTGGCGGTCTGTGCGGCGATGCGGCCGAGATCTTCGGTCGGTCGTGGAAACTCGATTTCCATGTCGACCTCGGCCTCGTCGCCGTATAGCTGCTGCGCTTCCTCCAGCGAAATCTGCGTCGATGGATCGGTCACCTCGGCGACGATCTTCTTGACCGCGTAGAGCTCGAGCTGCCCGCTATCGGTGTTGAACCGGGCGCGCAGGGCCTCGCTCTTGTATCGCTTCCGTGCGGCCGCTTCAAGCGCGTCCTGCACCGCATTGATGATGATGTCCGGTTCGACGCCCTTCTCTTTCGCGATGGCGTCGATCTGCTGGAGCAACGGATTTATCGTGGCCATATTCTTTAGCTATCAGCTTTCAGCTCTCAGCTGTTCGCGACAGCGCCTCGCCGTTCAGTCGTCTTCTTCTTTTCTCAAACTGACAGCTGATGGGCTGACAGCCGAGAGCTTCTTAAAACTCCACTTCGAGCCGCCCCCGCTTGATGCGAGCGAGCGGCACGCGGTGGACCTTCCGTCCTTGTTCGAGCAGCACCGCGCCGTTTTCGACGCCCGCGAGCCGTCCGGAAAACGCGGACTGCCCCTCCACCGGCTCGCTCGTCACCAGTTTCGCCAGTCGTCCCTGAAATCTCCGGTAGTCTGCTTCGTGCCGAAGGGGCCGGTCGAGACCGGGTGATGAAACCTCGAGCGTGTACGCGTGGCCGATCGCTGCAGTTTCGAGGTCATCCTCCTCGACGTCGAGCAGCGCGCTCAAGTCCTGACTGACGCGCTGGCAATCTGCAATACCGACCGATTCCTCTTCGAGCCTGCGCCTGGCTTCTTCCCGCGTCGCAGCCGGCTGGAGCCCGGATGGGCCGGTATCCGGCCGATCGATGATGACCCTGAGGACCGTTCCTGCCGATTCACGGCGCAGCTGGACGTCGAATACTTCGAGCCCGTAGCTCCGCGCCACGCGCTCCGCGGCCGCCCGGACGCGTTCCAACTCCTGACCTGATGGCGTAGAAACGACCCCTGAAAAACAAAAAGTGGGCAACGGCCCACTCGGGTACCTTACTCGAACCTGCCACCCATAAATATAACATGGCGCGGTCTAAAGACTGCGCCCTACAACCATCTCGTCATGCTTGGGGCGGCGTTTCATACCCCGGCAAGCGGAGCGGCAATAAGATCATATCCGCGAGCCTCGACGATTCGCGCACGGATGAGCTGGCCGGCCCGATACGCCTCCGGGTCACAGTCGGTCAGGAAGACGACCGGGTCAATGTCGGGCGCCTGCCCTTCGAGCCGTCCCTGAACGACCAACTCGTGTTCAGGCGAAAGACCATCCACCAGAATATCGACCTCGGCTCCGACGCGCGCTTTCTGATTCCGAATCACTATCTGTTTTTGCGCGGCCATTAACGCGTTGCGACGGCGTCTCTTCACTGCAGTCGACACGTCGTCGGAGAAGGCAAACGCACGCGTGCCTTCCTCGTGGGAGTAGGTGAAGACGCCAACGTGATCGAACTGTGTCTCGGCGACAAACCGCTCGAGTTCGTCGAATTCGTCTTCCGTTTCCCCGGGGAAGCCGACAATCAACGTCGTCCGAAGAGCAACACCGGGGACCCGGTCACGGATGCGTTGCAACAGGGCGTCGTACGCCTTGCGGTTGCCAGGGCGCCGCATGCGTTTCAGCACCGCGGCCGACGCGTGCTGCAATGGCAGGTCGACGTAGCGGCACACCTTCTCACACTCTGCCATCGTATCCAGCACGTCATCGGTGATTGTGGTTGGATACAGATAAAGAAGTCGAATCCAGTCGAGCCCCTCCACGCGATTCAGCTCGCGCAACAGTCGGCCCAGTGCTCCACGTTCGCCGCGGTCAATCCCATAGAACGTCGTGTCCTGCGAGATGAGAAGCAGCTCGCGAACACCTCGCGCGGCAAGCGCTCGCGCTTCACGAACGATTGATTCCGCCGGACGGCTTCGATACTTCCCGCGCAGCGTTGGAATGATGCAGAACGCGCAGGTGTAATCGCATCCTTCCGCAATCTTCACGTACGCATAATGCTTCGCCGTCGTCAGCAGGCGAGGGGTGTCGGCGTCGTAGATGTATGTTGGAACTGATGCTGTTCGCTGCTCGGACGCCTGCCGGGATCCGGTGTCCGGTGTCCGGCAGCCGGTGTCCGTTGTCCGGGATGCGGGATCCGCGAAGTGCTTGGATCGGAACAAGCGTAACGGTTTCGCTTCGGCCGAAGATCGGATCCCGGATCCCGCACCCCGGATCCCGGCAGGGTCCCCGATCGCCGCTAGGATGTCGGGGACCTCTCCGGTCCCGAGCACCGCATCGATCTCCGGAATCTCTTTCTTCAACTCCTCTCGATAGCGCTCGGCGAGACAACCTGTGACGACGAGGCGCGCACAGTTGCCGCTCTTCTTGTGCTCCGCCATTTCGAGGATCGCGTCAATCGATTCCTGCTTTGCGCGATCGATGAAGGCACACGTATTGACGACCAGCACCTCCGCGTCTGCGGCGTCAGGTGTCAGCTCGTGACCGGCGTCACGCGCGATGCCGAGCATCACTTCGCCGTCGACGAGGTTCTTCGGGCAGCCGAGGGACAGAAAGCCAATCTTCACGGATAAATCCTGTAGAGCATTCTCGGGTACGGAATCGCTTCTCTCAGATGTTCAATTCCGCAGATCCAGCTGACGACGCGTTCGATCCCCATACCGAAACCGCCGTGCGGCACACTGCCATAACGGCGAAGATCGAGGTACCACTCGAACGCTTCTTTCGGCAGTTTGTGTTCTTCGATGCGAGCCACCAGCAAGTCGTAATCGTTGATGCGCTCACCGCCGCCGATGATTTCGCCATACCCTTCGGGCGCGAGCACGTCGACGCACAGCGCGACGTCAGGTCGCTCCGGATCCGGTTTCATATAGAACGCCTTCACGGCGGATGGATATCGATGGACACATACCGGACGATCGAAGTTCTCAGAGATTGCGGTTTCGTCGGGAGCACCGAAATCGCCCCCCCACTCGAACGGGAGTCCCTTTTCCTTGAGCAGCTTTGCGGCTTCGTCGTACGACAGGCGCGGGAACGGCGCGGTTACATTCTGCAGCTTTGACGTGTCGCGCTCCAGCGTCTTCAGTTCCGCCTGACGTCGCTCGAGCACGCGCTGGACGACGAAGACGACGAGCGCCTCTGCGAGATCCATGACATCGTCGAGTGTGGCGTACGCCATCTCGGGCTCGACCATCCAGAATTCCGTGAGGTGACGGCGAGTCTTGGATTTTTCGGCGCGAAACGTCGGGCCGAAGCAATACACACGGCCAAGCGCCATCGCGTTTGCTTCGTTGTACAGCTGACCGCTCTGTGTCAGATACGCCGTTTCGTCTTCAAAATACTGGACCGGAAACAGCGTCGTTGTCCCCTCGCAGGCCGCGGGCGTAAAGATCGGTGTGTCAGCGAGGATGAAGCCGCGTTCGTTGAAGAAGTCTCTGACCGCGTTGATCACTTCGTGGCGCACGCGCAGGATTGCCTGCTGACGCTGGGAGCGGATCCACAGGTGGCGTCGATCCATCAGGAAGTCGACACCGTGTTCTTTCGGTGAAATCGGGAAGTTCTGTGACTCGGAGACGACCTGCAGGCCGGTGACGTCGATCTCGAAACCGCCAGGCGCCCGCGCGTCAGCGCGCGGAGTTCCTTCGACGATGAGTGAAGTCTCCTGGGTGAGATGGTCCGCCTGCTTGAACGCTTCGTCGCCGACCGCCTGTTTCGACATGACGCACTGGATGAAGCCGGTGCCATCACGCACAGTCAAAAAATGGATTTTGCCGCTCGAACGCCGATTATGCAGCCACCCCTTCAGCGTGACGGGCTGTCCGGCGTGTTTCGCGATGTCCTGGATATAAGCAGTCATGACTGTGCAAGCGTCCGCTCGAATCGTTGCCGCGCGCGGCGAGCATCGTCGAGAACCGTCTCGGGGGCGCTGGTATTTGCGAGTTCCATCAAATACGTTCCTTCGTACCCGATCTTCTGCATCGTCATCAGCGCCATGTCCCAGTTGATCGAACCGCCATAGGGCACCAGATGGTCGTCGTTGCGCTTGCGATTGTCGTGAACGTGGGTCGCGATGACATGCTCGGCGGCGGTTTCAATCGTGTCGGCGACATCGCCCATCAGATGGGCATGCCCGAAGTCCAAGCAGATGCCGGCATGGTCGGCGTTCAAATCCTGCTCGATCAGCGACACGAGAGACGGAGCCGACGACAGATCGTTGGGGATCACCTCGAGCGCGACACGAACGCCGAACGGTTCTGCGAGGCGGCAAATCTCATCGGCGCTGCGAAACGCGGACCCGCGATTGTTGTCGCCCGTCTGGCTATAGGCGGTCGGCGTCCCGAGATGAACGGCGAGAACCTGAAACGGAATGTGCCGGGCAATCCGGAGCGCAGCCTCCGACTCGCGAACGGCCTGCTGTCTCTTCGCGTTATCACTCAGGGCATTCGAGAGGGGCCCGTCCCACTGGCCGTTGAGGTGGCTCTCAGCGATCGGTGCATGCACACTCGCCAATGTCAGGCCGGTCTCCGACAACCACGCAGCCAGGTGCGCGATCGCCGCCTCGTCGTGGTAATCGAAGTGACTCCGGGTCGCAAACAGCTCGATGGTGTCGAACCCGTAAGATGCGATTTGCTCGAGGTGCTGCCGATCGAGGCGACGGTCGTGGTACAGGTGCGTGCTTATCCCGAAGCGCATAGGGAGAACCACTAATTGTACCAGCAATCGGGCTGTATTCCGAAGCTTTCACACTCACGCTGCGATCGTGACAAGAAACAGGAAAGGAGAACTCCCTTCTCCCTTCTCCTTTCCTATCTCTAAGCTGTGATTGGCGCCCGGCTCTGTTCTCCCTACCGGAATTCCTCCACCAACGTCCCGAGCAGTTCGCGCATCTTGCCGAATTGCGGAAGCTGGTCGAGGTTCGTGCGGACGTACCGGAGTGTGCGTGGGATGTACTGAATGTAGACGGGATTGCGTCGAGCGGTGGTCTGGTATCCGAACGTGCCGAGCGCTTTCAGATTGCGCTGCACGGCCATCATGTCAAAACGCTGCCGAAACTCGCGCTCCTCCCCGGTCCGTCCGTTGAGGGCGAGGAAGTACGCGATCAGTTCGCTTACGGTCTCTTCGGGAAGATCGACGTAGGAGTCGCGAAGGAGCGACGCGAGATCGTAGGTGTCTGGTCCCATTCGCGCGTCCTGGAAATCGATGATGTAGAGTTCGCCGCTGTGCAGCATCAAGTTCCGGCTGTGATAGTCGCGGTGGCAGAGGACACGAGGCTCGGCGGCCAGCGTTTCGACGATGGCGGCAAATTCGCGCCGCAACTCCTCTTTGAGTGGTGTTGCGATCACCACACCTCGATATGCCTCGATGAAGTGCTTGATGAAGAAGTCCAGCTCCCACGTCAGCTTCTCGACATCGAAGGCGATCGCGTAAGGCAGGTACTCCGGCGATGCGAGGTCCGCTCCCCGGCGCTGAAGTGTGGCGATGAGAGCGACGGCCTGACGGTACAGCGCCGCGTGTTCGGCAGCACTCGCCGCGCCAAGGTGCGCCTGCAAGGTGACGTCGCCAAGATCGGCAAGGGCGAGCACGCCGAGATCGTCGGCATGACCGAGTACAGTCGGAATCGGCACAGGCATCGTGGCGAGAAGTCGCGCGACGTTGACGAACGGCAGTTTCTCGAACTCGAACGGTGCCGCGTGCAGTGAAAGGACGATCGAGCCGCTGTCGGGCAACAGGACGCGGAAGTAGCGGCGATCTGATGCATCACCGGTCAGCGGCACGACGCGCGGCGCGCGCGACGCGAGTCCACTGCGCGTCAAGTAGCCGTCAATCTTTTCCTTGGCTTCGATGCCGTCACGCTGATCGGGAATGGTGGCCATGCTTGGTCCTTCCTTGGTCCTTCCGCTAAAGGCGGAAGCCACAATGAAGTTAGAAATCAGCGATCAGTAAGTTTCCTTCGACCCGCTGTCGCCCCGTGGGCACATGATCCCGAGCTGGCACGATCGCGGAGCGCTGATACCGCGCTCCCGCGGGCACCATCACACCGTCGCAGAGGATGCATTCAATGAGTTCGGCGCCGGCGCCGATCTTCACATCATCCCATATTGCCGTACCGACGACCGACGCCGTTGGATGAATTTCGACGCGGCGCCCGCCCGCCAGGCGGTCTCCCTCCAAGCCGGCCAGATGAATCGACGTCTCCAGGTAATCCGCGGGCGTGCCGATGTCGCGAAACGTCGCGTCGCACACAAACGCTCCGATGCTCTGTGGATGAGCTGCGAGCAGGCGGGGGTAGATTTCGTTCACCGTTTCCGAGGGCACGCCATCGGTCAACGACTCGAAGACGCGGGCGTCGGCGATCTGAACACCCACGAAATGATACGAGCGGTTCGCTGATCCTGCGCGGGTGAAACCTGTCACCCACCGCTCATCAGAGACCAGCACGCCGCCATACTTGTCCGGCCGCGGATTAGGGATCAGCGCCATCGTGACAATTGCGCCAGACGTGGTGTGGGCGGCGAACATGTCGGCGAGGCGCACGTCTGTGAGCGTGTCTCCGTTCACGATCAGAAACCGCTGCCCGCTGCTCGTTGCTCGCTCCTCGGTCTTGGCTCTTGTTGTGTCAACCAGCAGTGGCAGGGCGTGTCTTGGACCGCCCGCAGATCCAAGGACCGGGTTTTCCCATGAATAGCGCACCCGTGCGCCGAGGTCCGACCCGTCACCCACCGATGCGGTGATCGACGCCGGCTGGTGATGAAGGTTGAGCACGAGATCGCGAATGCCTTCCGACACGAGCCATCGGATAACGCGTCGCGCAAGCGTGTCGCCGTTGACGGGAACGGCTGCCTTGGCGCGCACGCGGGTCAGCGGCGTCAGGCGTGTTCCGAGACCGGCGGTCAGCACGAGTGCCTGCAGCGCAGTATCCGCTGCCTCCGGCACCGTCATGCGCCCGGATCGAACACCATGTCGGAGCCGTTCAGGCCGTACTTCTCGCGATGTTGAAGGAAAAGAGAGCGATAGGAATCGACAATGTAGTCGTCGGAGGTACGGCCGATTGCGACGGTCATATCGGCAATGCCCTGCTCGGTGCCTTCGATCTCCACGAACACGCCGACCGGTGTTTCATCGATCGCGACGATCACATCCTCGTGCGAGAACTCTTCGCGATACTTCTCGTACCGGAACCAGACGTGCAGCCCGATCTCGCCAAAGACGCGCACGAGCATCTCGCCGTCGCCGACGACCGTCTCGAGCTCTTCCCGCACCTTCATGGTCGAGGGCTGCACCGGGCCTTTGTAGGTGATGCGACTCTTTCCATTCTCCATCCGCACACGGAGCACACACCGTTGACGCCGTAGTTGTTCGTCTTCGGTGTCGAGCAGCGCATCTTCCTGCAGCCTGCGGCCGTAGAGCGGCAGCGCGCCGGCGGCGACAACCGCCTCGCGCGCTTCGCTCGCCGAGCTGAATCGCAGCTTGATTTCGCGCTCGAGAATCGTCGTGCTCATGAAGGATGGCTCCTTATTGCAATGTTTCCGACGACGGCGACGACGGAGACTACTACTAACGGGGCGCTCCTGTCATTCTCAACTTTCGGCCGATGGGAGAATTGACAAGCCTACACCGCGATCGGGCGTGACGCGGCGCGCCACAACAGCCGCCGCACAGTCACGTACATCACGAAACACTCGACCGCAAACGGCGGGAACCCTCCGAACCCGAGAATCGGCATCTCGAAAATTTTGAGCTCGGGAAGAATCGGCACGTTGTAAATCCACTTTGTTCCGTTCCAATAGTTCCAGAACTCCCAAATCACGCCGCAGATGAGCCCGGACAACATCAGATTGATCAATCGTCCTGGTCGGCGTTCTCGCAAGTCGCCGAGGATTGATTCGCCGCCTGTTCGCGCATTGACCGGATCCAGCAAGAAGATGAATCCAAGCCAGATCGGTGCCGCGAGATACGTCGAATGCACGACCATCGGAATCACAACCATGACAAAACCCGCGACGACCGCGCTCCATGCGGCGGCCCCTAATCGCTGCGGTGTCGGCGGATGTCGAAGAGCTTCGGACCGCCGCCGGTTGCGATAGGAGGCGACGACTTCAGCGGTTTCGAAGATCGCCGGCGTAATCGTCGCGAACGACCAGATATATCCGAGGTCGCGCACAACGCGGTTTTCAGGAAGTCCGACGTAATACCAGTTGTGAATCGAATACCTGTTGTAAAGCTCGAAGACCACCCATAGCGGAACCGACGCGCAGGCGACAAACAACAGCTCGGCGCGGTTGTCGTTGAGCCAGGAATTCCCGCGGCGCTTCCACACGAGTGCATCTGCGAGAAGGATGTAGCCGGTCCAGGCGATCGGCGTGTGCCAGTGATAGAAGGGTTCGACGCGCGCAAGCACGCCGATTTGCGAGACAACCATCACGACGAGACCGAACCAGCCGTAAAACGGGAGTTTGCGCATAAAAAAAGCCGGCGGACGTGAGTCCGCCGGCCCTGATTGTAGCGTCTCCGGAGCAGCCGGCGGCGAGCAGCCAACCGCCAACCGCCAACCGCGGTTATCGCTTCGTCATCGTGACGAAGATTTCCTGTCCCTCGCGCCAGACCACCAGGAACACCGGACGTCCTGCGGCCGCGTTCTGCAGCGCCCGCGTCACCTGGCTCACGTTCGCGACCGGCTGACGATTGACTTCGACGATGACGTCGTTTGGCTGGACGCCGGCATTGGCCGCGACGCTCCCGCGATCGACGTCCGCCACGATTGCGCCCCCCCGGCCACTCGGCAAATCCAGGTTCCGGCTAATCTCGGGCGTGATCGGCTCGAGCTGCATGCCGAAGTCGGTCGCAGTTGGCGCTTCGCGATCCGGCCCGTTCTGCCGCGGCGATCGACCACCGTTCGCTTCCGCCTCGAGATCGAGTTCGTCGGGCGTGATGCTCAGCGTCTTCTTCTGGTTCTCGCGATAGCGATAGATGGTGACTGGCACGGTCGTTCCCGGCTTGGTGGCGACAACCATCGACACGAGCGAGTCGCTGTCGGTCACCGGCCGGCCGTTGAATTCGACGATCACGTCACCGCGCTGGAGCCCGGCCCGCGCCGCCGGCGACCCCTCATTGACCGACCCGACGACCGCGCCGTTCGTGTTCGGCAATCCGAACTCTTTGGCCAGGTCCTTGGTTATCGGATCGCGATTGATCGTCACGCCAATCACGCCACGCGAGATCTTGCCCGTTCGCAGCTGCGGCAGCAGTTCACGAATCGTGTTGATCGGCGTCGCGAAGCCGATCCCGATGTTCGCCGAGCGCGTCGCGTCGGTGTAAATCGCGGTGTTCATGCCGATCACTTCGCCGCGAACGTTGAGCAGCGGTCCACCGGAATTGCCGGGATTGATCGCGGCGTCGGTCTGAATCATCGGCTGCTGACGTGTCGCCGTGCCGCCGAACGGCCGATCGAGCGCGGAGATGACGCCGACGGTGACGGTGTGGCCAAGGTTGAATGGGTTGCCGATGGCCATGACCCAGTCGCCCTGCTGCATCTGCGCCGAGTCGCCGAACCGCGCTTCCTGGAGCGCCGTCGACGGCATTTCCGTCAGCTGGAGAAGCGCGCTGTCGGTCAACGCATCGTGCCCGACGACCTTTGCCGGGTATTCCTCGTTGCGCGCCGCGCCAACGAACGCCACCGTGATCTTGTCGGCTCCTTCGATCACGTGATTGTTCGTCAAAATGTATCCACCCTTGTCAATCACGAAGCCCGTTCCGGCTCCTTCGGTGAGTTGCCCCTGCGGCGGGCGGCGGCGAGGCTGTTGCCGTGGTGCGTCCGGCATCTGCCCGCCAAAGAACCGGCGAAGCAGATCGTCTCCTCCGGGGCCGCCGAAGAACTCGGTCAGATCCTGCGTGCGCTGCCGCGACTCGGTGCGAATGTTCACGACCGTTGGAATCTGCGCTTTGGCGATATTTCTGAACGTGGTGGCGTCGATCGGGCCGCCGAGCGGCGTGCTGTTCATCGCCGGCATCGCCACCATCTGCGCCGAAGAAGCGGGCGTCAAATCGAGGCGCGACGCGATGACCATCCCGACGGCGAGCGACGCAATCGCGATGAGAACGGCGTAGAAGAGTGTGGTCTTGCGCGTGGACATTGATGTTTCTCCGATGTGCATGTGTTGCGGATGTTCGTTGTATGTTTTCGGTTGATCTTTCCCGTTTCTTAAACAAGTGCAATGATTTCCGTCTGCATCGGCCCGGTCACTTCGGCACTGCGTTCGCCAACATACATGTTGATCTCGGTGCGCACGCCGAACTCCGTCGTGTAGATGCCCGGCTCAATCGTGAACCCTGTTCCCGGGATCAAGCGGCGCTCGTCGTGCGTTTCGTAGTCGTCCATGTGAACACCGTTGCCGTGCACGTCCTCCCCGAGGCTGTGACCGGTGCGATGGATGAATTGAGCGCCGTAACCCGCGCGCTCGATGACGCTCCTGGTCGCACGGTCGACTTCGAAGCCGCGCAACTCGCGCCCTTCGCGAGCCGCGCTTTTCACGAGATCGATTCCGGCGTCTCGTCCATCGCGCGCCGCCGCAAACGCCTTCGCATACGTCTCCGGCACGGCGGATCCGGTAAACCCGACCCAGGTGATGTCAGCAAAGACTGCGCCGGGCGTTGCAAGCTTGCCCCAGAGGTCCAGCAGGACGATCTCGTCTCGTCTGATTTCACGAAATGCGGTGGCCGTCGGTTGATAGTGCGGGTTGCCGGCGTCTTCCTGAGCCGAGACGCAGGGCGCCGAGTCGCTGATCAAGCCTTCTTCTTTAAACCATTTGACCATTGCCTGTTGTACGTCGTACTCCGTCAACGGCTGACCGATGCGCAACCGTATCAAGTCGAACGCGCGGTCCTTGATCCGGTAGAGCCGGTCGGACGCGGCGCGGTGTGTCCCAAGTGCCTCATCCGACCAAACCGCCTCGAACCGCTGGATGAGATCTCCTGAGGATACGACGTCCACCCCGAGTTGCCGAACCGCCTCGACCGTTCCGGCGTCAACGCGAGAGACGTAGGGAATCGCGTTGCCGGGCGAGTATTCCATCGCGACGCGCTTCATGCCCTGCAGCAACCGCTTCAGCCCTGCCGCCAGTTGCTCGCGGCCGGCATACGGTTGTTTGTCCCCGGGAAGCCTGTCCAGATTGTGACGCTCGATCGCGTGCACGAGACCCCGCGGCGCCCCTTCCGCAGGCACGAGGTAATACCATCGCCGTGTCGAAAGTTTCGCCGACGACGCGAGATCGGTCAGCCGCCGTGCGATCGGATTTGAGCCGTGAAAATCGTAAAGCAGCCAGCCGTCGAGCCCGTCTTTCTTGAGCGCCTGCTGCACTGCTGGTATCGGCAACGCCATCGGTTCAGTATAACAAGTCAGTTCCGGGGGGTTCCTCCCCGTGGCGCGCGTAACTTTTGCCACGAGTTCTGATGACTAAGACGACGAAAGTCTTCGTATAGTTGTTAAGTTTGTAAACACTCGGCCCGTATAATCAACACAGTGAACAAGCCGGGATCCGGGGTGCGGGATCCGATCGGATCCCGGACACCGGACTACGGATCCCGACGTCATGGACCGCGATTGCAGACTCATGCCACGCAAATTTCACATCCTCCCACTCGCGGCGTTCCTCGCGGGCGTTCCTCTTGCCGGCCAAACGCCGCAATCGCCGACTCAGACACCGCCGACGTTTCGAGTCGAGGTCAACTACGTCGAGATCGATGCGCGCGCAATCGACGCGCAGGGCAACTTCGTGGCCGATCTGAACGAGAGCGATTTTCAGATCCTCGAGGACGGGGCCCCGCAGGCAATCAAGGTATTCACGCGTGTGAATCTCCCCGTCGAACGCCAGGACCCACCGCTCTTCAAGACCGCGCCGATCGAACCGGACGTGCGCAGCAATCACGAAGAGTTCAATGGTCGCGTGTTCGTGCTCGTCCTCGACGATCTGCAGACTGACTTCCGGCGCTCGACGCGGGTGCGGCGCGCGGCACGGCAATTCATCGAGCGCTACGTCGCCGCCAACGATCTTGCGGCTGTCGTCTACACCGGCGGCGTCGCCGATCACGGACAGGAATTCACCAATAGCCGCTCTCGCTTGATCGCCTCGGTCGAGAAGTTTTCGGGCAACAAACTTCCGTCGGAGTTGATGTCGAAGCTCGACGACTACTATCGCGCGCAGCAAATGCGGGAGCCGGTCAGGGATACCAACCTCGCCGAACGGGGCCACAAGGCGCGCAATTCACTGATCACCCTCAAAAATCTGGCGGAGTACCTGTCGAGTGTTCGCGGACGGCGAAAGGCTGTGGTGTGGTTCGGTGAAGGCATTGATTACGACATGGACAATCCCTTCACGCCGGACAGCAACATCCTGCGCGATACGATGAAAGACGCCATCGCCGAAGCGACGCGCGCCGGCGTCAGCTTCTATGGTGTCGACGCGCGAGGACTGGGCGCCGGCCTCGACGATGTGATCGACATCGGGAGCCTACCGCCCGACGATCCGGCGTTTGCGTCGCCGTCGACGATCATTCAGAACGAAGTTCGCCGCGCGCAGGACCAGATTCGAGTGCTCTCGGAGCAAACCGGAGGCTTCGCCCTCATCAATCAGAACGATTTCAGCTCGGGGTTCGAGCGGATCGTTGCCGACAACAGCAGCTACTACGTCCTCGGTTACTACCCCACCAATGACAAACGGGACGGACGCTTCCGCAAAGTCGAAGTGCGGGTGGCGCGACCCGGCGTGAAGGTGCAGGCGCGCAACGGCTACACGGCGCCTAAGGGGAAGCCGGCGGCGGCCAACGCCAAGGTGGATCCCAAGGTGCCACCGGAGATCATCGATGCCCTGGCCAATCCGATTCCGGCAGCCGGCGTCGTCTTTTCGGTATTTGCCGCACCGTTTGTCGGTCCGGGCTCGAAAGCGTCGATTGCGCTGGCGGTCGAATTCGCGCCATCAACGCTGCGGTTTGTCGAGCAGAACGGCAAATTCAATGAAGACATCGAACTGCACGTGCTCGCGATCGATGCTTCGGGAAAAATGCAGGACGGCGGTCCCACAACTGTTCCTCTTCGCCTCAGCGCGGCGAGTCGCGACGCCGTCGCGGCAAATGGCTTCCGCGTCCTTCGCCGGCTGACAGTGCCTCCGGGGCGTTACCAGATCCGCGTCGCCGCAAAGGAATCGAACGGGAACACGGTGGGCACGGTAAGGCAGTTGATTGATGTGCCGGACTTTTCAAAGGCGCCGCTGCTGCTGAGCGGGATCGCGATCGCATCCAGATCGGCGCTTCGCACACCGACCGCGAATCCAGATCCACAGTTCAAAGATGTCCTGCCGGGGCCACCGACGGCGAGCCGTGAATTTCCCCGCGGCGACACACTCGCGATTTTCGCTGAAGCGTACGACAACCAGCCGGCACCTCCGCATCGCGTGTCGATCGCAAGCAGTATTGTGACCGACGATGGGCGTGAGCTCTTCGCCGCGGCCGACGAGCGATCGAGCGATGACCTTCAGGGGAAGAAGGGCGGGTACGGGTACACGCGTGAACTGCCGCTCGGCGATCTTCCATCCGGCCGGTACGTCTTGCGTGTGACCGCGAAATCGCTGGTGAGCAATGGCGGAAGTGCAACCAGGGAAGTGGAGTTCCGAATTCGATGACCTCTGCCGGGATCACCACGGTCGCAAAGGGACACAGCAGTGAGATCGTCGACGCGGCCCGGCACGTAATCCGCGACCCCGGGGCGTGGCAGGCACTCTGGTCGGCGCACGCCGGATCGGGTTCAGAACCTCCGCATGTGGACTTCGCCACCAAGATGGTCGCGGCGGCATTCGCCGGCGAGCGCCCAACTCCCGGCCATGAAATCGAAATCGTCGACGCACGACATGGGTCGGCCTCGCTCGCCGTCCTCGTCCGCGAAGTCCAACCGGCACGCGGCACGACCGCGGCGCAGATGATCGTGACGCCGTTCCACATTGTGGCGCTGCCGCGTTATGAAGGTGACGTCCGCTTCACAGATACGTCAGGAACACCCTTCCGGCAAACGCACCACGAGGACGTCACCGTACGGCAGCAGCCGAATCACGATGTGGATCGCCTCTTTGTTCGCGCCGCGGCTGAAGCGGCCGCGCCGTCGTCAACGGGACTCGATCCGAACTTTGCGGCGGCGCTGACCTATCTTGCGGGACCGTTTTCAGGGATTCTCATTTTGCTCGTCGAGCGCAGCAACGGCTTCGTGCGCTTTCATGCGTGGCAGTCGATTCTCGGTCTCGGAGGGTTGGGCCTGTTGTCGGCGGGCACACTGATCTTTTCGTTCCTCACACTGCTCATCTCGCCGATGGTGTTCACGGTGATGTATCGGCTCTCCGAGGTGCTTGCGATCGTGTGGGTTGTCGCGTGGGTGGTCTGCCTGATCAAGGCATTCGGCGGGTCGCGGTGGCACATGCCGGTCGCGGGCCGCTATGCCGAGCGGCTGGCCACGGATCGACACGGATAAGCAGCCACGGAAAAACGCGGCTCACAAACAAGCCACGGAAAAACACCGATAAACACGGACAAAAAAACAAACACGGAATGACACAGATCCGATCCGTGTTATTCCGTGTTCTTCCGTGGGCTAATTGTTTCTGTGTTCTTCCGTGGCGTTAATCGAATTTCTTTACTCGCTTCAGCTTCACCTCGCCGCCGGCGTGTGAGAACTGATACTGGCTGGCGCCGACACCGTCTTTGTACGGCGACTTCATCGTGATGTCGATGATTTCTCCGGGCATGAACGGTTTGCGATACGCCTGCTGGTCGCCGGTGATCACTTTCGGCGGATTGCCCTTGTCGTACCAGTATTCATCGACTTTGAGCAGCGACACAGGAGCAGTCGACAGGTTCTTGACCTTCAGCACCGTGACGATTTCGTTGCCGACTCTTTTTGATTGCCCTACCTGCATGAACTGGATGTCTGCGGTGCCCTTCAGCGGCTTGATGAACTTTGCTGGCGCCGCGGGCGGTGTCGTGGCTGGAGTCGGTGCCGGGGCTGCGGCCTTTGCCGCTGGGGCCTGTGCCGGTTTGGACTGAGCGAAAACTGAAACCACGCCGAAGGCGAGGAAAACGATAACGGAGGACGCAAACGCGAAGCGTTTCATGACCACCTCCCTGGGGATGGGGAGAACCGGGAACGGGGGCATTATAGGCCTCTACATCTCTCCGTTCCAGTCCTCCGGTTCGGGTCTCGAGGAGCGGAAAATCTCGAGGTGCCATTTGCCGCCACCCCAGGGTTCGATGCCCTCAGCAGCAACGACGTCGACCAGGATTTCGGCGAACATCCGCCCTTCAGGGTCTCCCTCGAGATGGTACGCGGCTTCATCCCAGGCAAACGACGGGTACAGCACCATCGTGAGGAACAGGTCGTATCCGTCGTCGACGACGATCAGCTGTCCGCAGGGGCGTTTCACCGTCGAGTGGTAGATCAGATACTTCTCGGCGCTGTGCGCGCGGATGTATCGCTTGAGCGCAAACTCGCGCGCAACGATCTCTTCAACCGCAATCTTTTTGTCCCAGCAGTCGCGGCAATATCGTTCTTCACCGCGAGGCTCGGAGATTTCCTTCGCGCCGCAGAGCGCGCATCGCGTCTGGACGACCGTTTTGCGGGACATTGGCCAATTGTACTACGTCGATTGCGGATTGCGGATTGATGAGTGCGGATTTCGGTGATTGTCGATTGTCGATTGAGATTGCCGACTGCGGATTTCGGTGATTGTCGATTGAGATTGCCGACTG
>Ga0114129_10001769_pt1 | contig 29451 bp, 23 predicted proteins | sample RhiMetdeltSRZDD1_FD_80071 | JGI IMG/M metagenome (GOLD analysis project Ga0114129, IMG submission 80071) | Populus rhizosphere microbial communities from Tennessee, USA - Rhizosphere MetaG P. deltoides SRZDD1 (version 2) (version 2) | ecosystem: Host-associated > Plants > Roots > Rhizosphere >... | reverse complement strand
TCGCAGCTCCACCCCGAGCTCGCGCAAGTGCCGTTCATCCTGGTCCACCCGGACGACCGCGCGGCCGGCGAGGTGAGCCAGTACTTCGCCTCCACGCACGACGTCGGGCCGACGGTGCTGTCGATGGTGGGAATGGACCCGCCCGGCTGGATGGGAGGCACAGACCTCTCCCCCATCCTCACCGGCGACAGCCCCGCCGAGAGCCGCGAGTTCCACTACGGCGGCATGTACAACCGCTTCTTCATCCGCACCGACGACTGGGTGCTGATCGGCGACAACCAGGGCAACGAGCGCACGCTCTGCGACCTGCGCGTGGACCCCCACGAGTTCACGAACGTCGTGAAGCAGAACCCGAACGTGAGCGAGGAGCTCTACCAGACGGTGCTGGACGCGGCCGGCGGGCCGCTGCCGTACTACGAGTAGGCGATCGCGGCCACGCCCGCCACGACGCACAGGGCGCCCGCCAGCCTTCGCACGCCCACCGCCTCGTGAAGAAAGACAGCGGCGAGGAGGGCGGCGATCACCACGCTCGTCTCCCTCACGGCCGCCACCGGCGCCGCTGGAGCGAGCCGGAACGCGGCGAGGACCATGAGGAACGCGCCGAAGGTCGCCGCGGCGGTCAGCGCCGTCCTGGCGCCCAGGTCGGGCGGCGTCCTCGTGAGCGCCGGGTAGAGCACGGCGCACGGCGCGACGACGAGACAGAGGTACGCGATCGGGTCGGCGTGCTCGACCGCCTCGGAATCCACGAGCGTGTAGGACGCAATGACGGCCCCGATCGCCAGCCCGAACAGCAGGTCACGTGGGGGTTGGGCGCTTTCCATTGCGAAACGGAAATGAAAAGCGCCCAACCCGACGAGAAGGACTCCCGCGGCGACCAAGAGAACCCCGACGGCGGCGCCCGCGGACACGTTCTCCCTCAATGCAAGAGCGCCGAAAACGAGGACCACGACCGGGGCCGACCCACGAGCGATCGGATAGATGACCGACAGCTCACCGCCGGCGTACGCCCGGGCGAGCAGAACGAAATAGGCAAGCTCGAGCGCCGCAGAGGCGGCGATGAAGGGCACGGCCTCCGCGGAAACGCCGCCGGTCACCAGCGCCGGTGGTGCCAGAAGCGCGACCCCGAAGATGAGGACGCCAGCGGTCGCTGCCCGGGTATCCCGCGCCCCAGCGAGCAGCACGTTCCAGCCGGCATGGAGAACCGCAGCGCCCAGCGCCAAGGCGAGCGCGCCGCCGCTCAGGAGTGCAGCGGCTCCTTCATCGACTCCGTCTCGGGAGCCTCGATGTAGGGCTGCTGCTCGTCCTGCTTCTCCTCCTCGTGGTACACCGACTCGGCGTTGACCGCCCAGATGTCGTGGTCGGCGCCGTCGACGAGGTTGTCCACGGCGCGCATGGCCGTGAGCATCGAGTGGTCCGAGTTGTTGTAGCGGTGCAGCCCGTTGCGGCCGACCTGGACGTAGTTGTCCAGGCCGTCCAGCCAGGTGCGCATCATCGAGACGCGCTCGGCGTACTCGGCGTCGTAGATCGGGTAGGCCTTCGGCACACGCTCCACGAACCCGAACTCGAGCTGGTCGCGGCGCGCGAGGCCGAGCTCCTCGAGCTCCCTCATCCCCAGCTCCACGAGCTTCTCGTCGTCGGTCTCCCAGAGCTCGTCACCTGCGAAGCAGAAGAACTCGAGTCCGACGCACGCCTTGGTCGGGTCGGGCACCATCCACGGGCTCCACGAGCGGAAGTTCTGGATGCGGCCGACGTTCACGCTCGGGTCGTGGATGTAGATCCAGTTGTCCGGGAAGATGTCGTCCCCGTTCAGCACCACCGCCACGGTGAGGAAGTCGCGGTAGCGCATCCCCTTGGCGGCGGCCACCACCTCGGGCCGCGGGTGCGGGTTCGCGATCCCCACCGCGTTGCGGAGCGGCAGCGAGGAGATCACGGCGGACGGCTCGAAGACCTGCTCGCCCACGTGCACGCGCACGCAGCGCTCGCCCTCGAAGTCCAGCTTGGTGACGCGGTGCTCGAGCAGCACCTGTCCGCCCAGGCGGCGGATGTCGTCGGTCATCGTCTCCCACATCTGGCCTGGGCCGTAGCGGGGATAGTTGAACTCCGAGATCAGCGACTTGATCTTGTCGCCCTTGTTGCCGAAGAACGCCGACTTGGCGGCGCTGAAGAACGACAGCCCCTTGATGCGCTGGGCCGCCCAATCGGCGCGGATCTCGGACGTGGGCACGCCCCATACCTTCTCGGTGTACGACTTGAAGAACTGGTTGAACAGCCAGCGGCCGAAGCGGTTGACCACCCACTCCTCGAAGGTGTCCTCCTTGCCCTTCGGCTTCACCTTGGCCCACAGGTACGAGAGGAACGCCTTGGTGAGATCGACCGGACCGAGCTTCTTGATCACGTCCGGGCCGCGCAGCGGGTAGTCGAGGAACTTCTTGTTCCAGTAGATGCGCGACATGCGCGGGCGCTTCAGGAACTCCTCGCGCATGATCTCGTGCCAGAGGTCGTCCACCTCCTTCACCTTGGTGAAGAAGCGATGCCCCCCGAGGTCGAAGCGATAGCCGTCGCGCACCGCGGTCTTGGCGATGCCGCCCACCTGGTCCTCAGCCTCGAGCACCACCACGGGTAGGCCCTTCTTCGCGAGCAGGTAGCCCGCCGTGAGGCCGGCGGGACCGCCGCCGAGGATCACGGTCGGCTTGTCGCGCATGTCGGGCCGCGCGAGGTTTGCGGGAGGCTGTGGCTTCGTCTCGTTCTCAGTCATCCGGTCTTCTCGTACATGACGCCACGCACTCCGATGCGCGTGGCACGGCGGTAGGTCCGGGGGACGGCCCCGTTGTTGAAGGCCGCCACCGGCTTCAGGCGCGGGTCTGTGGCGAGCGCCGCGCCCCACTGGGCGGACCGGCGCCTGACCAGCTCCGTCCAGGGCGCGTCCCAGTCATCCGCACGTGAGGTCACGGGATGAACGATGAGGACCCGCCCGCCGGGCCGCAGACTAGCAATCAGCGGCTCCAGGTTCGCCGATGGGGTGGCTTCCTTCAGCCTGTCGTAGCCGTCGGTCCAGTCCATGATCATGTCGTTCTCGACCGCGCCCAGCGGGTTGCCGAAGCGCAGCTCCGGCGCTCCGCCGAGCTGCTCCAGGTGGTACGCGAGCAGCGGTCCCTGCTCCGGCTGCATCGACAGGACGAGGTCGCCCTGGCGCAGCTCGGGCACGGCGTCCTTGCGCAGATCGGATGCGTTCGACTTGTTCTCGAGCCCGTAGCTCTTCGGGATCGCCCAGATCCCGAGCACGATCGCGAGCGCCACCAGACCGAGCGTTCCCGCGCGGGCGAGCCCGAGCGCGCCGAGCAGGAGCATCGGCCCGAGCAGCACGCCGAGGTAGCGGGTGGTCCAGGCGGGCGAGACCTGCGACACGATCCAGGCGACCGCGAGCGTGCCGAGCACGATCACCGCGCCGGAGAGGAGCGCGGTGCGCTCCTTGTCCTCCACGCGGCGGGCCAGGATCGCCGCGATCCCGGAGCCGCCCGCGAGCACCAGCGCCACGGTCGGCGTGCCGCCGCCCAGCAGGGACTTGGAGATCTGGACGGGTGCGCCGAAGTTCGGCGGGTTGAGCCACGGCGCTCCGGTGTGCTGCACCTGGTGGAGCAGCGTGGGCAGCCACGGCAGGTAGAGCAGCCCGACTGCTCCGAAGCCAATAAGCGCGTCCTTCCAGAAGCTCGACCGGTCCTCGGACACGTACCAGCACGGCACCAGCCCGATCGCGAGACCGGCGCCCAGGAACAGGCCCCAGTTGTGCGTGTAGAGCATGCCCGCGAGCAGGAGCATGAAGAGCGGCAGGTAGCGTCGGCGGCCGAACGCGAACACGTGCAGGAAGGCCGCCGTGGCCAACAGCGACATGACCAGCATGAGCGCGTACATGCGGGTCTCCTGCGCGTAGGCCGTCAGGAACGGGTTGACGGCGCACATCGCTGCGCAGAAGAGGCCGGCGCGGCGCCCGAAGAGGCTCCAGCCGGCCCAGAGGCCGCCCGGAATCGCGAGCAGCGAGACGGCCACCGACAGCGCCTGCGTCTCCGCGGGGCCGTCGCCCACGAGGTCCATCCACGCGGACAGCAGCATGTAGTAGAGCGGCGGCGAGCCGTCCACGCGCAGGATCCCGGGGATGTCGAACAGCGGCTGGGAGGCGATGCCGATCGAGAGCCCCTCGTCCATCCAGAGCGACTCGCCGAGCGAGTTCGTGCGCAGGAAGGCCGAGACCGCGAACAGCCCGAGCAGCACGAGGCACGGCAGCACGAAGCTGCTGGGCATCGAGCCGAGCCGCGGCAGGGCTCGTGGACGAGAAGCGACGCTTGCCACCCGGCGATCCTAGTGAGCGCTCCGCGCTCTCACTTGCCTATGACCTCAACCTTGCGCTGTCCGGGGCCCGACTGCTCCGGCGGCGGCGCCGTGGGCGCGTTCGGCCCGGCCGCGGGACAGCCGCCCGGCGGGTTGCCCTCGGGCGGGACGGTGAGCAGGCGCCACTTGCCCTGCTGGTCCACGAGCCGGTAGCGGTTGTCCGTCGGCTTCGTGACGAGCGGCCCGTCGGGCACCGTTCGCGTGCGGAACGCCACGCCCGGCGGCGGCGTGACCTTCCATCCGACGTTGATGCCGTGGACGCCGAGCTCGTAGGCCACCATCTGGGTCTGGAAGGGGCCGCTGAAGACGCCGCCGCAGGCGAGCAGCCGCTCCTTGCCCCCGTTGGCGTCGATAAGTGCCTTGAGATCGTGCCAGAGGTAGGCCTCGTGCTCGATCCCGCCCTGGACGCGGCCGGTGTTGTCGGCCTTGGCGACGATTGTCGGCGAGGCGATCGCGATCCCCGCGAACAGCGCGGCCGCCGCCGTGATCGCGCCGGCGCGGGGGCTGCGGTTTCCGAACCAGCGCTGGCCGAGCACCTCCACGCCCTGGAGCACCCGCACCGCCCCCACGCCTCCCAGCACCGACACCGCGGCGGTGGTGACCATCAGGTAGCGCTGGTTCCCGGCGAAGCCCGCCTCCGTCATCACGGCCACGAGCGCGAACCACGAGAAGCCGAGCGCAGCGAGCGCCAGCACCGCGCCCTGCTCACGGCGCCGCACCCAGGCCACGGCGGCCACCCCCACCGCCACCAGCGTTCCGGCCTCGACGGGCGCGACGGTGCTCTCGGCGAAGCGCTTGAAGAGCTCGACGGCCGGGTGCGCGGCGAAGGCCGCGCTGCCCGGGTTGGGCGCATTCGCGCGCGAGCCGGCGCGGAACGGCTCGCCCGCACCCCACCACTCGGGCAGGAACCAGAGCGCCGGCACGACAGCCGCGAAGGCCACCAACCGCAGCCGCAGCCGCGGCTCGAAGAACCACAGCCAGAGGCCGTAGAGGGCGAGGAACGGCCAGGCCTCGGGGCGCAGCAGGGCCGCGGCCACGCCGAGGTAGAGCGCGTGATCGCGGCGCCCGTCGAGATGGCGCTCGAAGCCCCAGAGCACCACGGCCGCGAGGATCGGCTCGGAGTTGCCGAGCGCGGCGTCGCGCACGTACTTGTTCGACGACAGCAGCGCGGCGAACGCGGATACCCCGGCGAGTGCCCCGTACACCCGCCCGCCGCTGAGGCGGTACGCCATCCGGTACGCCATCACGCAGCCGAGCAGGCCGCCGGCGCGGGCCACCCACAGCCAGAGGTACGGCGCCAGGTCCTGCCCGAGGAACGAGAACGGGACCGTGAAGAAGATCGGGAACGGCTTCCACGAAGGGCCGCCCTCGGTCACGAGGTCGAGGTGGGCGATCTCCCGCCCCCAGAGGATCCACGCCCATGGGTCGTAGGTGGGCGTTGACGGGAAGAGCAGCGTGAGCGCCGAGATCGCGAGACAGCCCGCGATGATCAGCGCCATCTGGACGCCGTGGCGCTCCAGTGCCGCTCGCCGGCCGACCGTGATGCTCTCGCCTCGGCGCGCCCCGATCGAAATGGCGGACATCGGCCGGCTTATGCGCGCGAGGCCTCGAGGCGCGCCGCCGACCGCAGCCGCGACCAGCCCCCGTAGCGGGTGACCAGCACGACTAGCCCGACCAGGGTGATCGGCACGTAGAGGACGAAGCGCAGCAGGATCACGTACGAGAGCGCGGCGGAGCCGCTGGCGCCGAGCGCCTTCGCGCCGAACGCGACGGCCGCGTCGAATGTCCCGATCGACCCCGGAGCGGCGGGCAGCGCCGCGACGAAGTTCGTGAGGGCGACGAGGTACAGCGCGCCGCTCACGGCGAAGTCGATGTCGAGCGCGCGGGCCACCGCCAAATACACCGTGGCCTCCAGCGACCACAGCACGAACGTCCCGCCGAGCAGAAGCACGCCACGCCGGTTCAGCAGCGCGCGCGGGGCGTCGGCCAGCGGGCGCAGCCAGTCGCGTGCGCGCTCGAAGACGTGGTGCGAGCGCAGCACCCAGATCACCACAGCCGCCGCGATCACGAGCAGCACACCGATGGCGGTCACCAGGAGCGGCCGGTCCGTGGGCAGCACCTCAGACGTGCTGAGCACGCCGTAGACGGTGACCACGAAGATCGTGACGAGCGCGATCACGTCGAGCACGCGCTCGGCCACCACGGAGCCGAGCAGCGTGCGCTTGCTCCCGTCCGAGCGCTGCGACAGCAGCACGACCCGCAGAGCCTCTCCCGCGCGCGCGGGCAGCACGTTGTTCCCCATGTAGCCGACGGTCGTGAGCGCGTAGCAGTCGATCCGCCGGGTGTGCACGCCGGTGGCCTCGAGAATCTGGTGCCAGCGTTCGGCGCGGACGAGCGTCGCGAGGGCGTACAAACCGATGGCCGCGACGAGCCACGCAATCGCCTCCCCGTCGGTGGGGATGTGCGGCGAATCCTGGTGACTCGCCCACCAGACGACCGCCGCCAGCGCGACGAGCGATACCAGTGTTTGGATGATCGCGAAGCGACGGTTCATGGCATGAGAGGCAGCGCGGCGGACCGTGGCGGACCGTAGCAGTTGAACTTATCCCCAGACGGGCGTCTTGATACGCCGCTACCCTCCTGCGCTTGCTGAAACGGACCCTTCTCGCAAGCATCGCGCTCGCAGCGTTCTGCCCGCTTCCCGCCCACGCCCAGGGCGGCGGCGAGGCGCCCCCCGGCGGCACCCAGACGCCGCCCCCGGCGGCGCCCGAGCTGCGCGTGGAGCGACCCGGCGGCGCGCCCCTGATCCGCGAGGGCCAGACGAATCGCCAGCTGCTCGGCGGCACCTGGTACTTCCGCCAGGACGACGCCTTCGTGGGCGAGAGCGAGCGCTGGTTCGACCAGGACGACCTCGCCGGCTGGATTCCGATCACGGTCCCGCACAACTGGAACGCCACCGACACCCAGTTCAACCGCTCGTCGATCGGCTGGTACCGCAAGGAGTTCACGCTGCCGCGCTCGCCGAAGAAGGCGCTGCACTTCTGGAAGGTGCGCTTCGAGGGCAACAACTACCGCACCAAGGTCTGGCTGAACGGCAAGGAGCTCGCCTTCTACACCGGCTACTTCCCGTTCGAGGTGCTGCTGTCGAATCTCCGCGAGGGCCGCAACACGCTCGTCGCGGAGGTCTCGTCCCTGCGCAGCAACACCGACCTCACGCACTGGCGCCCCGCGGCGTACAACGGCTTCGGGACCGGCGGCTGGTGGAACTTCGGCGGCATCCTGCGCGAGGTGTACATGCGGCGAGTTGACGCCGTGGACGTGGAGCACGTGGCCGCGCTGCCGCGACTCCGGCGCGTGGGCGGCACGGCCAAGGTGGAGGTGCGCACGACGCTGCGGAACTTCACGCGCAAGGACCGCGACGTGTCCCTGATCATCGCGGTGGACGGGCGGCGCATCAGGCTCGACCCGGAGACGGTGCCCAAGCTCGGCCGCCGCCAGCTCAGCACCACCGTCAAGATCAAGAAGCCACGGCTGTGGGCGCCGCGCGCCCCGCAGCTCTACGACATGACCGTGAGCGCCGCTACGCGCCGCGCCTTACGCGGCACCTACCGGCTCTCGTTCGGGATACGCAAGATCGACCCGCGACGGGGCGGCATCATCAGGCTCAACGGCAAGCGGCTGAACCTCAAGGGCGCGAGCATCCACGAGGACGACCTCCAGGAGGGCGGCGCGCTCTCGCAGAGCACGCGCACGCTGTTTCTCAACCGGCTGAAGAACCTCGGCGCAACCATCACGCGCTCGCACTACCCGCTCCACCCCGCGTTCGTCGAGGCCCTCGACCGCGCGGGGATCATGTACTGGGTCGACGCGCCCGTCTACCAGGTGCCGACCACGAGCTGGGTGCGCGCCGGCGTCCGCAAGCTCGCCCTGCGCGCCGCCACGCTGACGGTGCGCAACAACATCAACAACCCGTCGGTCCTGACCTGGTCGCTGGCCAACGAGCCGTCCGAGGCCGGGCCGAACCTCGGCGCCTACGGCGCGAGCCTGGTGAGCTACATCCGCAACGGCGCGGAAGCCGTGCGAAAGCTCGACGACACGAGGCTCGTGGGCATCGACCGCCAGTCGCGCGTGGGCGAGCCGTACACGACGGGCGCGCACAAGTACCTCGACGTGCTCGGGGTGAACGACTACTTCGGGTGGTATCGCTCGGTGGCGGAGAACCTGCCGGACCAGCCGTCCACCACCACGGCGGACCTCGGTCCCTACCTCGACGCGGTCCACGCGGCAAACCCCGACCTCCCGCTCCTGATCACCGAGTTCGGCGCCGAGGCCAGTCGCTTTGGATCGGTGGACCAGAAGGGCACCTTCGAGTTCCAGCGCAAGTGGGTGATGGACCACCTGGCGATACACGCGACGAAGCCGTTCGTGAACGGGTCTATCCACTGGGCGCTGCGGGACTTCCGCGTTCACCAGACCTGGCAGGGCGGCGCGCCCGACGAGTACGCCCAGCCGCCCTGGCACAACAAGAGCCTCATCGAGGAGAACAACCACCGCAAACCGGTGTACGGCCCGGTGGCACGGCTGTTCCGGCGCACGAAGCCGCTCCGCTAGCCTGCGCCGCCCCGTGAAGCGCCCGCTCCTGGCACTCCCGCTCGTGCTGCTCGCCGTCGCCGGCTGCGGCTCGAGCGATGCCGCACCCGCGGTGGACGAGTCCGACAAGCCCGGCAGCACGGTGGCGTGCCTGGATGCGCAGGGAGTGGGGGCCCACGTGGACGGCAAGGACGAGAACCAGGTGTTGCTCGACGCGGGCCCGCGCGTGAAGTTCTACCTCACCGCCGCGGCCGCCGAGGCGGCCCAGTTCCAGGGCGAGGGCGAGGGCGCCGAGCAGATCGGCAGCGCACTGCTGTTCGTGGATCCCGAGGTGGACCCCAAGACCGAGGACGTCCTCAAGGCCGCCGAGGGCTGCCTAGCGGACCTCTAGCACCTGCACGTCGTTGCGGCCCTTGCGGAAGGCCGACTCCGGCACCATCACCGACACAAGCTCGCCGTCGTCCCCCACCGCGAGCTTGAAGGTGTTGCCCACGGCGCGGATCGTGCCGTTCACCGCCACCGCGATGTCGCGCGGGTGGCGATCGGGGCCGTTCACGCGTCCCACTACGTGCACCGGCACGTACAGCGGGTCCGAGCCCACGTTCCCGTAGTCGCGCCTGTAGGAGAGGTCCACGTCGAGCGGCTCGCCCGCGGCGGAGGCGGGCTGTCCGATCAGCTCGGGGTGCGGGCCGATCTCGTAGAGGCGGTCCGGCCCGTCGGCGCCCGAGCCGAACAGGCGCTGGTTGCGTTCGATGATCGCGCGGCGCTCGCGCGTGAAGGTGTCGGCCGGGATGCGCAGCACCTCGAAGCTGTTGCGGATCAGCATGCGCAGCTCGTCGCGATTCTGCACCTCGTCGCTGAACGCCGACCTGCCGTCCATCTTCACGCGCGGGTCGAGGTTCAGCACGTCGAAGATCGTCGGCAGGATGTCGATCGTCTCGACCCACGCGTCGTCGGTCTTGCCCTTCGTCTGCCCGGGCGCCTTGACGAACAGCGGCACCGGGGCGATCTCCGCGGCGGTCTTCCGGTTCAGCCGCCGCCGCTCGCGCGCGTGCGGGAAGGCCACGCCGTGGTCGGCAGCCACCACGATCAGCGAGTCGTCCCAGAGGCCGTCGTCCTTCAGGTGCTTCCACAGGTGCTGGAGCTCCAGGTCGGCGAACCCGGTCTGGAGGAAGTGGCGCTGGAGCAGCACGTTCAGCTGCCCCGTGTCCTCAAAGGACTGGTTCGACAGCCCCGGGATCACGTCGTTCGGCGCCTTGCGGTAGCGCTTCCCGGAGGGCAGGTACTGCCACGGCACGTGCGGCATCAGCGTGTGCTTGAAGTTCAGCGCTGGGCGGCGTCCCGGGACGATGTTGTCGATCCACTCCTGGAAGCGCACCGCGCGCCCGCCATTCAGGTTCGCGCGCGTACTCCGCTCCGAGGTCGAGGGGCTGACCTCCTCCGCCTCCTCGCCCCCGCCGCCGAAGTTGCCCCAGTTCTCGGACACGCTCGCGAGGTCGTTCTCGATGTCCGGCGGCGACACCACGTGCAGCCACACCAGGCCGAGGTCCTCCGACATCGACGAGATCCGGTCGCCGTACGACTCCTCCGGGTGCGTGTCCTCGCAGAGGTCTCGCGAGCACACCGAGGTGGCCTCCTCGCTCACGTTCATCCGGTGCGTCTTCGCGAACAGCGAGAAGATGCTGTTCGGGTGATCGGAGGAGATCGGCTGCCTGTCCTTGGCCGGCAGGTCGCCGTCCATGATCGCCGGCTGGGCGCGCTCGGTGGAGTCGTAGACGGTGTAGGCGTTCTTGAACCAGGTGGCGTTCCTCGCGAGCTCGGCGAAGCCCGGATAGCGCTTCGTGTCGAGCTCGTCGTTTGCGTCGACCAGCGTGGTCGAGGGCAGCTCGTCCAGCAGCACAACCACGATCGGAGCGTTTGAGACGCCGCCGATCGTGCGCGCCTTCGCCTCGCTCGGGAACGCGAGCTCGGAGATCTGGCCGCTCAGCAGGAACAGCAGCAGGAACACGAGCGGCACCGGCGAGAGCACGTTCAGGAAGGAGCGCACGGGCTCGGCCCGCGCCCAGAGCAGTGCCAGGCCGGCACCCACCAGCACGCTCAGCGCGATCAGCACGGTGTCCGAGGTGTCGATCGACTTCTTGAGCGCCTGCGCGGCGATCAGGGCGGAGAGCGCGCCGAGGAACACGATGTGCGCTCCCTGGCGAACCTCGGGCCGGATCAGGCCGAGCAGCAGCTCGATTGCGAGCAGCAGCGCCGGCGGCAGCACCACGAGCAGGACGGAGAAGCTGACGATGTCGAAGCCGGACGAGCCCCGCGCCGCGAAGAACTCGGGGTTGTCCTTCAGGAGGTCGAAGAGCGGCTGCGCTACGGCGAAGGTCCAGAGCACGGCCAGGTTGAGATACGCCCAGCCCGCCGCCTTCGCTGCCTCCCGGCTCACTTCGGACGAGCGTAGTAGAGCACCCGAGTGCCGGACTCCAGGCGCTCGCTGCGCTCGACCTCGAAGGCCTCCTTGAGCGTGCGCTCGAAGAAGTCCAGCTCGTAGTCCGGGTGCAGGCCGTCGCGCTTGGGCGCGAGCAGCTTCTTCACCATCGGGTCCTCGCGCGTGGGGAACTCGATCACGAGCGCCGTGCCAAGCGAGGCGAGCCAGTCGATGAACTCCTTCACCGGCACGTTGGCGCTGATCGCCACGTGGTGCACGAGCGCGAGGGCCAGCACGAGATCGGGCTTCCCGCGGTCCGGCATCGACCTGCGCTCGAGCCCGCGCCAGCCGAGGCCGGGCGACGGATCGGCCAGGTTCATCGTGAGCGGGAGGATGCGGTCGTTCCCCTCCTCGCGCAGGTCGCGGTAGAGCAGCTCCACCGGGCCCTGGTCGGCGTCCACCGCCACCACCGTGCGAGCGCCCTCGGCCGCGATGCGCGAGTAGCGGCCGTTGTTGCAGCCGATGTCCCAGACCAGCTTCCAGTCGCGGCTCGTGGCCACCTCGCGCACGAACTCGTCCTTGCGTCGCGCGTCGTCGTCCGTGTAGCTGTTGCGCTCGCCGTACGCGGTCCAGACGCCCTCCGGCGGGTCCCAGGACTGCCGCTCGACGAGCTTGCGCATCTTGCGCACGTTCGCCACGAACAGCTCCTTCTTGAAGACGCGCTTGACCTCGTCCTTCACCTGCTGCGGCCTGTCGGCGTAGCGCTCCTCGAGCTTCGCGTGGAGGATCACGTTGGTGAACACGCCCTTGCGGAAGCGGTCGCGGAAGTTCATCAGCGGGCGCATCTCGCTCGGCCGGATGCCGTCGATCGAGCCGCGCAGCCAGGGCTGGAAGGACACGCCCTTTGCCGCCTGGAGCAGCAGCGGATACAGGTAGAGCATGCAGAACTGGCGGTAGCCCACCCACGGCTCGCCCTCGCGCATACGCTCGAAGGAGCCGACGTCGACGAAGGTCGGGCGCGCGCCCCTGAACTGGACGTTGTAGGGAGTCGAGTCCTTCAGGACCATGTCGTGCTCGAGGCCGGCGAGCAGCAGCTCGAGCTGGAGCAGTGCGGCGTCCTTCAGCATCGAGAACGTCCACTCGTACGGATACGACACGAACGGGATGCGCTCGTGGCGAAGCACCGCGGCCGGCTCGTGCACGAGCAGCCCGCGCAGCGCCGCAACATCGCTTGCACGCTCGGTGCCGACCACGCGCTCGCCGTCGAGCAGGCCCGTGGCCTCGAGGGCCTCGAAGTCGCTCAGGCCGTCCGACGACAGCGCACGGTAGACGTCGTCGCCCGAGTAGAAGACGCGGCTCTCAGGATCCCGGAATGAGCCCGGCTCGAGGCCCGCGGGAGCTGAGCTGTGCACTAGGCCGGGTCGGAGCCCCGCGCAGCGTCAGGCTTCGCGGCCTCCGGCTCATCCTTGCGGATGCGGAGGAACTTCAGGAGGCGACCCCAGTAGAGCTTGGCTGTCACGGCGACCGCCGCGAGGCCACCCGCGATGATCTGCAGGATCATGCTCCCGCTGCCGGGATCCAGGTAGGCGAGGACGGTGGTCATCTTTCGTGTCGCTCCATACTTCTCGGGGGATTGCGAAGGTGGCGCAGGCTAGCAGAGGAAAAGCTTGTAAATCAGGTGTGAATTCGAATGCTCGCGGGCACCGCCCGCTCGCGTGTCTCCGGGCTCCGACTACGCTACGCACCCGCGCATGAAGTTGATCATCCAGATCCCCTGTTTCAACGAGGAGCTAACCCTTCCCTCCACGCTGGGCGACCTGCCGCGCGAAATTCAGGGGATCGACCAGGTCGAGTGGCTCGTGATCGACGACGGCTCCACCGACCGGACGGTCGAGGTGGCGCGCGAGCACGGCGTGCACCACGTCGTACGCCTGACCAACAACAGGGGACTCGCCGCCGCCTTCCAGGCGGGACTGGACGCGTCGCTGAAGCTCGGCGCCGACATCATCGTCAACACCGACGCGGACAACCAGTACTTCGGCGGCGACATCCCCAAGCTCGTGCAGCCGATCCTGGCCGGCGATGCAGACATGGTGATCGGTGACCGCAAGACGGACCAGATCGAGCACTTCTCGCCGCTGAAGAAGCGCCTCCAGCGCCTGGGAAGCGCGGTGGTGCGGCGGGCGTCCGGCACCAACGTGCCCGACACCACCTCCGGCTTCCGGGCGTACAACCGCGAGGCCGGCCTTCAGATGCAGGTGGTCTCGAAGTTCACCTACACGCTCGAGTCGATCATCCAGGCGGGCAAGATGCTCGTGGCGGTCGACCACGTCCCGATCCGGACGAACGAGAAGACGCGCGAGTCGCGGCTGTTCCCCTCGACCGCGGCCTACGTGCGGCGTAACACCGTCTCGATCTTCCGCATCTACGCGATGTACGAGCCGCTGCGGGTGTTCCTCGCCGCGGCCGCCGTGGCCGCGATCGTCGGCGCGGCGATCTGGGCGCGCTTCCTCTACTTCTACTTCTTCTCCGACGAACCCGGGCAGCACATCCAGTCGCTGATCCTGGGCTCGACCCTCTTCATCGTCGCGGTCCAGCTCGCCGCGCTGGGCGTGATCGGCGACATCCTCGCCGGCTCGCGAGTGCTCCAGCAGCGAGTGCTCGAGCGCGTCCGGCGCGTGGAGCTGCACCTCGGCGTCGAGCCGTCGCACTACGAGCCGGGCGCCTCGGAGACCGGCCAGCCTGCCACCACCGGCGCGCAGGCGGGGCGCGCCACCGGCAAGACCGAGGACCGAGAGGCCCTGAAGCTGTGAGCGGCGGCGTCACCGCGGCTGAGGTCCCGACCGGAAACACGTTCGACAAGTACGGCTCCTCGAACCCGGTGGTGAAGCGGCTGATGGGCGGCTTCCACTCGACGCTCGACGAGCTCTGGGCGAAGGCGGCGCCGTCCTCGGTCCTCGACGTGGGCTGCGGCGAGGGCGTCCTGACGGTCGAGTGGGCGAAGCGCCTCGGCGATGGGCGGATCGTCGGGATCGACCTCGAGGACCCGAAACTGCGCGCGGAGTGGGAACGGCGCGAGCGCCCGAACCTCGAGTTCCGTGCCGAGGAGGCCACGCGGCTGTCGTTCTCGGACGACGAGTTCGACCTGGCCAGCGCGATCGAGGTCCTGGAGCACGTTCCCGAGCCGGAGGCCACACTCGCCGAGATGGCGCGCGTGGCGCACGGGCACCTGCTCGTGTCGGTGCCGCGCGAGCCGCTCTGGCGCGGCCTCAACATGGCGCGCGGCGCCTACTGGCGCGACCTCGGCAACACGCCGGGCCACGTGAACCACTGGTCCAAGCGGGGGTTCGTCTCATTGCTCTCCCGCTACGGCACGGTCGAGGAGGCCCGCTCGCCCTTCCCCTGGACCATGCTGCTTGTCCGGCTTTAAGCGCAAGCACGGGGCGCTGCCCCGTGCGCCGCGACCGGCTCCGAGCTACGGCCGCGGTGCGGCGATCCTCTCGGCGGGGATCGGCGCGACGGGCCTGATTACGTTCGCCTACTTCTCGCTCGCGAGCTACTCGCTGCCGGAGGACGAGTACGGGCGCATCACGCTGCTGTGGTCGGCGGTCTTCATCACGGTGTCGGTGCTCTACCGGCCTGTGGAGCAGCTGCTGTCGCGGACGATCGCCGACCACGACGCGCGCGGCGTCGCGGGAACCGAGCACCTGCGCATAGCGGCGACGATCCAGCTCGCCCTCGGGGTCGCGTTCGCTGTGGTGGCGCTCGTACTGCGCGACCCGATCGAGAACGACCTCTTCGGCGGCTCGTCGACGCTCTACTGGGTGCTGCTCGTGGCCGTGCTGGCCTACGCGGCCAGCTACTTCGCGCGCGGCTACCTGGCCGGCCACCGGCTGTTCACGCTGTACGGCGGGCTGGTGCTGATGGAGGCCAGCTCCCGCTGCCTGTTCGCGCTCGCGGTGGCGATCGGGATCGCGGAGGGCCAGTCGGCGGTGGCACTCGGAATGGCGGCCGCCCCGATCGTGTCGCTGGCGGTGGTGCCGCCGGCGCTGGCGCGCCGCCTGGCGCCCAGCGCGGCTCCCGACGCCGATCCCGCCCTGCTCGACGCCGCCGCGCGTGAGGAGCCCGCCGCACGCGAGCCCGAGTTCACGCTCGCCCGCGGCGCCGGCTTCGCGGCCGCGGTGCTGCTGATCATGCTCTGCGAGCAGACCTTCCTGAACGCGGGGCCGCTGCTCGTGAAGGCCACCGAGGACAACGGCGGGGCCGCGCTCGCCGGCTTCACGTTCAACGTGCTCCTCATCGCCCGGGCGCCGCTCCAGCTCTTCCAGGCGATCCAGACCTCGATCCTCCCCCACCTCACGCGCCTGCGGGCGAGCGGCGAGTCGGACCCGTTCCGGCGCAGCGTGAACCTCACGATCACCGCGATCGTGGCGTTCGCGGGATCCGTGGCGCTGGTGATGCTGGTTGCGGGGCCGCAGGTGATGGACCTGCTCTTCGGCGGCGACTTCGACTACGAGCGCGGCGGGCTGGTGCTGGTGGCGATCGGCATGGGTCTCTACCTCTCGGCGGCCACGCTGAACCAGGCGCTGCTGGCGCATGGGATGGCGGCCCACGCCTCGGCCTGCTGGGCCGGCGCCGCCGCCGGCTTCGTCCTCTTCCTGCTGCTCGCCGACTTCGACGACCGCGTGTTCCAGGTCGAGCTCGCGTTCGTGGTCGCGGCGGCGCTGCTGAGCGCGGCGCTCTACGGGCTGTATCGGCGCGCCTGACCGTATCCTCCCGAACATGGCCAAACCAGAAGTTGGAGACCCGGCGCCGGACTTCGAGCTCGAAGGCACTGACGGGAGGTTCCGCCTCTCAGACCACCGCGGCGAACGCGTCGTGCTGCTCTTCTATCCCGGGGACAACACCGCGGTCTGCACCAAGCAGTTCTGCTCGTATCGCGACAACGCCGAGGCGTTCGGCGCGCTCGAAGCGACCGTCGTGGGGATCTCCTCGCAGAGCGTCGAGTCGCACCAGGGCTTCACGTCGAAGCACGACCTCAACGTTCCGCTGCTCGCCGACGCGGGCGGCGAGGTGGCCAAGCAGTACGGGGCGCACACGCCCGTCGTGGGCACCAAGCGAGCCGTGATCATCGTGGACGAGGACGGCGTCGTACGCCACCGCCACGACCACCTGCTCGGGCTCGACTTCCAGTCCGTGGCGGACCTGCGCGAGGCGCTCGCGACGCTCCCGGCCCGTGCGTGACTGAAACGCTCACCATTCCGGCGCGCTTCAACGGCCCGCCCGGATCCGCCAACGGCGGCTATACCTGCGGGCGGGTGGCACAGCTGGTGGGCGCCGAGGAGGTGGAGGTGTCATTGCGCGCGCCACCGCCGCTCGACACGCCGCTCGACGTGGTCCATGACGGCGAGCGCGTGGAGCTCCGCGACGGCGACACGCTGGTCGCGGAGGGCGGACCCACCGAGCTGCTCTTCGACGTGCCCGACCCAGTGGACCGCGACGAGGTCGCCGCGGCCGAGGAGCGGGGCCGCGAGCGCTGGGCGGCCGATCATCCGTTCCCCACGTGCGTCGTCTGCGGGCCGAAGCGGGAGCCCGGCGACGGGATGCGGATCTTTCCCGCGGACATCTCCGGCCAGGGCATGCTGTTCGGCGCCTGCTGGACGCCGCGCGACGGGGACGGCGACGGGAACGGCTGCGCGCGCCCCGAGCTCGTCTGGGCGGCGCTTGACTGCCCGACGAGCGCTCCGGTCGCGAACTTCGGCGATGGACCGCCCATGGTGCTCGCCAGCCTGGCGGCCCGGCTCGCCTGCCCCCTGCGCGTGGGCGAGCCGCACACGATCCTGTCATGGGCTCTCGAGGTGGACGGGCGCAAGCACCGCTCCGCCGCCGCGCTCTACGACTCGGACGGAATCCTCACCTGCGTGTCACGCGCGCTCTGGATCGAGCTGCGCCAGCCGGCGGAGTAGGGTCCCGCGCATGGCCACGCACTACCGGACTTGCCCGTTCTGCGAAGCCACCTGCGGCCTCGAGATCGAGACCGAGGGACGGGAGGTGGTCTCGGTCCGCGGCGACGTGGACGACGTGTTCAGCCACGGCTTCATCTGCCCGAAGGCGTACGGGGTCAAGCAGCTCCACGAGGATCCGGACCGGCTCAACACGCCGCTGATCCGGCGCGACGGCGAGCTGGTGCAGGCGACCTGGGACGAGGCGTTCGAGGAGATCGAGCGCCGGCTCGCACCGCTGATCGCCGAGCACGGGAAGAACGCGGTGGCCGTCTACCTCGGCAACCCGAACGCCCACAACCTCTCCGCGCTGATCCACGGGCCCGCGTGGCTGCGCGTGCTCGGGTCGCAGAACATCTATACGGCGTCGACCGTCGACCAGATGCCGAAGCAGATGTCGGCGGGGCTGATGTTCGGAACGATGCTGTCGGTCCCGATTCCCGACGTGGACCGCTGCGACCACCTCGTCCTGCTGGGTGCGAACCCGCTGGTCTCGAACGGCAGCCTGCTCACGGCGCCCGACATGCGCGGCCGGCTGCGCGGCATCCGCGAGCGCGGCGGGAAGGTCGTGGTCGTGGACCCGCGCCGCACCCGCACCGCCGAGGAGGCGGACGAGCATCACTTCATCCAGCCCGGCACCGACGCGCTGCTGCTCGCCGCGATGGCGTGCACGATCGTCGAGGAGGGCCTCGAGGCGCCCGGGGCGCTCACCGAGCACCTGAACGGCCTCGACGAGCTGCGCGATCTCGTGCGCGAGTTCACGCCTGAGGCCGTGGCCGGCCCATGCGGGATCGAGGCCGACGAGATCCGTCGCATGGCGCGCGAGCTGGCGGCCGCCGAGCGCGGCTGCGTGTACGCGCGCATCGGCACCTGCACGCAGGAGTTCGGCACGCACGCGAGCTGGCTCGTGGACGTGCTGAACGTGCTCACCGGCAACCTCGACCGCGAGGGCGGCGCGATGTTCACGCGCGCCGCGGCGGGCCAGAAGAACTCGTCGTGGGGCGGCGCCGGCCGGCCGCCGACCTTCGGGCGCTGGAAGAGTCGCGTGCGCGGGCTGCCGGAGCTGTACGGCGAGCTGCCCGTGTCCGTGCTCGCCGAGGAGATCGAGACCCCGGGCGAGGGCCAGGTGCGCGCGCTCATCACGGTGGCCGGCAACCCGATTCTCTCGACCCCCAACAGCGGCCGGCTCGAGCGCGCGGTCGAGGGCCTCGACCTCATGGTCTCGATCGACATCTACGTGAACGAGACGACGCGCCACGCGGACGTGATCCTGCCCGCGCCCGAGCCGCTCGAGAAGGCTCACTACGACCTCGCCTTCTACCAGCTCTCCACGCGCAACATCGCGAACTACTCGCCGGCCGTCTTCGAGCGCGAGGGCCCCGCCGAGTGGGAGGTCTTCATGCGGCTGGCGGGCGTGATCGCCGGACAGGGGCCGAACGGCGACGTGGCGCTGTTCGACGACATGGTGATCCAGACGCTGATTCAGCGCGAGGTCGGCAACGAGGCGTCGCCGATCGCGGGGCGCGACCCCGCGGAGCTGCTAGAGGCGCTCGAGCCGCGCCGCGGCCCAGAGCGCGTGCTCGACTTCATGCTGCGCTCGGGCCCGTACGGGGACGGCTTCGGGCACGACCCGGACGGCCTGACGCTCGACATGCTCGAGCAGAACCCGCACGGGATCGACCTCGGGCCGCTCCAGCCACGGCTTCCGGAGGTGCTGCGGACCGCGTCGGGGAAGGTCGAGCTCGCTCCCGAGCCGATCGTCGCCGACCTCGACCGCCTGCGCGCGGCGATGGCACGAGAGCGCAACGGCGGGATGGTGCTGATCGGCCGCCGCCAGCTGCGCTCGAACAACTCGTGGATGCACAACCTGCCCGCGCTCGTGAAGGGCAAGGAGAGCTGCACGCTCCACATCCATCCCGACGACGCCGAGCGGCTCGGTCTCGCCGACGGCGAGATCGCGCAGGTCAGCTCGGCGGCCGGCTCGCTGGACGCGCCCGTGGAGACGACCGAGGACATCATGCGGGGCGTGGTCTCGATCCCGCACGGCTGGGGCCACGGCGCCGAGGGCGCACGGATGGGCGTGGCGGCCGAGCACGCGGGCGTGAACAGCAACGTGCTCGCCGACGAGTCGATGGTCGAGCCGCTGTCCGGCAACGCCGTGCTGAACGGGATCCCGGTCGAGGTGAGCGCGTCAGATGGGCGAGAGCATCGAGCCGCCGCAGTTGCGGCAGATGACGTTCGCGGTGTCTGACATTCGCGCGATCGTCGAGTGAGCGCCGCAGTTCGGGCACTCCGAGCGCAGCTCGAACCGGTGTAGGCAATAGACGCAGCGATAGCGCCCTGGGAGATTCGTGCCGCGCAGCCAGCGCTCGCCGCATGAGGGGCACTCCGGCCCCCTCTGGGTGGTGTGTTCACCGGCCGCGGCCAAAAGGAATCCCTTACGAGCCAGCGCCAACGCTAGCGGCTCACCCGCGTACCCGCTCCCCGTAGCCCCTAATCCACGCCTCGGCGTCCATCGGGCGCTTCCCGGCCGGGTGGACCTCCTGGAGCTCGAGCGCGCCGCTTGCCGCGCCGAAGAGCAGGCGGCCGTCGCTGATCGCGAGCTCGCCGGCCGCCGGGCCGTCCCCGGGCGCGAGCGCCGCCCTGGTAACGCCGAGCCGCTCGTCCCAGGGCAGTTCGACGTAGGCGCCGATGTGCGGCGTGAGCGCCCGCACGCGCCGCTCGAGCAGGTCGGCGCTCAGCTCCGGATCGAGCCGGCGGTCCTCGGGGCCGATCTTCTCGGCGTAGGTCACGCCGGTGTCGGGCTGGTCGCGGAACGGCGGCTGGAGGTCGAGCGCCTCCACGAGCAGCTCGCCGCCCAGCGCCGCGAGCCGGGGTGATAGCGAGCCGTAGTCGTCGTCGGGGCGGATCTGCTCCGCGCGCTGGACCGAGACCGGGCCTGCGTCGAATTCAGCGGTCGGCCGCATGATCGACACGCCCGTCTCCTCGTCGCCCGCCTCGATCGCCCGCTCCACCGGAGCCGCGCCGCGCCAGCGCGGCAGCAACGAGGGGTGCACGTTGAGCATCTCGTGCTCTGAGAGCAGCGGCTCCTTGATGAGCGCGCCGTAGGCGCAGATCGCGATCGCCTCGGGCTCCGCTGCCGCGATTCGCTCCCGCGCCCCCTCGCTGTTCAGGTCCTCGGGCTGAAAGACCTCGACGCCCAGGAGCTGTGCGGTTTCCGCCACCGGCGGAGGCGCGAGCTTGCGGCCGCGGCCGCGCGGCGCGTCGGGGCGGGTGACCACGAGCTGAGGCCTGTGCGGACTCGCCGCCAGCCGGTCGAGGACCGTGGCGGCGAAGTCGGAGGTGCCGAGGTAGACCGTGCGCATCAGGTCACGAGCACCACATGCAGCACGCGCGGACCATGCACACCCTCGACCCTGTCCAGCTCGATGTCCGAGGTGGCGGACGGACCGGACACGAACGTGAGCGCCCTCCCCGCGCGCACCGCGTCCTCGAGCTTTCCGACGGCCTGCGGCACCAGCCCCACCACCTGATCCTCCCGCACGACGCAGACATGGAGGTCCGGCACCAGCGTGAGCGCCCGACGCCCCTGCCCCACGCCACCGTCGAGCACGAAGCTGCCGGTCTCGGCGATCGCGACAGCGCAGCCCGTGAGGGCGCCGTCGAGGGCGTCCAGCGCCTCGACCGAGAGCCCGTCGTCCTCGAGGAGCTCCAGGGCGTCCGCCGAGTCGGCGGCCCCCGCCGGCCGCCACTCCTCCTGCAGGTCCCCCGGGATCCCGAGCCTCCGCGCGTCGGCTTCCTCGGCGATGCGCTGCACAGTCGCGGCAACGTCGACCGCATCCACTCGGTGTACGGTCGCCCGGTACTCGGACACCCGTTCCGCGAACAGCGTCACGATCTCGTCACACGTGCGTTCGTCTTCGGTGCGGTAGTTGCGCGGCACGTCGGGCGGCGACGCCTCGCCGACCGCCGCCCGGACGCGGCGAAGGACGTCCGCCCGAGCGCCGCTTCCCGCGGCCCTCTCGCTGACTCTCGCCACGTTTTCCCCGATATACGGGGAAAAGGGAGCAAGAGTGGACGGCGGGACCGTCGGAGCGCCCGCTCGCGCCGGGCCCCGGGTGCGGCGCCACCACTCGCGGAAGCTCTCAGCTGCGGGTGCGGGCAGGTCGCGCGACATCGTCCAGCCGGCGAGCGGTCCGGGCGCCCAGCTGATCCGCCGGCCGTCCGCCGCGTCGGGCCGCGCGCCGCGGCCCCGCGCCAGCGGGCGGCTCGCCGCTCGCGCCAGGCGCTGTGCTCGCTCGTAACGCTCGCGTGACGCGAAGGTGTGGAAGAGGGCCTTCATCATGAGCTTTTCTGGGTCGAGGCGCGAGCGGGAGGCCACCTCGCGGGCGCGCAGGTGGGTCAGCAGGCGCGGGATCTCGATCTTCACCGGGCAGACGTCGCCGCACGCGCCGCAGAGCGAGGATGCGTACGGCAGCGAGCCCGCGTCGCCTTCGACGCCCTGGAGCTGCGGCGTCAGGATCGCGCCGATCGGTCCCGGATAGACGGAGCCGTACGCGTGGCCGCCCACCCGGGCGTAGACGGGGCACACGTTCAGGCACGCGCTGCAGCGGATGCAGCGCAGCGCCTGCCGGCCGACCTCGTCGGCGAGCGTGCGCACGCGCCCGTTGTCGAGCAGCACGAGGTGGAACTCGCGCGGCCCGTCGCCGGCGGCCGTCCCGCTCCACACCGACGTGTACGGGTTCATCCGCTCCCCGGTCGACGAGCGCGGCAGCAGCTGGAGGAAGACCTCCATGTCGCGCCATGTCGGCACCACCTTCTCCACGCCCATCACCGTGACGAGCACCTCCGGGAGCGTCGTGCACATGCGGCCGTTGCCCTCGGACTCGACGACGCAGATGCTGCCGGTCTCCGCAACGCCGAAGTTCGCACCGCTCACCCCCATCCGCGCCGACAGAAACTTCGCGCGCAGGTGCAGCCGGGCCGCCTCGGCGAGGGCGGCCGGCTCGTCGGTGAGGTCGTCGAGGCCGAGCTCGCGACGGAAGATGTCGCGGATCTCGGCGCGGTTGCGATGGATCGCCGGGACCAGGATGTGCGACGGGAAGTCGTCATCGAGCTGGATGATCAGCTCGGCGAGGTCCGTCTCGACCGCCAGGACGCCGGCGGCGGCGAGCTGCTCGTTCAGCGAGATCTCGTCGGTCGCGATCGACTTGACCTTCACGACCTCGTCGAGACCGTGCGAACGCGCGATGCCGGCCACGATCGCACACGCCTCGTCGCCGTCCCGTGCCCAGTGCACCTGGCCGCCGGCGCAGACGACCTGCGACTCCAGGAGCTCGAGCTGATCGGCCAGACCCAATAGCGCGCGGTCCTTGATCGCCGAGCCCGCGGCCCGCAGCTCCTCCCAGTCCGGCAGCTCCGCCACGACCCGCGCGCGCTTGTCGCGGATCGTGGAGGTGGCGCGGGCGAGGTTGGCGCGCAGCTGGCTGTCGGCGAGCGACCGTCGCGCCGCGGCAGGGAAGCCGGTCAGCGCCACGGCTCGTCCTCGGTCGAGGCGAGGATCTCCGCGAGGTGGACCGGCCGCACGCCGGAGCGGCCCCGCGACAGGGCGCCGCCGATGTGCATCAGGCACGAGGAGTCGACCGCGCACACCGCCTCTGCGCGCGTGTCGAGCACGCCGCGCACCTTGTCGGAGAGCATCGCCGTGGAGACGTCTGCGTTCTTGACCGCAAACGTGCCGCCGAAGCCACAGCACTCGAACGCGTCCGGCAGCTCCACCAAATCGATGCCGCGCACCGAGCGCAGCAGGCGCTGCGGTTTCTCGCCCACGCGCAGTGCGCGCAGCGAGTGGCAGGTCGGGTGGTACGTGACTCGGTGTGGGTAATACGCGCCAACATCCTCCACGCCGAGCACGTCCACCAGGAACTCGGACAGCTCGTATAGCGGTGGCGCGTCTTCACCGAGCTGATCGCGCACCATCCCGGCGCACGACGCCGACGGGGTCACCACCGCCGGGTACCCGCTGAACACCCCCGCCAGCCGGTGTGCCAGAGCCAAACCCTCCTCGGCGTAGCCGCTGTTCAGGTGCATCTGCCCGCAGCACGTCTGCTCCTCCGGGAACTCCACCTCGTGCCCGAGCCGCTCCAGCAGCCGCACGACCGCCTGCCCCGTTGACGGGAACAGCGTGTCGCCCAGACACGTGACGAAAAGGCCGACGCGCACAGATCTGGAGTTTCCCCGATGCGAGGCACGGGCAAGCCCCAGAAAGCCAACGAGGGAGGAACGGTGTACACGCAGGACTTCAACCCGGTCTCGGACTCGCTCGGCCTCACCGCGATCTTCGCGGTATTGCCACTTCTGACCCTTTTCGTGCTGCTCGGCGGCCTCAAGATGAAGGCCCACTGGGCGGCACTGATCTCGCTCGGCGTCGCGATGGCTGTTGCGCTGATCGTCTATGGCATGCCCGCCGACCAGACAGGCCTCTCGGCAGCGGAGGGAGCCGCCTTCGGCCTCTTCCCGATCATGTGGATCGTGGTGATGGCGATCTGGGTCTACAACATGACCGTCGAGACCGGGCACTTCGCCGTCCTGCGCAGATCCTTCGGCACGATCTCCGAGGACCAGCGCATCCAGGCCGTGATCATCGCGTTCTGCTTCGGCGCCCTGATGGAGGCGCTCGCCGGCTTCGGCACGCCGGTCGCGATCACCGCGGTGATGCTGATCGCGCTCGGCTTCAAGCCGATCAAGGCGGCCGCGCTCGCCCTCGTCGCCAACACGGCCCCCGTCGCATTCGGCGCGATGGCCACGCCGATCATCACGCTGTCTGAGGTGAGCGAGCTCGACAAGGGCGACCTCGGCTCGATGGTCGGTCGTCAGACTCCGTTCCTCGCCCTGATCGTGCCGCTGATCCTGATCGGCATGGTCGACGGCCGCCGCGGCATACGCCAGGCCTGGCCGGTCGCAGTCGTGGGCGGGCTCTCGTTCGCGCTAGGGCAGTTCCTGTGCTCGAACTTCCTGTCGGTGGAGCTCACGGACATCGTCGCCGCGCTGCTGAGCACGGCCGCGATCGTGACCTTCCTGCGCTTCTGGCAGCCCGGTGAGCCGCTGATCGCGGAGGCGGCGGGTGGACGCTTCTCGCGGCCTGCTGCGGCGGGTGCCTCGGTCCACGACCCCGCGATGGAACGCGAGGTCGTGCGGCGCGACGACACCCAGCGGGACACGAAGGCCGACGTCGCTCGCGCATATGCGCCCTACGCGATCATCATCGCCGTCTTCTCGATCTCGCAGATCCCGGCGGTGAAGAACTGGCTCGCCGAGTCGCCGTGGACCACCACGTTCCAGTGGCCCGGCCTCGACGTGCAGAACCCCGACGGCGAGCCACTCACCAGCCTGACGTTCAACTTCAACTGGCTGCCCGCCGCCGGCACGCTGATGCTGATCTCCGGCCTCATCACCATGGCGGTGATCGGCGTCGGCCCCGGCCGCGCGGTCGGAGTGCTAGGGCGGACGCTCGACCAGCTGAAGTGGGCGATCCTCACCGTCGCCGCCGTGCTGGCGCTGGCCTACGTGATGAACCAGTCGGGCCAGACCATCACGCTCGGCCTCTGGGCCGCGGGCGCGGGTTCGTTCTTCGCGTTCCTGTCGGCGATGATCGGCTGGCTCGGTGTCGCGGTGACAGGCTCGGACACGTCGTCGAACGCGCTGTTCGGCGCGCTCCAGGTCACGGCCGCCAACGACGCCGGCCTCTCGCCCACCCTGCTCGCGGCCGCGAACAGCTCGGGCGGAGTGCTCGGGAAGATGATCTCGCCACAGAACCTCGCCATCGGCGCCGCCGCGGTGGGGCTCGCGGGTCAGGAGGGCGACCTGTTCCGTAAGGTCTTCTTCTGGAGCATCGCGCTGATGCTCGTGATGTGCGGAATCGTCTACCTGCAATCCACGGCGGTGCTGGACTGGATGGTTGTGAAGTGACCCACGGCTCGCTCGTCGAGCGCCTGAGGGACATAGTCGGAACCGAACACGTCGTCACGCACCAGCGGCAGCTCGCCACTTACGAGTCGGACGGGCTGCTGCAGTACGCCGTGACTCCGGTGGCGGTCGTGCTGCCCGGCACGGCCGCCCAGGTAACCGCCGTCGTGCGCGCCTGCCATGAGGCCGAGGTGCCGTGGGTCGCGCGCGGCGCGGGCTCGGGGCTCTCAGGCGGCGCGCTTCCAGTCGAGGAGGGCGTCCTGATAGCGCTCTCGCGGTTGCGGCGGATCCTCGAGGTGGACATCCCCAACGGGCGCGTGCTCGTGGAGCCCGGCGTCACGAACATCGCGGTGTCGCAGGCGGTGGCGCCCACGCATTTCTTCCCGCCGGACCCGTCGAGCCAGATCGTCTGCACGATCGGCGGCAACGTGGCCGAGAACTCGGGCGGCGCGCACTGCTTCAAGTACGGCTTCACGACCAACTACGTCTCCGGCCTCGAGCTGGTGCTGCCCGACGGCTCGGAGGTCACGATCGGTGGCCCGGAGCTGGACCACCCCGGCTACGACCTGGTCGGCGCGTTCGTAGGCTCGGAGGGCACGCTCGGGATCGCCACGAAGATCTGGCTGCGGGTGGTGCCGAAGCCGGAGGCCACGCGTACCCTCGTGGCCTTCTTCGGCTCGACCGTCGAGGCCGGCGAGGTGGTGTCGCGGATCGTGGCCGAGGGCATCGTCCCGGGCGCGATCGAGATGATGGACAACCTCTCGATCCGCGCGGCCGAGGGCGCCACGAACGCGGGCTATCCGGTGGACGCCGGCGCCGCGCTCGTGGTCGAGCTGGACGGCTCCGAGGCGGAGTGCGAGACCCGCTTCGAGCACGTGACCGAGCTGTGCGAGGGGGCGGACAGCGTCCGGATCGCCCACGACGAGGCCGAGCGCGAGCTTATCTGGCGCACCCGGAAAGCCGCCTTCGCCGCGATGGGCCGCATCGCGCCCAACTACTACGTGCAGGACAGCGTGATCCCGCGCACGCGCCTCGCCGAGGTGCTCGGCACGATCGACGAGCTGGCGAAGGAGCACGACCTCCAGGTGGCCAACGTCTTCCACGCCGGAGACGGCAACCTGCACCCGCTCGTCTGCTACGACGGCTCGCAGCCCGGCGAGGCCGAGCGCGCCGAGGAGCTTGCCGGCCTGATCGTGAAGGCGTGCGTGGACGCCGGCGGCTCGATCACCGGCGAGCATGGCGTGGGCGTGGACAAAAAGCGCTACATGCCGTCGATGTTCGACGAGGAGGACCTCGCCACGTTCCAGCGCCTGCGCTGCGCCTTCGACCCGGACGGTCGGGCGAATCCGGGCAAGGTCATGCCCACGCCGCGGCTCTGCGGGGAGGTGCCGGGGCCCTATCGCCGCCACCCGCTCGAGCAGGCGGGCGTGGCGGAGCGCTTCTGATGCAGGTGGCGGAGGCGCCCGCCACGCGCGAGGAGCTGGGCGCCGCGCTCGCGAGCGCTGCCGAGGCGGGCACGCCGGTCCGCTTCCGCGGCGCCGGCACCAAGCAGGGCTGGCCTCCGGCTCCGCCGCCGGATGCCCTCGAGCTTTCGACCGCCGGCCTGAACGAGATCGTCGAGCACAACGCGGGCGACCTGACGGCCGTGCTCGGACCCGGCGTCCTGCTCGCGGACGCTCAGGCCGTGTTCGCCAAGGAGGGGCAGCGGCTCGCGCTCGACCCTCCCGACCTTGGTGCCACGGTGGGCGGCGTGGTCGCGAGCGGCGACACCGGCCCGCTCCGGGGCCGCTACGGGGGCCCGCGCGACCTGGTCGTTGGCATGCGCGTGGCGCTCTCCAACGGCACGCTCGCCAAGAGCGGCGGCAAGGTGATCAAGAACGTGGCCGGCTACGACATCGCCAAGCTGTTCACGGGCTCGTTCGGGACCCTCGGCGCGATCGTCGAGCTGTCGGTACGGCTGCACCCGATCGCGCCGGACACCGCCACGGTGCTCGGCGATGCGCGCGACCCCGCCGAGCTCGCGCGGGCCACCGACGCGCTCGGGCGCTCGGCGCTCGAGCACCACGGCATCGACGTGAGCTGGGGCGGCGGGCGCGGCCGGGTGCTGGCGCGCTTCGCGGGCGCCGCGCCTCGCCCCCAGGCCGAGGCGGCCGAGAAGCTGCTGCGAGCGGAGGAGGTGGCGGCCGAGATCGTCGACGAGGACGATTCGCTCTGGGACGCGCAGCGCGCCGCCCAGCGCGGGCCGCTCGTGGTGAAGGTGTCCAGCCTCCCGACGCGTCTGCCGCAGCTGGTGCGGGCGGTGGAGGAGCTCGGCGGCTCGCTCGTGGGCCGCGCGACGCTCGGGCTCTCGTGGGTGCGCTTCGACGAGCCGTCCGCGGCCGCGGTGGAGCGGCTGCGGCGCGAGTTCATCGCCGTGGTGCTCGACAGGCCCGCGGACCTCGACGTCGACCCGCTCGGCCCGATGGACCCGGCCACGCGCGGGCTGATGCAGCGCGTGAAGGAGCGCTTCGATCCGGCGGGGGTGTGCGTGTGAGCGGCTACGACGCCACCCGCGCGCCGGAGCTCGACCTGATCGGCGACTGCGTGCACTGCGGCTTCTGCCTGCCGACCTGCCCTACGTACGTGCTCTGGGGCGAGGAGATGGACTCGCCGCGCGGGCGTATCGTGCTGATGAAGGAGGGGCACGAGGAGATCTCCGCGCCGCTCATGACGCACCTCGACCGCTGCCTGGGCTGCATGGCGTGCGTGACCGCGTGCCCGTCGGGCGTTCAGTACGACAAGCTGATCGAGGACGCCCGCGCGCAGCTGGAGCGCAACGTGGAGCGGCCGCCGCTCGAGCGCGCGCACCGGCGGCTGATCTTCGAGCTGTTCACGCGGCCGGGCCGCCTGCGCGTGCTCGCCCCCGGCGCCGTGGCGGCGCAGAAGCTCGGGCTACCCCGGCTGGCGCGGCGGAGGCGGCTGCGGCGACTCGCTCCGCGCCTCGCAGCCCTCACCGCCATGACGCCGGACGTCCCACTGCGACGCTCGCTGTCCCGGCTCCCGACGCGCTACGAGGCGCGCGGCGAGCGGCGCGGCACCGTTGCGCTGCTTCAGGGCTGCGTCCAGCGGGTCTTCTTCTCCGACGTGAACGACGCGACCGCCCGCGTGCTCGCGGTCGAGGGCTTCGACGTACACGTGCCGCGCCTGCCGCGCTGCTGCGGCGCGCTGCCGATGCACGCCGGCGACGACGCGCAGGCCCGCGCACTCATCAAGGAGACGATCGAGGCCCTAGAGGGGTACGAGACCGTCGTCGTGAACGCCGCCGGCTGCGGCTCGGCCATGAAGGACTACGGGCACGTGCTGCGCGACGAGCCGGCCTGGGCCGAGCGAGCGGCCACCTTCGCGGCCAAGGTGCGCGACGCCACGGAGTTGCTCGCCGACGCGGAGCCGCGGGAGGAACGACGGCCGGTTGAGCTGAAGGTGGCCTACCACGACGCCTGCCACCTGGCGCACGCTCAGGGCGTGCGCGCCCAGCCGCGCGAGCTGCTGCGCGGGATTCCCGGGCTCGAGCTGGTGGAACCGGCCGAGTGGGAGCTCTGCTGCGGCTCCGCCGGCATCTACAACCTGGTGCAGCCGGAGCCCGCCGCCGAGCTGGGCGAGCGCAAGGCGCGCAACCTCCTCGACACGGGGGCCGAGGCCGTCGTCGCGGGGAACCCGGGTTGCGCGCTACAGATCACGGCGCACACGGAGCGCCTCGGCCGCCCGCTCCCCGTGCTGCACCCGATGGAGCTGCTGGCGCGCTCGATCGGCTGAGCGCCCGTCCCGGCTGTCGCTCCTCGCGCACAGCAGCAGCTCGCTCAATCCCGCGAAGTCGTCTTACTTTGCACGTCACGTTCGTCCACCGGCACGCTCATCGAGTCGATCGGCATGGGCTTCACGAGCGCGTGGTGCTATTGCTGGGGCATGGCGGGCAAGGCATCGGAGCGGTTCGTCTGGGCGGTCGACACTCTGGAGGTCCGCCCGGCCGACCGCCTGCTCGAGGTCGGCTGCGGCCACGGCGTCGCGGTCTCCCTGGTCTGCGAGAGGCTGACGACGGGAACGATCACCGCGATC
>Ga0114129_10001768_pt1 | contig 29453 bp, 18 predicted proteins | sample RhiMetdeltSRZDD1_FD_80071 | JGI IMG/M metagenome (GOLD analysis project Ga0114129, IMG submission 80071) | Populus rhizosphere microbial communities from Tennessee, USA - Rhizosphere MetaG P. deltoides SRZDD1 (version 2) (version 2) | ecosystem: Host-associated > Plants > Roots > Rhizosphere >... | reverse complement strand
GGGATGATGCGGTAGATGTGTCCCCAATTGAGCATCATGAGAACTGTGTCCTTGGTCTGCACGAGCTCGTATCCGCGCTGCGAGTAGCGCGGCACGCTCTTCATACAAAACGCCTGCGGATCGTAGTAAAGGCGTTTGCTCGGATCTTTCGACCACGATTCACGGCCGAGTCCCTCCCGGTGTGCGGTTCGCTCGGCGAGTGCCCAGGGCTGATACGGCAGTTTCCCGTCCTGTGGATCCGACACCCAGCTTTCCCACGGCGGCGTCGTCACGTCCAGAAACGTCGGTATTTCCTCGATGTCGTCACCGCTCCATGTGCCACCCCAGCGCCCCTGCAGATCCGGCTGACCGTCTGGCGTTCGCGGCGGCGTGAACGGAGGCAGCTTGCCGCGGTCTGCGCTCCACGACTTCGCTCCAGGCCCCCGCTTACCCTCGGGCCAGTCCTTCGGGTTGAAAATCGCCTGCGCCGTTCCCACTGCCGGCAGCATCAGGATGAGCGCGAGGGCGCACACGTAGGGTCGAACGGTCATGCGCGGTCTCATTTCTTCGTGAACTCGTTCTCGAGCTGATACGCGTAGCACTCGTATTCGAGCAGCTCGACATGCGGATCGATTCGCCGGTAGAGAATCGCACTGATGTTCCACGGGCGCGAAAAGACCTTCGGATCCTCGACCGTCACGTCGTACCGCAGATGGTACGGACTGATTGGCGTATATCGTTCGACGACGTGCAACTGATCGCTGTGGTAGTTGCCTGCACGATCGAACCAGGTTTCTTCGCCGAAATCGACGACGTCGACGACCAGCGTGTTGCCCTCCCAGCGGCCGCGTGAATCGCCCATCCACCAGTCGATGTGTCCGGGCGGATGCGGATTGCCGTTCATGTAAATCTGACGAATCGTGTGGTTGTACTCGTACAGGATGTTGACCTTGTCGCCCTGCTGCACGATTTGGAAGGGGAACGGCATGAACGTGATGCGTGGTACTCCCGAGAGGTAGCACTTCGACTCCGGATCGAGCGTCGCGCGCTTCGCCTCGTTCTCTCGCTTCTTCGCGAGCGCCTCGGACTTGTACGGAATCTCGTTGTCCACCACAACGCCGCGGCCAGCCGGGACGCCGAGACTCGCACCGTGATCCTGGAGATCCCAGGCGGCGGTATTCAGTACCTGCCAGATGCCTGAAATGTCCGGTTGACCATTCGCCAGCTTCGGCGGCGTGTACGGCGGCATGTTCGCCGGCGCCTGTGCGCGAACGACGAAGGGCACGAAGACGTTTATAACCACGAAGGTCACGAAGAGCACGAAGGTGAAAATCACCAGCTTGTTGTTGGCTCTTTTCGCTTCGTGTCCTTCGTGATCTTTGTGGTTATGAACGTCTTCGTGGGCTTCGTGGTTCATGGCCGCATAGCTTGAAATAGAATCGGCGGAATGTCCACTTTCAAAATCGCTGTCATAGAGGGGGATGGCATCGGCCACGAAGTCATCCCCGAAGGGTTGCGCGTCCTCGAGGCCGCCGGAAAGAAATTCGGCCTCTCGTATCAGATGACGCATTTCGATTGGAGCTGCGAGGTGTACGCCAAGACCGGCCGCATGATGCCGGAGGACGGCCTCGAGCAGTTGAAGAAATTCGATGCGGTGTTTCTCGGCGCCGTCGGCTATCCCGGCGTCGCCGATCACGTCTCACTGTGGGGGCTGCTGATTCCAATCCGCCGCGGCTTCGATCAGTACGTGAATCTGCGTCCCGTCCGCCTGTTCAAAGGCGTCTCGACACCGCTCGCCAACCGCACGCCGAAAGAAATCGACTTCGTGGTGATTCGCGAGAATACCGAAGGCGAGTACTCGTCGATTGGCGGACGGATTTTCAGCGGCACCGAGCACGAATTCGCCATCCAGGAGACAGTCTTCACCAGACGCGGCGTCGATCGCGTGATGCGCTACGCCTTCGACCTCGCGCAGAAGCGTCGCAAACATGTGACCTCCGCCACCAAATCGAACGGCATCATCCACACGATGCCCTTCTGGGACGAGAGGTTCAACGCCGTCAAGAAGGACTATCCCGACGTGAAGACCGATCAGTTCCACATCGACATCCTGACGGCCCACTTTGTCCGCAACCCGGACTGGTTCGACGTCGTCGTCGGCAGCAATCTGTTCGGCGACATCCTGTCGGACCTCGGTCCCGCGGTCGCGGGCGGCATCGGCATTGCGCCGTCGGCGAACCTGAATCCCGAGCGGACGTTTCCGTCAATGTTCGAGCCGGTCCATGGGTCGGCGCCCGATATCGCGGGCCGCAACATCGCCAACCCGATTGGCACCATCTGGTCGGCCGCGCTGATGCTCGACCATTTCGGTTTTCCGCAGGCTGCGCGGGCCGTGGAAAGCGCCATCGAAGCGGTCTGCGACAGCGGTCCGAAAACGCCTGATTTCGGCGGAAAAGCCTCTACGCAGGAAATGGGCAAGGCCATCGCGGCGGCTGTATAGTTGACCGCGAACCGAACCGGGGTTTTAGAGTCCACCGCACATCGAAATCTTAAGGATGTCCAGGAGGAGCTAATGGTCAGATTGCGCGCGGTGTTTCTTTCACAGCAGGGAGCGTGGGCAGTGCTCGCGCTGCTGCTGACGCTGGGGCTCTCGGCCCCGGCAGCAGCCCAAGGTGAACGTGGCATCATCGGCGGCACGGTCACTGATGCGCAGGGAGGCGTCCTCCCAGGCGTCACCATCACGGCGCGCAACATCAACACCGGGTTCACGCAGTCTGCCGTCACGGAAGCGGACGGCAGGTACCGCTTCGGCGCACTGCCGATCGGCACCTACGAGATCAAAGCGGAGCTGACCGGTTTCACCACCGCCACCGTGACGAACCTGACGCTCAACATCAACCGCGAACTGCAGCAGAACATCACGATGGGGCTCAGCACGCTGCAGGAATCGGTGACGGTCACCGGGCAGGCGCCTGTGGTCGAAGTCACCAAGAGCGAGGTTTCCTCGGTCATCACGCAGCAGCAAATCGAGATGCTGCCGGTCGCCAATCGTGCCGCAGTCACGCTTGCGCTGCTGCTTCCGGGCACGAGCCAGGACGGCACGCGCCCGCGCCGCAGCAACGCGCAGGTCGGCGCCGGCACGCTGCAGTTCACGACGACCAATCTCGCCGACGGCACGATGAACATGTCGACTAAGGCCGGCGAGCCGCGGCAGGACTTCCCGCAGTCCGCCATTCAGGAGTTCAAGGTGTTCACGACGCAGCCGCCGGCTGAATACGGCGGGCGTGCGGGGGGCGTCATCAACGTCGTCACCAAGAGCGGCACCAACAGCTTCAGCGGCGAGGGCTACGAGTTCTTCCGCAACAAGGCCATGGGTCGCCTCGACAAGTTCACTGACGTTGCTGAGCAAGCCGGTCAGGGCAAAAGCCGTTACAACCGCAATCAATTCGGCGCCGCGCTCGGCGGACCGATCTTGACAAACAGGATCCACTTCTTCGTGGCCGAGGAGTACACGCAGGAGAATTCGAGCTATCTGGTCAACACCGGCCAGCCGCAGTTCTACGGCAAATTCGAAGGGGTATTCGATCAACGGCTGCCCAACGAGATGTTCCTGGGGCGTGTCGACGGACAGCTGACGCCGAAGCAGAGCGGGTTTGCGCGATGGGCCTACGAGCGTCAGGAGTTCAGCTGCGAAGGGTGTGGCGGCAAACAGGCCAACCAGGGCAACACGCTCATTCCGCGTGATGCGCTCGTCATGGGCCATACGTGGGTGCTCGGATCGAAGTTCCTGAACGAGTTCCGCTTCAACTACTCCGAGCAGACTCAGTACCAGGCGCCCGAGGGTCTGCCCTACTACAAGAAGTTCGACTTCTCGCCCGCGCGCTTCAACGGCACAACGGCGACGTACATCTTCCCGAGCTTCACGTGGGGCAGCGACACGTTCATGACGACCCACCAGGACATTCGTGAGTGGCGCGACGACTTCACCATCTCGCAGTCGAATCACAACTTGAAATTGGGCGCCGACATCCAGAACCTCCCGCTCGAAGAGGATGTGCAGGGGAACCCGAGCGGCACCTGGACTTTCGCACAGGATCAGTTCTTCGATCCGAGCAATCCGGTCGTCCTGGCCAGTCTAAGAGCCGCCAACCGCTTTCAGGCGTCGTTCCCGGCTCTGATTCGTCGCCAGGCACACCACTACTTCCAGTATTACGCGCAGGACGAATGGAGAATCGCGTCCGGCCTGACGCTGAACCTGGGCATCCGCTACGAGCGGGATACGGAAGTCTGGAACAAGGACCGCAAGAATGACGGCTCGTTCTACCCGCGCGTCCTGCCGAATGTGACCTTCGCGTCGCGCGGCGATAACAACAACTGGTCGCCGCGTCTTGGGCTCGCGTGGGACGTGCGCAACAACGGCACGAACGTCGTCCGCGCCGGCTACGGGCGGCTGTTCAACGCGATTATGAACGGTACGCCTGGCGCCGAAACGGTGACGCTCCTACAGACGAGTATCAGCATCAACAACCCGACGTATCCGGATCCGTATGGTGGCCGCTCGCCGGCATCGTTTGCCTCCACTGCTCCCCCGAACATCAGCATCGTCGACGACAAGATGGTGAATCCTTACTCCGATATGTACAACGTCGGCTACTCGCGTCAGTTGGGCGGCGACCTGGCGATTAACGCCGATGGCGTCTACGTCAAGTCGAATGCATTCAATGCGAGCCTCAACATCAATACGCCGTTGCAGTCCTCGCCCGGGATCGCGGCCACGCCGACAGTCAGGCCGAATCTGGTGTGGGGCAACATCGCGCAGGTGCAATCGATTGGCGAACAGGATTACCGCGCGCTGCTGCTGAGGCTCGAGAAGCGGTTCTCACAACGCCATCAGTACACGGTCTCGTATACGCTGGCGAGGGTGACGGACAATTCGTTCGGCGCCACATCCACCGGGACGGTGACCGATTTCTATCACCCCGAGTGGGACAACGGCTACGGCAACGCGGATCGTCGTCATACGTTCGTCTCCAGCGGCGCCTACCTGCTGCCCGGCGACGTGACGCTCGGCATGGTCTGGACGCTCCGCAGCTCGTCGCCCTTCAGCGCACGCGCGGGCCGCGACCTCAACACCGACGGCGCGGTCACCGATTTCGTGCCGGGGACGACCAAGGGCATTGGCAACCGTGACAACGACGCGATGATGAAGGCCGTCAACGCCTATCGCGTCGCAAATGGCCTGACGCCCATCACGTTGATCAATAACAGCAACACCTACAACCGCGTCGACATCCGGGCAAGCAAGGCGATTCCGCTCGCCGGCAGGAGGCGCGTCGAGTTGATCGGGCAGGTGTTCAATCTGTTCGGGCGCAACAACCTCGGCGGCATCGGCGCCAACTTCACCAGCAACGCGCTGTCAGACACGTTCGGTCAGTACACGACCGCGCAGGCGCGGCAGCAAGGGGAGGTCGCTGTTCGATTTACCTTCTGACGCTGCCCAATTCGGTCTCCCGGTCAGGTTTCAGGTATCAGGTATCAGGCGTGGTCATGGGGCCAGCCTGATACCTGGACCACCCCTGAAACCTGATACCTGAAACCTGTCCGATCTACACTCCGAAGCCCGCCATTCCGATATTTGGACGTGTCTGCGTTCAGATTCGAGAAACAGCGCGTCTCTGCCACCCTGACCCTCGCTCCGGGCACCTCGGTCAGCGGGTGCTTTTTCGTTGCCGGCCACACTGCCCACCGTGCGGGAGCCGAGCGAATCGGCGACCTGCTCAACGAGCAGCCCGGCTTTTTCCCGTTCGAGCACCGCGACGGCACCACGGTTCTTTACAACCGCGCACATCTTGTCGCAGTGTCGCTCGAACCGGGCGTCAACGAGGCGGAGTGCGACCCGGGCTATGAAGTGGCCACGCACCGGTATGTCGGCATGCTGCTCTCCACCGGGATGCGGGTCAAAGGAAAGGTGGCGGTGTACGCGGCACCGGGCCGCGACCGCCTGAGCGACTACGCCCGCTCTCCGCAGGCTTTCCGCTACATCGTCACCCAGAAGAACACCCTCATCGTCAACGCGGCCCACATCGTAGAGCTGACGGAACTGGCAGATTGATGGCGACCGAAGCGGCAGCCTCCTACATCGACACCCTGCTCAAGCGCGTGGCGGCGCGCGGCGCCCGACTCGGGATTCGCTTTGAAAGCGGCGCGCCTGTACGCGTGGTGGACGGCAATGGGGGCCTGCGGGACGTCACGAACCGCACGCTTTCCCCTCAGGAGATCATGGCGGCGAGTACGCCGATGATTCCGGACGCGATCAGACGGCTGCCTCAAACGCCCTCGGTGAACTTCAACTACGACTGCGTGGGCGTCGGCGTGTTCAGCGTGGCCATCCGGCGCGATGGCGAGAAGGTATCGGTTTCAATCGATCCCGCCGATGCGTCTCCCGCGGATCTCATAAGGTCCGCGCCGCACATTGAGGCGAAGTCCTCGCCGCAGCCGACGAAATCGGAACCGGAACTTGTGGTCGAAACCACGTCGGTCGGCGCGGCGATCGCGGCGAACGCCCCTGCCGCGGCGAGTCCATCCGAATCGGTGGCGGCGGAAGCCGTCATCGAGATTCCGCGGGCGCACGAACCCGCCGCACCTGTTGCACCGACCATCGCACCTCCGATTGACAGACTGTTCAAACTCATGTGCGACGCGAAGGCCTCCGACCTGCACCTGAGCGTCGGTATGAAGCCGCTGGTGCGGAAAGACGGCGAGATCAAGGTGCTCGACGACTCTGCGCCGGTCTTCGACCTCGAGTCGATGTGGGCGATGCTCGAGCCGATCATCCCCGAGCGTAATCGCGAGGAATTCGGCAGGCGGCACGACACCGACTTCGCCTACGAGATTGCCGGCCTCGGCCGCTTCCGCTCCAACATCTTCATGGACCGGAACGGACCGGGCGCCGTCTTCCGAGTCATACCGTCGAAGATTCTGACGGCGGAAGACCTCGGCCTCTCGCCTCACATCCTCAAGCTGTGTCAGTTGAACAAAGGGCTTGTGCTCGTCACGGGACCGACCGGATCGGGCAAGTCGACGACGCTGTGCGCGATGATCGACTACATCAACCGGACGCGGCGCGATCACATCATCACGATCGAGGATCCGATCGAGTTCGTCCACGAGAACAAGCAGTGCCTGATGAATCAGCGCGAGGTGCACACGCACACCGATGGGTTCAAGGACGCCCTCCGCGCCGCGCTGCGCGAGGACCCCGACATCGTGCTGGTGGGCGAGATGCGCGATCTGGAGACGGTTGCGATCGCGATCGAGACCGCTGAGACCGGCCACCTCGTCTTCGGCACGCTGCACACGACCACGGCGGCATCGACCGTTGACCGCGTGATCGACCAGTTCCCGACGGATCGTCAGGCGCAGATCCGCATCATGCTGTCCGAGTCGTTGAAGGGCGTCATCGCGCAGACGCTCTGCAAGAAAATCGGCGGCGGCCGTGCCGCGGCGCTCGAAATCCTGATCGTGACAAGCGCCGTCAGCAACCTGATTCGCGAGGCGAAGACCTTCCAGATCCCGTCCATCATGCAGGTGGGAAAATCCGTCGGGATGTCGCTCAACGACGCGTTGATGGATCTGGTGGCGAAAAAGCTGGTCGGCCCGGAAGAGGCCTACTCGAAGTCCGTTGACAGGACCGGGTTTGAAGCACTGCTCAAGCGCGCGGGCATTGACACAAAGTTCACCGCCGCGGCGAAGGAAAGCTCATTGTGATGCGCGCGGCCCCTGCCGGCAGCATCAGAACTGCCCTGCGTGTCGATAGCGACCGCCCACACGCTCACGTTGACGACAATCGGCCGCGCGGTCACGACGAGCGGCGTCGAGGGCGTGCGGATGCTGGTTCCCGCGGCTGGGGGAGGGCGGAGCCGCATAAGCGGCCTTCCGTTAACCACGCGCGCGAAGAGGCCGTTAATGGTTCCATTCATCGCATATCCTCCTGCCGCATGTCGCCGGCGCACCAGACGACTTCGCGAGACGAAAGGGATGCCAGCGGGTGCTATCCTAGTCCGGCGCGTCGCTCGTCGTCGACTGCATCACTGCCGATTCCGATCACGATCGTAATGTGGACGCTCACGTGTCTCACCGTCCAATAGCCAACCGCGCGGGTTGCCGCTGACGAGACTCCCATGGCGCAATACGGCGCATTGATCAGGAAAGCACTTCAGACTCAATCGACGCTCGACGGACGAAGCGAGCATTGCTCGGCGGATTTTCGGAAGCTCGCATCGATTGGGGTGCGTGTGGGCCAGCAGGTTCGCGTCAATCGCAGCAGCACCGAATACGCGCTCTACACGGTCAGCGAAGGGCGCAACGAGTCGCCCGACGAGATCGTTCGGATGGCGGCTGTCGCACGCGCGCGCCTCCGCGGCGAGGACGGGTTCGACGCGGTGGTCGAAACGCCGGCAGCACGTTCGGATATGTCGGACGAGCAGGCCGAACAGGCCAGCGAGCTCATCGAGCGACTCGATGATGACGACGCATCATCCAGACTCATCGTCGTGGCGCCGCATGGCGGCGCGATCGAGCCGCACACCGCTGAGCAGGCCGAGCGCGTCCACCGGCAGCTCGAGTCGAAGCGTGTGTCGTCATGGCGATGTAAGGGCTTCAAGCGCGGTGGCGGTGCGCACGAGCGATGGCACATCACATCGATCGACATCGACGCGCGCAGCTTTCCGCTGCTGCAACGGATCGCCGATCGGCTCTTCATGCACGCCGTGGCGTTCCACGGGTTCGATGAGGATGAGATTTTGATCGGCGGTGCCGCGACAATGGAGATGAAGCAGGACCTCAAATCGGAGGTCGATCGCGCCATCGGTGGCTCGGGGATTCCCGTTCGGATTGCGCAGCCTGGCGATCGATTCAACGGCGACGACCCACGGAACATCGTCAACCGCCTGAGCCCGGCACACGGCATTCAGCTCGAGCAGTCGCTGCGCGCGCGCCGGGATTTTGGGCCGATGATCGCGGACGCCGTCGCGTCTTTCTATTCACGCATCCTGTAAGGCTGGGCCCACAGCCTTGGGTGGAGTCTCGCCGTTGCGATCATGACGGGTACGCTGCGCCGTGCACGTCTATTTCCGCAACGTCGAGGTCCAACGCTTCGCGCCCGGCGTGTAGAGACCGACATCACTCCTTATCGTCGGGCGGCAACTGCGGCAGCCGGTCGCCTTCAGTCCAGCGCGCGTCGGCGATCGATTTCTCGGCCAGCTCCAGGCTGAGATCGATCAGCGCGACCTGCGCTGCGGATCTGTAGGCGACGAGATCGGGCCACTCCTTCTCGCGCGGTGAGTAGACCTGCAGCATCTGATCGCTGGCGATGTTGCTGGGGAGCGCGTCGAAGAACGAGCGCTGGCACAGCGGAACCACTCGCTTCTCGAGTCCGCGTGCCACGCCGACCTCGTAAAGCACGTTGCCGTTCACCTCGCTCAGGTCGGCGACGACGATGCGACAGCGCCGCATGATGGTGAGCATCAGCTCCACGTACGCTTCGCCCGACAGCCCACCCCACATCCGGAACGCGTTGCAGTCCATCGCTGTCACCAGCGGGCGATAGAAGCGCTCGAAGTACGTCGCGTACGGCTTCTTGAACGGCATCGCGACGAAACACATCGTCTTATCGATCTCGAGCGGCTCGAGCGCGCCGGTCAGCAGGTCCATGGCCGGTGTCAGGAACGTGTCGATGTGGACGCCCGTCTTCCCCGACTCGGTGGCCTCGTCGGCGGATTTGCGAACATACGCGAGGTAGCGCTGATAGAGCTTGTCGCCATCGAGCTTGTGGCGTTTGAGGACGTCGATGGCTTCAGCGCGCAAATCTTCGATGAGCGGTTCGTTGGACAATCGCAGCGTCGCATCGATCGTGGCCAGGGCACCGAGCAGCGCGAAGTCAGCGAGTTCCTGAGAGCGCTGGCGGCACGCCAGCACCACTTCCTGCAGCTTGGCGTCTGCAACGGCGCTGTACGCAGACTGAGTGGCGGGCAGCGCGATGTCGAGTCCCTCTTCGGCGAGAAACTCCGCGATGCGCATGCGATGGAAGCGGAAATTCGGTCGCGCGAATTTGTAACGAATCAGCGCGAGAAAGCAGCCGAGGGTGAAACCGTTGGCGCGATCGTACAGGGTGGTGCGGGCTTGCGGAGCCTTCTGCGTCGAACCATCCGGGCGCGATCGCTTGCGCTTCGTCGTTGCCCGTTGAGCGACCTTTACTTTGGCTTTGGACATGGCCGGAATGATCGCACGGTCGGCTGCCCGTCGGGATGGTGTCGCTCAACGACGCGTTGATGGATCTGGTGGCGAAGAAGCTGGTCGCCCCGGAAGACGCCTACTCGAAGCCGGTCGACAAAACAGAGTTCGAAGCGCTGCTCAAGCGCGCCGGGATCGATACGAAGTTCACCGCCGCCGCGAAAGAGAATTAGGGCCGGAGGGCTGGAAGGGCGGGAGGGGCTGGAAGGGCCTTGTCCGGCCCTTCTTGCCTTCCGGCCGTTCCTGCCTAGCTCAGAAGAGGAATCGGGCTCCTAGCTGTATCTGTCGTGGATACCCGATCCCCGGTATGTACCCATTCGGCTGTCGGAAGCTCGTACTTCGGCCGTTCGTTGTGTATTGGGAGCCGAAGTTTGCGGTGTTGAACAGGTTGAAGAACTCGACAAATGCGCCGATCTTCCTGTCCGCATTACCGAGGTTGAAGAATTTTGTCGAGCGCATGTCGAAGACGAACGTGTTATCTCCGCGAGCGGAATTGAGAGACGTCTGCACGCCCGTCACCGGATCGACGTAGCGGTCGCCGCCATTGTTGCCGCTGTTGCCATCCCTGTTCAGGTCCGTCCCGGCCAGGAGGTTATATGGCCGCGCGCTGGCGAGTTGCACCACCGGCGAAAGCTGGATGCCGTAGCCGAGTTCGAAGACGCCGGTCGCCACCATTCGATGGCGCTCGTCCGCGGTCGTCGGCCCCCATTCACCAGGTCCGAACGGCTGATCCCATACCATCGGCTGATTCGAGCCGGAACGGTTGCCGGTCGAACCGCCGTAGGCGTACGCGTGGGCCAACGTGTAGTGAGCCTGGAGGGTGGCTCGCGGCATGCGTCGCTGGAACAAGAAGGTCAGCGCGTTATATCGCGACTTGTTGATCGACGACAGAATCATCACCGACGAGAACTGGTTCGCCGGATAGCCGTTCGCGGCAAGCGCTGGAGCGAGCCGACGCGTGCCATTGAGAATCGGGTTGATGTTCAACGGACGGAGTTCGTTGCGTCCTTCGCTGTATGTGTAATCGATCGACAACGTCGTGTTGGCCGCCAGGGTGTGCGCGTATCCGACGTGCGCCTGATACGTGCGCGGCTCGACGATGTCTGGGTTGATCCACTGACCCTGTGAGTTCAACGGAAGCTTGTTGCCCTCCGTGGGCTGCGGCGGCAACGGATCGATCATCAGTCGGAACGTCGGCAGTTCGCCCTGGCCAATCTGACTGTTGTTCAGAGTCGCCAGCGCGTTCAACGGCCGCTTGTTCTGCGACGTGATGTCGCCAGCCGATGCGGCGGTGTTGTACTGGTCGAAGTAGACGCCGCCGCCCCCCCGCAGGACCCGACGACCGTCGCCGCTCATATCGTAGGCAAAGCCGACTCGAGGCGACACGTTCTTTTTCGGGGTCTTCGGGAACCCGCCATTTGGATCGCCGATTTTCGCGAGGATCTGACGCGTCGCGTTCACCTCGAATTCGTCCTCGTCCATCAGATTGACATCGGTGTCGTACCGCAAACCAAGGTTCAGCGTCAGTCTGGGCGTGACGCGCCAGTCATCCTGCACCCACGTACCGAACTGCTGCGCGTTAGTGATGGTGTCGGCCCAGTATCCCTGACCGTTCACCACCCCGCCGTTGGCCTGCTGCCACGTCCGGAGGATGCCGGGCGTCTGGAAGCCCTGCGGATACCGGCCGTTCGTGTTGTTGATGATCGTCAACGGGTCGTCGAAGAACGTCAGCGTCGCGAAGTGCTCGTTGCCGTTCAGAATCCCGAGGTGCCACAGGAAGTTGTAGTTCGCGCCTATCTTCAGCGTATGGTCGCCCGCCAGCAGCGAGACGTCGTCGCGGAGCTGGTACACGCGGCGCAGCGACTGCGTCCCCGCGTCGCCGCCGGCGCCGGTCATCACGGACGGAAACGCCAAGCGCGGGCCAAGCAGGTCAACGGACGGAAAATCGCGCGTGTAATGCTTGCCCGTGACCGCATCGACCACGTCCGCAAGGTAGTCCATCTGGTTCATCTGACCCGTAATCTGGTTGAGTCCGGCGTTGCCAAGCACGTAGCTGTGCTGCGCAACGGCGCTGAACGCCTTGATGAACATATTGTCCGGCTGGCCGTTATCGTTGTTATTGCCCGCCGGCCACGTGACCGCGTCGCGCTGTTCGTCTTGACCGGCGTACCGAATCATCAACGATTGCTTGTTATTGAGCTGGGCGTTCCCCTTGATGGTGTACATCCGCAGATGGCTGGGCAGGTTCAGGTCGCGCGGGTGCTTGGGGTTGATCGAACCGAGCGGGAGTTTCCCCTGCGCGAGGAGCGGCACGAGCGCATCGAGCTGGTCGTACAAGTCCTTGGGAATGAAGATGCCCTGGTGCTGTTGCTGTTGCTCGATGGCGCCGAAGAAGAACATCCTGTTCCGGACGAGCGGGCCTCCAAAGGAGCCGCCGAACTGCTGCCGGCTGAACGGAGTCTTCGTTCCGTTCGCCTGCTGAGTGAAATAGTCCTTCGAGGTCAGCTTGCGATCGCGCTCGTAACCGAACACGGTGCCATGCAGCTGATTGGTTCCCGACTTGGTGACCAGCGAAATCGCGGCGCCGCTCGAGCGGCCGTCCGCGGCCGAGAACTGATTGGACGCGAGCTGGAACTGCTCCAGGCTCTCGGTCGTAAAGCTCATAAGCGGACCGCTGTAGTGGTTGTCGCGGTTGTCCGCTCCATCGACAGTTGGAATCACGTTCCCACCCGACGATCCAGCATAGGAAACGCTACCTACGCTTTCCTTCGTCCGGTGCAGCGCAGCCACCGGTGCAGCCCCCGGCAGTAGTTCGAGCATGCCGCTGATCGTGCGGGTAATCATCGGCAGGTTCTGCAGCTCGGTCGTCTCGATGGTGTTGGCCACCTTCGACTGCGTGGCTTGAATGAGCGGCGCCTCACCGGTGACCGTCAGCGTCTCCTGGACGCCGGCCAGCGCCAGCTTGAAGTCGATCGTGATCGTCGCGTTGACGTTGAGCCTGACGTTCTCACGCAGCGATTCGGCGAAACCCGCCAGCTCGCTTTTAACTTGGTACGTGCCCGGGTCCAGCCCAGGGAGAAAATACTGTCCCTCGGCGTTGGTTACTGTCGTACGAACGACGCCTGTGGCGTTGTTTGTAACGGTGACGGTCACACCCGGCAGAACGGCATCTGCCTGATCCACGACGCGGCCGTTGAACGTGCTCGTTGCCTGCGCGTAGGCCACCGATGCGATCGCCATCACGCAGAGTGCGACAATCGCCCGACCGACGCCTTTCTTCGACACCCGCATTCGCGTACCTCCTGTAAGGGGAACAACTAACAGGACTAGGGATACAGTCCCGCCGAACCACCGAATCTATGAAGACGCGGGGACTTGTAGCATGCTGCCCACCGGGTCTGTCAATACAGGCTTGACTCGCCCGGCCGCCAAAACGCGGAGCGTAACCGCGGACCTGCGCTTTTCGTAATTACCGGGCTCCCGGCCCAAGCCCGGCGGAGCGATCAGGTAGAGTAGCCGCGGCCCATGACGAACCTCCCCCGCCGGTTTACCTTCTGGATTTTGCTGCTGTTTGTGGGCAGTGGGTGCAGCGCGCTGATTTACGAAGTCGTCTGGTTCCAGCTGCTCGAACTTGTCGTGGGCGCCACCGCGGTCTCACTCGGCGTGCTGCTGGCGACGTTTATGGGCGGCCTCTGCGCGGGAAGCCTCCTCTTTCCGCGTTTCGTTCCGATCGATCGTCACCCGTTGCGGGCCTACGCCTCTCTGGAGCTTGGGATCGGGGCGCTTGGGCTGTTGGTGTTGTTTGCCTTACCGGTGTTTGGCAACCTGTACGTCGCCAACGCCAGCCACGGCTTTCTGAGCATGCTCCTTCGCGCACTGCTGGCGATGATCTGTCTCCTCCCGCCAACGGTGCTGATGGGAGCGACGCTTCCGGCCATTGCGAGACTCATCGAAAGCACGCCTTCCGGTGTGTCGTGGCTTGGTTTCTTTTATGGCGGAAACATCGCCGGCGCCGTCATTGGCTCGCTCGTCGCCGGCTTTTACCTGTTGCGCGTCTATGACATGGCGACGGCGACCTACGTCGCCGCAGCGATTAATGCCGCCGTCGCTGGTATCGCATGGGTGCTCTCGACGCGTGTCGCTGCTCTAACGAGAGAGACTGCGCCTGCTGCGCGAGCCGTAAAGTCTCGCGCCACGGGTGCGCGGGCTGATGCACGTGGCCCTGACACCCGTGGCGCAAACCTTTATGGTTTGCGCACCTCGCGCACCTCCGTCTATGTTGCGATCGGCCTTTCGGGTCTTGCAGCGCTCGGCGCCGAAGTCATCTGGACGCGCATTCTCTCGCTGCTGTTCGGCGGAACGGTGTACACCTTCTCGATCATCGCCGCCGCGTTTCTCTGTGGCCTTGGCATCGGCAGCGCCAAAGGCGCGTGGTTGGCACGCTCCTCGGAACGCCCCGGGCTGCTGCTTGCCGGCTTCCAGCTTGGCGCGGCCGTCTCAGTCGCGTGGGGTGCGGCGCTCATCAACCGCGCCTACCCGTACTGGCCGATCGATCCCGCTTTAGCTCCGGGACCGTGGTTCAACTTCCAGATTGATCTCGTCCGGGCATTCATCGCGATCGTGCCCGCCGCCTGCTTCTGGGGCGCAAGCTTTCCGCTCGCGCTCGCCGCAGCCGCGCCGCAAGGCGACGACCCTGCACGAGGGGTGGGCGTCCTCTACGCCGCGAACACGATTGGCGCCGTCCTCGGCGCACTGGTCTTCAGTCTCCTCATCATTCCCGCATTCGGAACCCAGGACGCGCAACGGCTCCTGATCTGGGTAGCGCTTGCCGCATCGGCCGTCATGCTTTTGTGGCCGCCGCCCACGGATGCTCGGACACCTGCTGCCCGCCGCATGGCGATGTCGCTTGCCGCCCTCGCGATCGCAGGTGCCGCCGCCGCGACCGTTGCGCCGGTCCCCCCCGACGTCGTCGCGTATGGCCGTCAGATCGCGACCTTCAAGGGCGCGAGCTACCTGTACGAAGGCGAAGGGCTCAACTCGTCGATCGCCGTATCAGAGTCGGAAGGCGGCATCCGCAACTTTCACGTCAGCGGAAAAGTCGAAGCGTCCACAGAGGTCCACGACATGCGGCTGCAGCGGATGCTGGGCCACGTTTCCGCCCTGATGCATCCCGATCCGCATTCCGTGCTCATCGTCGGCTTCGGCGCCGGTGTCACGGCAGGCTCATTCGTCCTCCACCCTGGCATCAAGCGCATCGTCATCTGCGAGATCGAGCCGCTGATTCCGCGCATGGTCGCGCCGTTCTTCTCGAAGGAGAACTACGACGTCGTGCACGATCCGCGTGTGGAGATCGTCTACGACGACGCGCGGCATTACATCCTGACGACGAACGAGAAGTTCGACATCATCACGTCGGATCCGATCCACCCGTGGGTCAAGGGTGCCGCGTCGCTCTACACGAAGGAGTACTTCGAGCTCGTCAAGTCGCATCTGAACCCGGGCGGCGTGGTGACGCAGTGGGTGCCGCTGTACCAGAGCACGGAAGACGTCATCAAGAGCGAGGTCGCGACCTTCTCCGACGTCTTTCCGTACGGAGCCATCTGGAGCAACCAGTACGCCAATGGCGGCGGCTACGACGTCGTGATGTTGGCGAAGTCGGGACCGCTGCAGATCGATCCGGCGGCGCTCGAGGCACGGTTGAACAGACCCGATCACGCGGCCATCAAAGGCGCGCTCGCGCAGGTGGAGATCTCGGGCGTGGACGGTCTGATGGCCACCTATGCGGGGCAGGCGCGCGACCTGCGTCCATGGCTCACCGACGCGCAAATCAATACGGACCGCAATCTACGGCTGGAATACCTCGCCGGCCTCGGCAACAACGTCTACGACGCGATGATCTACCAGCACATGCTCGAGTTCCGACGGTTTCCCGAGGAGATGTTTACCGCCTCGCCTGAGTGGATGGACAGACTTCGGCGCGTGATGGCCGTCGCACCTGGATCGCAGTAGGTTCTCCTTCCCCGAGATCGCTCAGCCCACGTGGTGGAGCTCATCGCGCTTCTGGTCAATCGACACGTCCGCGAGCGCGTCGGCGATTGCGTGTTGGAGCGCGGTGAGCCCTGCGCCGACGTCTGCGCCAAGATGCACCCGGAGGACGCGGCGTTCACGCTCCACCAACACCTGCAAGTCGCCGCGAGCCTGCGCGGCCTTCACGATTCCAAACGTATAGCGCTGCGCAGGAATCGGCACGTCAACGGCGTCGTCGCACGTGATCTGCAGGAATACGCCGGTATTCGGCCCGCCCTTGTAAAACTGTCCCGTCGAATGCAGGAAACGCGGTCCGTACTCGACGCAGGTTGCCACGCGTCTCACATCCCGGACCGCATGACGCATGTCCTCTAATGCGCGGTCGTGCTCCGTCGTCATCTCGAGATATGCCAGCAGTGCGAAGTAATCTCCGGGACGGAGGCGCCCGAGGTGGGCCCTGAGATAGCCGGCAAGGCTGCGATCGTGATCCAGCCGATCAGCCAGCGCGGAGGCGTTCCTCTCGTCGGCGAACAGCTCGACGTCACCGCCGGTGAAAATCGGCGTTTCCGCCGGCAGCGCGCCATGCTGCTCGTAGTCATCCGTCAGCTTTCGCGTCGCGATCTTGCTGGCCTCCACGTCCGGCTGATCGAACGGATGAATGCCAAGGATGGAACCAGCAACGGCAGTCGCCATCTCCCAACGGAAGAACTCCTGGGCCAGGTCGTACTCATCGGTCATCCCGATGCGCACGACCGGGTGACCTGCCCGCTGCAACCTGTCCATTGCGGCATCCTGTGCCGGGTCTGGAGCTGAGAGCAGTCGAGGATAGACGAAGACGCGATCGGCGCCGTAAACCTCCGGCGGCCCGACCGCTTCGCGGGCGATCGGCGCCAGCCCCTTACCTTCCTTTCCGGTTGACTCCGCGATCAGTTGCTCCAGCCAGATCCCCAGACTGCTGATTCCGGGAGAGCACACGAGGGTGACCTTGTCTCGACCGAACCTGGTCGCGGCGACACCGAGCACGACGCCCAGCAGAACCCCCGGATTCTCGTCCACCGGCACCGGCGGCATGCAGGCGTACACCATCTGCTCCGCGCGGCTTAAGAACTTCGTGACGTCTATGCCCATGATGGCGGCCGGCACGAGGCCGAAATCGGACAACGCGGAGTAGCGCCCGCCGATGTCGGGCCACCCGAAAAAGACGCGCCGAAAGCGGTCGGCCTGCGCGACGTGCTGCATCCTGGAGCCGGGATCCGTAATGGCAATGAAGCGGTCGCCCGCTTCCTCCGGTCCGACGATCTGTTTCACGCGTTCGAAAAAGTACTGTTTGAGGATATGGGGCTCGAGCGTCGAGCCCGATTTGCTCGACACGATGAAGATTGTCTTTCCGAGGTCGATCCGATCCTCGAACGTCTTCACTTGAGCGGGATCGGTCGAATCGAGGACGTGAAGCTCGGGATACCCCGCGATCCGACCGAACGTCGCCTTGAGGACTTCGGGACACAGGCTCGATCCGCCCATGCCGAGCAGCAGGGCGTGCGAGAACCCGGCGGTCTTCGCGATTTCCCGAACACGAGTCAGCCGCTGCAGGTGCGCCAGTTGCCCGTTTGTAATACTGAGCCAACCGAGCCATCGTGCTTCATCCCGCCCGGTCCACAGCGTGGCGCCCCGCGCCCATAACCGCTCGACTTTCTCGTCGGCCCGCCATTGCTGAACTGTCTCGGTGACGGCGCTGGTCATCGCTCTTGGAAGCGTCAGGGTCAGACGGTTCACGTACGGTCCGCCGCCCGCCTGGCGCTGGGTATCGATCGCCTTGAGCAGTTGGTCAAAGGCGTCGGAGAACAGCCGGACGCCGTCTGCGAGCAGTTCGTCGGCGACATCAGCGATCGAGACGCCCGCGCGCGCGAGTGCATCCATCGTGTCGCGGGCACACTCGATGTCTTCAACGAGGCTCGAACGCGGCCGTCCATGGTCCCGGAACGCACCGAGCGTCGCGGGCGGGATCGTGGTGACGGTATCAGCGCCGATGAGTTCCTCGACGTACATGACGTCGCGATAGGCGGCGTTTTTCGTACCGGTGCTCGCCCATAACAGGCGCTGCGTCTGCGCGCCTGGTGCCGCCAGCGCCCTCCACCGCGGGCTTGCGAAGATCTCTAGATATCGCTGATACGCGAGCTTGGCATTCGCGATGGCAACTTTCCCGGACAGCGATCGCAGGAGCTCCTGCTGGCTCGACGGAGCGCCTGGCAGTTGTTCAGCAATGAGCGCGTCAATCGCCGTGTCGATGCGACTGACGAAAAAGCTCGCCACGCTCGCCACGCGCCTGGGATCGCCGCCGCGTGCGACAAATGTCTCGAGGCCCGCAATGTACGCCTCGGCGATTTGCGCGTAGGTGTCCTGCGCGAAGAGCAGAGTGGCGTTCACGTTGATGCCATCGCCCAGGAGCTCGCGGAGCGCGGCCACGCCTTCAGGTGTGGCGGGCACCTTGATCATCAGATTCTCGCGGCGGACCTCACGCCAGAGACGCCGCGCCTCCTCCAACGTTCGGCGCGTGTCGTGTGCAAAGAGTGGAGAGACCTCGAGGCTGACGTATCCGTCCCGCCGGGCCGTGCGGTCGTACACGGGCCGCAGCGCGTCTGCGGCGTCCTGGACGTCGCGTATCGCGAGCGACTCGTACAGCGTCTTCGCATCAAGTGCTTTCGCGGCCGGCGATTCGATGGCTTCCCGATAGTCGGAGCTGCCCGCCACCGCCTTTTCGAAGATGGCCGGATTCGACGTGACGCCGGCGAGACCGTCTTCATCGATCAGGCGGCGCAGCTCGCCGCTGCTGATCAAATTCCGGCGGATGTAGTCGAGCCACACTGACTGACCGAACACCTGCAATCCGCGGAGCGGATTCTCGAGGCTGGTCAACTTGGCGAGCCGTCGCACATGGCGTGCCTCGCCGCTGAAGTGAGCGTGCAGAAAGGCGCCGACGAGCTCACGCGCCAGTTCGACGCCGATGACACGGCCCCCGAGCACCAGCACGTTCATGTCGTCATGCTCGACGCCCTGGTGCGCCGAGTACGTATCGTGACAGAGTCCAGCGCGTACGCCGGCAATCCGGTTCGCGGCCATCGACGCACCGACACCGCTGCCGCATAGGAGGATGCCGCGATCCGCGCGAGATTCATGCAACGCGGCACCCACGGCTGCCGCGTAGTCCGCATAGTCGACGGGGTCGGTGCTGTAGGTACCTACGTCGATGGCTTCGTGATGCAGCTCGGCGACGAACGCCTTCATCGCCGTCTTCAGCTGAAATCCCGCGTGATCGGAACCGATTGCAATGCGCATTGGCTTACCTCTCCGCCGCGAGCACCCCCCTCGTGTGCTTCGCGATCGTCAATTCTTCGTTCGCAGGGATCACCCACACGGACACGCTGCTCGTCGACGTGCTGATGCGCGCGTCACCCGAGGCGTTGGCCGATTCATCAATGTCCACGCCAAGCCAGGCAGCGTCGGCGCAGACGCGGGCACGGATAGGCGCGGCGTGTTCGCCGATCCCGCCGGTGAACACCAGTGCGTCGAGGCCGCCCAGTGCGGCCGCGAGCGATCCGAGCTCGCGACGGACCCGGTAGACGAACAAGTCGATCGCTTCGGTGGCACGACCATCCGAGCTGGCGAGCAGTTCCCGAATGTCGCCCGAGATACCCGAGACACCGAGCAGCCCTGATTCCTCGTACAAGAGCTGCTCGAGGGAGTGAACGCTCATGCCGGAGCGATCGAGCAGGTAGAGCAGCACGCCGGGATCAATCGCGCCACACCGTGTCCCCATCACGAGGCCATCGAGCGCACTGAATCCCATCGTCGCTGCCACGCTGTGTCCGTTGTTCATTGCGCAGAGGCTGGCGCCGTTGCCCAGATGCGCGACGACCGTCCGACCGGCCGCGGCGCGCGTATCGAGCGCGGTGAGCGCGGACGCGATGTGCTCGTACGAGAGTCCGTGGAAGCCATATCGCCGTACGCCTTCGTCCCGGTAGCGTCGCGGAAGGGCAAATACCTGCGCGACCTCGGGCTGTGTTCGATGGAAGGCGGTGTCGAAACACGCCACTTGCGGCAGCGTCGGCGCGATCGCCGTCACGGCACGAATCGCCGCGACGTTGTGCGGCTGGTGCAGCGGTGCCAGCGGTGTCAGCGCTGCCAGTTGCTCGATCGTCGTCGCGTCGACGCGCACCGGCGATGCGAAGATCGTTCCGCCGTGCACGACGCGGTGACCCACGGCTGCGACCCGGCAGCCTCCCAATGCGCCACCGCGGCCCCAGGCGAAGAGGAACTCGATCGCGCCCTGATGGTTGAGCGGTGTATCCCAGCGACGTTCGGCGATCACCCCATCGGCGCTGCTGGCGATGAAGCTCGAACGGCCACCCACTCCGTCGATCTGTGCCCGCAGAAGTGGAAGCGGCGGATCCTCATCGACGAAAACGGAACATTTGAGGCTCGACGATCCGGCGTTCAACACCAGTAGCGCATCGGACATCGACCCGTTCACCAGCATCGAGTGTGCCGCCACCAACATCGAGTGTCCCGCGCGCATCACGAAATCCGGATAGCGGTCGCAACATTTCGACGGCGCAAGAAGCGACGCGAAAGTGTTTGTTCGCTGCCGCTTTGGCACGGGTGTTTCAGCGCGACGGCCGCGATCTGCGGCCGCATGACGGGGGAACAACGATGGTCAAAGCAGCATACGCGGAGGCGCCCGCCAGGACTCCGCTCGGTGCCGACGAACTGAGACGGATCCACGCCTGGTGGCGCGCGTGCAATTACCTCTCGGTCGGAATGATTTATCTGCGGGACAACCCGCTGCTCAAGGAGCGCCTTCGAACCGAGCACGTCAAGCAGCGGCTACTGGGTCATTGGGGCGCCAGCCCCGCGTTGTCGTTCGTGTGGGCGCATCTCAATCGGTTGATCATCAAGCACGATCTCGATGTCATCTTCGTTGCCGGTCCAGGGCACGGCGCCCCAGGAGTACTCGGCCCAACGTATCTGGAAGGCACGTACTCGGAGGTGTATCCCGACAAGAGCCAGGACGCGGAGGGGCTACGGAAGTTTTTCAAGCAGTTTTCCTTCCCCGGACACATCGGCTCGCACGTCACACCCGAAACTCCGGGCTCAATTCACGAGGGCGGCGAGCTCGGCTACAGCTTGTCGCACGCGTTCGGGATGGCGCTCGACAATCCCGATCTGATCGTCGCTTGTGTCGTGGGCGATGGCGAAGCCGAGACAGGGCCGCTTGCGACCGCGTGGCATTCCAACAAATTCATCAATCCGATCCGCGATGGTGCGGTGCTTCCGATTCTGAATCTGAACGGCTACAAGATTGCCAATCCGACCATCCTGGCCCGTATCCCTCATGACGAACTCGAGGCGCTCTTTGTCGGCTACGGGTATCGCCCCTACTTCGTCGAAGGCAGCGATCCGGCGGTAATGCACCGCACAATGGCGGCGACGCTCGAGGACGCTATCGCAGAGATTCGGGCGCTGCAGCAGCAAGCGCGGAGGAATCGGACGCCGTTCAGGCCACGGTGGCCGATGATCATCTTGCGATCACCGAAGGGCTGGACCGGGCCGAAAACGATCGACGGGCACAAAGGGGAAGGATCGTGGCGCTCGCACCAGGTGCCGTTTTCCGACGTTCAGGGCAACCCGGCACATTTGCAACTGCTCGAAGACTGGCTGCGCAGCTACCAGCCCGCAGAATTGTTCGATGAGAGCGGCGCGCTGATAGCCGAGCTGAAAGCGCTCGCACCGAAAGGTGCGCGCCGTATGAGCGCCAACCTGCGGGCCAACGGCGGACTGTTGCGCAAGGAGTTGTCACTGCCGGACTTCCGCAACTACGCGGTCGCCGTACCACACGCCGGCAAAGTCCTGTACGACAACACGAAACCGCTTGGCGAATTCCTTCGCGACATCTTGCGTCGGAACCCGACCGCATTTCGGGTCTTCGGACCGGACGAGACCGCGTCCAACAGGCTGCAGGCCATTTACGAAGCGAGCAAGAAGACCTGGCTTGCCGAGATGACGCCCGACGATGAGGACGGCGGCAACCTCGCACGGGACGGCCGCGTCATGGAGATGCTCTCGGAGCACACGCTGATCGGCTGGCTGGAGGGCTACCTGCTGACCGGGCGCCACGGTTTCTTCCATACCTACGAGGCGTTCGCGCACGTGATCGACTCGATGTTCAACCAGCACGCGAAATGGTTGGCTATCTCCAAAAACCACGTCACGTGGCGTGCACCGGTGGCATCGGAGAACATTCTCCTGTCGTCCACCGTCTGGCGCCAGGATCACAACGGGTTCTCACACCAGGACCCTGGCTTCATCGACCTGGTCACCAACAAGAGCGCCACCGTCACCCGCGTCTACCTGCCGCCCGACGCCAACACGCTCCTGGCGGTGGCCGATCACTGCTTCCGGTCTACCGACTACATCAACGTCATCGTCGTGGACAAACAGAAGCACCTGCAGTTCACGACCATCGACGAGGCGATCGTGCACTGCGCGAAGGGCTTCGGGATCTGGGCGCGAGCCAGCAACGACCGGGACGGCGAACCCGACGTGGTGATGGCGTCCTGCGGCGACGTCGCGACTCAGGAAGCGCTCGCGGCAACGGCGACCCTGCGCCAGCGCCTGCCGGACCTGAAGGTTCGCTTCGTCAACGTCGTCGATCTGTTCAGGCTGCAGCCCGCAACCGAGCATCCGCACGGCTCGACCGAATACGAGTTCGACAGCGTGTTTACGACGGACAAACCGATCATCTTCAACTTCCACGGATATCCCTGGCTGATCCACAAGCTCGCGTATCGGTTCACAGGGCACGATAACTTGCACGTTCGCGGGTACAAGGAGAAAGGCAACATCAATACCCCAGTCGAACTCGCGATGCTGAACGAGACGTCCCGCTTCCATCTGGTCATCGACGTCATCGATCGCGTCCCGACGCTGCGCGGCAAGGCCGCTCATCTGCGGGAGGAGATGAAGAACGCCATCATCGACAACACCAGGTACGCGCACGAACACGGCGCCGACCGTCCAGAGATCACGAATTGGGTGTGGCCGCTGTGAGCGACAAATCACGAACGACGAGTCGTCGCGCGTCCTCAGAGTTCGCCGAGCCGGCGGACGGTCAGACGCGCCCTCCGGAAACCGACGTGCGCATCGGCATGAGCGCCGATGCGCTGCAGCAAGCGGTGGCCGATCATCTGCGCTACTCGGTGGGCCGCCTGCCGGCCATGGCGAGCCAACATGACTACTACGTCGCGCTGGCGCTCGCCGTACGTGATCGGATCCAGGACCGCTGGACGCGGACCACCGAGAGTTATCTGGCTCACGACAACAAAATCGCCTGTTATCTGTCCGCTGAATTCCTGATGGGACCCCATCTCGGGAACAACCTCCTGAACCTCGGCCTCGAAGCGGAGGCTCGCACGGCGATGACCGCACACGGTCAGCACCTGAACGACATCCTTGCGTGTGAGGAGGAGCCCGGGCTCGGCAACGGCGGGCTTGGCCGGCTGGCCGCCTGTTATCTGGATTCGCTCGCGACATTACAACGGCCGGCCATCGGATACGGCATCCGCTACGAGTTCGGGATTTTCGATCAGGAGATCCGCGACGGCTGGCAACACGAGTTGACGGACAAATGGCTCCGATTTGGGAATCCCTGGGAGATTGCGAAGCCCGAGATCGCGTACTACGTCAACTGGGGCGGCCGCACCGAGTGGTATCGGGACGAAGGCGGGATCGACAGGGTCCGCTGGGTGCCGAACCGGGTCGTCAAAGGTGTGGCGTACGACACACCCGTGCAGGGATACCGGGTCGAGAGCTGCAACAACCTTCGGTTGTGGAGTGCGGAGGCCGTCGAGTCGTTCGACTTCCAGGCGTTCAACGTCGGTGACTACTACGAGGCGGTCGAAGCGAAGATCGTCTCCGAAACCGTCACGAAGGTGCTGTATCCGAACGACGAGCCTGCGGTGGGGAAACGGTTGCGGCTGGCGCAGCAGTACTTCTTCGTCTCGTGTTCGCTGCAGAACATGCTGCACATCCTCGATCTGGCCGGTGTTCCTGTGACCGAGTTTGCCAGTCGCTTTGCGGTACAGCTCAATGACACGCACCCTTCGATCGGCGTCGCGGAGTTGATGCGGCTGCTCGTCGACCAACGGCATCTCGATTGGGACACGGCTTGGGAAATCACGGTCGCCACCTTCGGGTACACCAACCACACGCTCTTACCCGAAGCGCTGGAGACCTGGCCATTGCCGATGTTCCGCGAGTCGCTCCCGAGGCACCTCGAGATCGTGTACGAGATCAATCGCCGGTTTCTGGATCAGGTGCGGGCGCGCTATCCGGGCGACGAGGCGCGCGTCGCACGGGTGTCGCTGATTGGCGAAGACGGCAACAAGCGCCTGCGCATGGCGCATCTTGCGACCGTGGGCAGCCACGCCGTCAACGGCGTCGCAGCGCTGCATTCCGAGCTGCTCAAGACGAGTGTGCTGAAGGATTTTCACGACATCTGGCCGGAGCGCTTCAGCAACAAGACCAACGGGGTCACACCACGCAGGTTCCTCGCGCTCGCCAATCCGCGTTTACGGGTGCTGCTCGATCGGACCATTGGCAGCGACTGGCCGGTGAACCTCGAATCGCTGCATGCCCTGGAGCTGAGCGCCGAGGACGACGCGTTCAGGGAAAAATGGCGACGCATCAAGCGAGACAACAAAGCAGCACTTGCCGGCTATATCCACAAGCAGACGGGTACCGAACTCGATCCCGACTGGATGTTCGACATCCAGGTCAAGCGGATCCACGAATACAAGCGTCAGCACCTGAACGTGCTGCACATCGTGACGCTGTACCGCCGGCTCAAGCAGAATCCAGCGCTCGCCATCCCTCCACGGGCATTCATCTTCGGCGGCAAGGCTGCGCCCGGGTACCGGATGGCCAAGCTCATTATCAAGCTCATCACCGCCGTCGCCGACACCATCAATGCCGACACGGACGTGAACACCCGGTTGCGAGTCGTGTTCGTTCCTAACTTCAACGTGCAGAATGCTCAGTACATCTACCCCGCCGCCGATCTATCGGAGCAGATCTCGACCGCCGGGATGGAGGCGTCCGGGACCGGCAACATGAAATTCATGATGAACGGCGCGGTGACCATCGGCACGCTCGATGGGGCCAATATCGAGATTCGTGATGAAGTCGGTGGCGACAACTTCTTCCTGTTCGGACTGACGGCGGGGGACGTCGATCGCATCAAGGCCGAAGGTTATCGTCCGGCCGACTATGCGACCCGCAATGTGGAGCTGTACGGAGCGCTGGATGTGATTGCGAGCGGCGGCTTCTCGCGTGGCGATGCTTCAGTGTTCGCACCGCTCATCGACAACCTGCTCGAAGTCGATCCGTACCTGGTGTTGGCCGATTACGCGGCCTACGTCATCTGCCAGGACCTTGTCAGTGCAGCCTGGCAGGACACCGAACGCTGGACGCGCATGTCCATCCTCAATACGGCGCGCAGCGGGATGTTTTCCTCCGACCGTGCCATCCGCGAGTACTGCGACGAGATCTGGCACGTATCGGAATCGCCGGTGCGCGTCAAGCGCCCCGTCGCACAAACGAGGTGACCATGACGCGACATCGACTCGCCGGCAGGCTGCCGACGGCGGATCTCTTGATCGACCCCGATCGACTGAGGCACGAGTACTTCTCGCGCGTCCCCGATGCCGCGGATCCCGGGCAACGCGTGATGTTCGGCACGAGCGGTCATCGGGGATCGTCGATCCACGGGACATTCAACGAGTGGCACGTGGCGGCGATCACGCAGGCGATCTGCGATCACCGCAGGCAGCACGGCGTCACCGGTCCGCTCTACGTCGGCGCCGACACGCATGCCCTCTCGCAGCCTGCGTTCTGCACCGCGCTGGAAGTCCTCGCCGCGAACGATGTCGATGCGTTCATCGACCGCGAGGAGCGCGCGGTACCGACACCGGCGATTTCGCACGCGATCGTCACGCATAACCGCGGTCGCACCGCAGCGCTCGCGGATGGCATCGTGATTACGCCCTCTCACAATCCGCCCGAAGACGGCGGCTTCAAGTACAACCCGCCGCACGGCGGACCGGCCGAGGCTGGTGTGACGCATTGGATCGAAGCACGCGCGAACGCGCTGATGTCGGCCGGCCTGGATGCGGTGCGCAGGACTCCGCTGGGCCGCGCGCGTCGCGCACCGACCACACACGCGATCGATTATCTGCGCGCCTACACGGACGACCTTCCATCCGTCATCGACGTCGAAGCCATTCGATCCGCCGGCCTGAGCATCGGCGTCGATCCGCTCGGCGGTGCGTCTGTGACCTATTGGCCACAGATTGCGGAACAGTACCGACTGCACATCGACGTCGTCAACGATGACGTCGATCCGACGTTCCGCTTCATGCCGCTCGACTGGGACGGCAGAATTCGGATGGACTGCTCGTCACCGGATGCAATGGGACGACTGATTGCGCTCAAGGCGCGATACGACCTCGCATTCGGCAACGATCCTGACGCCGACCGGCATGGCATCGTCACGCGTGCCGGCCTGATGAATCCCAACCATTACCTCGCTGCCGCCGTCTCCTACCTCTTCACTCACCGCCGCGGATGGCCGGGGAACGTCGCGGTTGGCAAGACGATCGTCAGCAGCAGCGCGATCGATCGCGTGGCCGCCATGCTGGGCCGTCGGCTCGTCGAGGTGCCGGTCGGATTCAAGTGGTTCGTTCCAGGCCTGCTCGATGGTTCCCTCGCCTTCGGCGGCGAGGAGAGCGCGGGTGCGTCCTTTCATCGGCGCGATGGCACCGTGTGGACGACGGACAAGGATGGGATCGTCATGAATCTGCTGGCCGCAGAGATGGTGGCGGTCACCCAGTGCGACCCCTTCAAACTGTACGGCGATCTCACCACGAGGCTCGGCGCGCCCGTGTACGAGCGTATCGACACGCCAGCAACCGCGGAGCAAAAGTTGTTGCTGCTCGGCCTGACATCCGCTGACGTGCGCGCGTCCACGCTCGCCGGCGACAAGATCGAAGCAGTGCTCACCGCCGCGCCGGGCAACGGTGCCGCGATCGGCGGATTGAAGGTCGTCACCCGTCGAGGCTGGTTCGCGGCGCGCCCTTCCGGCACCGAGGATGTCTACAAGCTGTACGCCGAAAGCTTTGACGGACGCGAACACCTGCGGCGCATTCAGGACGAAGCGCAGGCGCTGCTTGCCGCTGCCTTCGGTTCCGCCGCTTCGCCTGTTCCCGCCGGCACGGCGAGGTGAAGATGGCAAGTCAGTTGATATGCCTTGTCCGTCATGGCGAAACATTGCACGGACCCGTGGCGCTGTTCGCGCACGGTCATATTTTCAGAGTCCTTGTGGCGCGGTGGCTCGGCCTGCCAGTCGCGGCGGGCGCTCATTTCCTCTTGGATACCGCCACGTTGAGCGTGCTCGGTTACTACCGCGACATTCCGACCGTGAAGCGCTGGAACGCGCCGCTGTCACCAGCATCGTTCCGGCGGACGCTGCGCAAGCGTCCAGCGGCCGCAACCGCGACGAAGGAGCGGGTGTCATGAGAAATTCAGGGTTGTACGAGACCGCGCTGGCACTCGTTGCCGACGCCAAGGGGATTCTGGCGGCCGACGAGACCGTTTCGACGGTCACAAAGCGGCTTGCCGCGCAGAAGATCGAGTCGACTGCCGACAGCCGCCGTGCGTATCGCGAGATGTTCTTTGCAACGCCCGGTATTGACGAATACATCAGCGGCGTCATCCTGCAGGACGAGACCATCCATCAGGTGGACTCCACCGGGACACCGATGGCGGAACTGCTCTCGCATCAGGGGATTATTCCGGGCATCAAGGTGGACCTGGGTGTGCAGCCACTCGCCGGATCGCCCGACGAGACGGTGACGGAGGGGCTGGACGCGCTTCGACAGCGGCTCGAGGAATATCGTCGTCTGGGCGCACGGTTCGCGAAATGGCGCGCCGTCATCAAGATCGACGAGACCCATCCCAGCCGCACTTGCATCCTCGTCAATGCGCACGCGCTGGCACGCTACGCGGCGATCTGCCAGGAGCAGGAGCTCGTACCGATCGTCGAACCGGAAGTGCTGATGGACGGATCACACGACCTCGAACGCTGCGAAGCCGTGACAAGCGCCGTCCTCCACGCCGTGTTCGGCGCACTGTTCGAGCACCAGGTGGCGCTCGAAGGCATGCTGCTCAAGCCGAACATGGTTGTACCCGGGACGCGTTGCGCGGCGCAGGTCTCGTCGAGCGACGTCGCGGCGGCGACCCTTCGCTGTCTGAACCGTCACGCGCCAGCCGCCGTGCCCGGAATCGTCTTTCTGTCCGGCGGGTTGGATCCGGTTGCAGCGACGCGTCATCTCAACGCGATCAATCAGCTTGCGTTGTCGAGACCGTGGAAGCTGACCTACTCATTCGCGCGCGCGCTGCAGGACGAGGCGCTGCGGGCGTGGCAAGGAAAGAAAACAAACCTCGACGCCGGACAGCGGGCGTTCCGCCATCGCGCGTCGTGCGCCAGCGCTGCAGCGGCGGGGCGATATTCGGGCGCGATGGAAGAAGCGCTGGCGGGGGCGAAGAGGTGATCCGTGTCAGGTGTCAGGTATCAGGCGTGGTCAAGGCATCAGGAATGAGGTATCAGCATGCGCCACCCACAAATGATTTGTGTAAATCGCCGTGGACTGCCGCGCTTTGCCTTCGGCGATATTCGAGGGCACCGACACCGCGCATTTTCGGATCTGGTATCCGAGCACTCTCTGCTCGTCTCTGGGCATGCGCCGTTACACTCCGTAGCAGCGCACCGCCAGGTCCATCGCTTTCTGCCAGACAAGAAGATCGCGAAACGAGTTGATGTGCGCCATCTGATGCGCAGGAGCACACGGAATGCCGCACCAAATCACGCGGCATTCCGCCAGGGATGCCCTGAACGTACGCGTTTTCTGCTGTCAGAAAAAGGATGCGTTAGGAGTTTTCTGCAATGCCCTCAACCTAGTACCTGATACCTGGACCACCCCTGAAACCTGATACCTGATACCTGATACCTGATACCTGATACCTAGTTGGTGCCACTCACGGCCGTC
>Ga0114129_10001767_pt1 | contig 29478 bp, 11 predicted proteins | sample RhiMetdeltSRZDD1_FD_80071 | JGI IMG/M metagenome (GOLD analysis project Ga0114129, IMG submission 80071) | Populus rhizosphere microbial communities from Tennessee, USA - Rhizosphere MetaG P. deltoides SRZDD1 (version 2) (version 2) | ecosystem: Host-associated > Plants > Roots > Rhizosphere >... | reverse complement strand
GCCTCCGCCCCCGAGAGGTGTCCAGCACCCGACTCACCGCTGGCGGGTGCCCGTCACTGCCGAACGCGCGCCGTCCGCGTGCCGGGCACTGTCGTGGCCGCACAACCGGCACTTCCGTCGCGTCCGGGCTCGAACCACCCCGGCCGGGCTTGGCCCACCGTGCAGATCGTGAGCCGACGACACGCGCTGGCCCGTCCCGCCGTTGTCGGGAGGCGGCGGTGGCCGGATCAACCGGCCCGGCCGTCAGGTGGCCGGGGCCGATGCGGGGATACGGCGGCGTAGCAGAAGGGCGTTTACGGTGACGATGACGGTGGAGGCACTCATCAGTAGGGCCGCCCATTCAGGGCGCAACAGGAGCCCGATGCTGGGGTAGAGGATGCCGGCGGCGATCGGGATGGCGAGCAGGTTGTAGATGGCCGCCCAGAACAGGTTCTGTTTGATGGTGCGGCGTACGGTACGGGCCACGCTGACGGCGGTGGGTACGTCGGCGGGGTCGTTGCGGACGAGGACGACGTCGGCGGCTTCGACGGCGACATCGGTGCCGGCGCCGATGGCGACGCCGACGTCGGCCTGGGCGAGGGCGGGGGCGTCGTTGACGCCGTCGCCGACCATGGCCACCTTGCGGCCTTGGCGTTGCAGGTCGGCGATGTGGGCGGCCTTGTCCTCGGGCAGCACGTCGGCAATCACGGTGTCGATACCGATCGCGCGGGCCACCGCATTGGCGGTGCTGCGCTGGTCGCCGGTGAGCATCACGGTACGGATGCCGGCGTCGTGCAGAGCCTGCACGGCGCGGCGGGCGGAGTCGCGGACCGGGTCCGCGACGGCGACCACACCGAGCGGGGCACCGTCGGAGGCGACGTACACCGCGGTCTTGCCCTCCGCGGCAAGGGCGGCAGCGCGTTCTGCCAGCCCGTCCGGTGAGATGCCGTGGTGGGACAGCAGCTTGGAGTTGCCGACGAGTACCGGTTGGTCCTCGACCGTAGCCACCACACCGTGGCCGGGGACGGAGTCGAACCGTTGCGCCGCCGGCAGCACGATGCCGCGGTCGTGCGCCGCGTGGACGATCGCCTCGGCGAGAGGATGCTGGGAGGGCTGGTCGGCGGCGGCGGCCAGGCGCAGCAGATGGGTCTCGTCGGTGCCGTCGGCGGGCACGAGGTCGGTGACCGCCGGCTTGCCTTCGGTCAGCGTTCCGGTCTTGTCGAACACGACGGTGTCGATACCGGCGGTACCCTCCAACGCGGTGGCGTTCTTGAACAGCACTCCGCGGCGAGCGGCGGTACCGACGCCGACGGTGATCGCGGTCGGGGTGGCCAGCGCGAGCGCGTCCGGGCAAGCGATCACCACCGCCGACACTGCGGCGGTGATCGCGAACGCCGCGCCCTCGGCGCCGAATAGCCACCAGATCAGGAACGTCAGGATGCCAGCGCCGAGGGCGACGAAGACCAGGTACCGGCCCGCGGTGTCGGCCAACCGTTGCGCCGGCGCCTTCGACGCCTGCGCGTTCTGTACCATCGCCACGATCCGCGCCAGGGCCGTGTCCGCACCGACCTCGGTCGCGATGAACGTAAATGCGCCGGTGGTGTTCACCGTGCCGCCGGTGACCCGATCCCCCGGCCGTTTGGCCACCGGCACCGGCTCACCGGTGATCATCGACTCGTCGACGTAGCTCTCACCACTGGCGACAGTTCCGTCCACCGGCACCGTGTCCCCGGGCCGGACCACCACCTCGTCCCCGACCACCACCTGATCGAGCGGGACATCCATCTCCTGCCCATCGCGGCGGACCCGAGCCGTCGGCGGAGCCAGTGCCAGCAGCGCCTCCACCGCCCGGCCGGTGGCGAACCGCGACCGCATCTCCAACCAGTGCCCGGCCAGGCTGAACGTTGTCAGCATCGCCGCTGCCTCGAAGAACACCTCGTCGGTGCCGCCAACGATGGTCGCGACCACGGAGTACACGTAGGACACCAGGATGCCGGTGGCGATCAGCGTCATCATGTTGGCCGCACCGCGGCGGGCTGCCCGCCAGGCCGCGGACAGGAACGGCCAGCCGCCCCAAAACACCACCGGCGTGGTCAGCAGCAACCCGAACCATGCCATCGTCAGTCCGAACGGCGGGTTCACGCTGAACCCGACGCTCTCCCCGATCGGGGAGAACAACACGATCGGCAGCGTCAACACGGCCGAGACGACGAACCGGCGAAGCATGTCGGCCACCATCTGCGCGCCGTGACCGGCATGCGCGTGGTCCTCGTGCGGGGAGCGGCCGGCGGCAGCGTTAACCTGCGGCTTCGCCTCCTGGGTCGCCGAACGCGTATGGCCGTCGTGCATCGGCGGACCACTTGTTGCGGCATGGTCCTCGTGGGGTGCAGAGCCGTCGTGCCCGAGGTGTGCGGGCGCAGGCCGGTGCTCGGTGTGCCGGGCGTCGGCCTCCCCGACCGTCGGATGTCCCGGCTGGCAACACGAATCCGGCGATTCGGCGCATTCACACCGGTATCCCAGGGCGTGCACCCGCGCGCGTACCGTGTCGGCCTCGGTCCGTCCCGGGTCGTACCGCAGATGAGCCAGCGACCGGGTCCGGTCGATGTGCACCCCGAGAACGCCGGCCAACCCGCCGAGCGCCCGTTCCAGGTCCGCCAGCTCCGTGGCGCAGAAGCAGTCTCGCAGCGCGACCTCGACGACCGCCGTCTCGCGTTCCCCCATGACGCCCCCTTTCCCTTGTTCTCCTATCCTACGTAGGACTAAGCGCGAGCCACCACGCGGCCAAGGCCGGCGATGGGCAGGCTGAGGTCAAGGTTCACCGGCGACAACGCGTGCAGCCGCCCGCGCGGTGGTCGAACTCGTCGGCATCACGGAGGTCGTCGCCGGGGTACTGCCGGTCGTCGCCATGCTCGGCGACGGCGTCAACGAGGCCTCGCCCGGGCCGACCTCGGTCTGGCACGGGAGACGGCGCAGCGCCGCCAGCGGCGGGTCCTGGACGGCCGCGGCTGATCCGGTGGCCACCGAGCGCGGTGACCCGATGGCGTTCAGGTGCCGGTGCGGGCGTCGTACCGGTCGTCGTCGGCTGGCGTCCAGGCCGACTCCAGGACGTCGAGGCGGCGGTGCCTGTGCCGCGCCGGCGCATGCAGGCGTGGTGCGGTCCCGCGGGCGGTGAGTGCAGCCAGGGCCGTGGTGATCGGCACCGCGGCGATCAGCCCGATGGTGCCTACCACGCTGCGGACCACTTCTTGCGCGACGAACTCGGAGGTGAGCACCTCGCCGAGCGGCTGGTTCCCCGCGGCGATGAGGATGAGCAGGGGCAGTGACGCCCCGGCATAGGCCAGCACGATGGTGTTGATGACCGAGGCGATATGGGCGCGGCCGACCCGGGTGGCGGCCCGGTAGAGCCCGCTGAACCTCAGGGTCGGGTTGGCCCGGGCCAGCTCGTCGACGGTGTAGGCCTGGGTGACCGCGACGTCGTCGAGCACTCCCAGTGACCCGATGAGGATGCCGGCCAGCAGCAGGCCGCGCATGTTGACGTCGGCGAACATGATGGTCAGAAAGCTGGACTCCTCGCTGCCGACGCCGGTCAGGTTCGCTGCGGCGGTGGTGGCGGCGGACAGTAACCCGGTGAGGGTCAGGGCAGCCAGGGTGCCCAGGACGGCCATGGAGGTCGGCACGGTGAACCCGTGCGTCAGGTAGAGCACCACGAGCATGATCGCCGCGGAGCCGACGATCGCCACCAGCAGCGGGGATCGGCCGTCCAAGATCGCCGGAACCACGAACAGCAGGAGAATGGCGAACGTCACGGCCAGCCCCGCCAGGGCAGTCACGCCCCGCCAGCGGCCGAACGCGACAACGGCCAGGGCGAAGGCCAACAGCAGTATCCACAGCTGGGTGTCCCGCTGATGATCGATGACCTGGTACGGCGAGCCGCTCAATGCGTCCGGCAGGTAGATGACCACCACCTCGTCGCCCACGGCGACGGAAGGTGCGCCGGGGCCGTTCGGAATGTCCGTGACGAATTCCTTGCTCCGCTCCGGGCCGTCGGTCAACCGGGCCACGACCTTGCCGCATTCAGTCGGCACGGCACCCGGCGGCAGCGGCGTGCCGTCGCCCGGCGGGGGGCACGGCTCGAGCGCGACTTTCGTTACCTCGGCGGAGAAGCGTTGCGGACCGGTCCACGGCTCCTCGTCCGAGGCACTCGGCCACAGCCAGATCATCGCGGTGATGGTGAGCACGGCGACGGGAACCAGCACCACAAGGGCGAGCCGAACGGCCCCGTGATGGTTCTCCTGGCGGGTCTGGTGGTCGTGCGGCATGGCCACCTGCCTCCCATTGGCTTACTGCCCTCGCGATCGGCATGCCGTTGTCAAATGTGCGCATGCGAACGAAGTCACCTGCCGATGGCGCGTGCACGATCATTCCCGCCACCGACGTAGATGCCCATATGGTGCAGGCCAGAGTAGTAGAACACCAGGTCGCCCGGGAGTATCTGCGACCGGCTCACCGGTCGGTTGTCCTCCCACTGCCACCGGGCCGCCGATGCCTCGGCCGTGCCAGAACGCGGCCGTACGTACCCCGGAACCACGTATCACGTTGACCAGCACGGGTAGATGGTCCAGCGAGCACCGGCGAAAGACGCCACCGACCCGGGTTCAATCGGGCAGCGACGTCGGCGCCCCCTCGCGTCGCATGGTCCGGAACATCAACAGCTCGAATCGGCGACCGCAGCACGTACGAGTGTTGTAACGATCAGCAACACCGTCGCTACCGTCACATCACTGAGCCGGGGTGCCGGACACGGGTTCCAGCTCATCACGGGTATCCCCCTGCCGAGGTCGCGCTGGATAGGCTGGGCAACGACGGGCGGTCGAGGAGGATGCGTGCGCGGGCTGGGCGAGCTGGAGTCGGCGGTGATGGATCGGCTGTGGTCGTGGGGTCGGCCGGCCACCGTCCGCGAGGTGGTCGACGATCTGCAGACCGAACGCCCGCTGGCTTACACGACGGTTCAGACGGTACTCGAGAATCTATTCCGCAAGGGCTGGGTGAGCCGGGAGCCAGCCGGCCGCGCGCACCAGTACACACCCACGATCAGCCGGGAGGCCGCGGTGGCGCGGCTGATGCGCGAGGCGCTTCAGGACAGCGACGACCACCTCTCCGTCTTCGCCCATCTATTGGCGCAGATGGACGCCGACGAGGCGGGCGCGCTGCGCGCGGCGTTGCGTCGGCACTCCCGGCGTAGGTCATCATGATCACTGCGGTGGTTCTCCTCGGATACACTCTTGCGGTCGCCACCGTCGGACGACGCATCCTGAGCCGCCTGACCGAGCGCACCACGTACCCACTGCTGGGTGTAGCGGCCTGGCTGTCGGCCTGCCTGTCGGTAGTGGCGAGCTGGCTACTGGCCACGGCACTCGCCGCCGGAGCCCACCTTCCGCCGAACGCGATCGTGAGCGCCTGTCTGGCCGTCGCCGAGGACACCGCGACACACCCGCATTTGGCCATACCGGCCGTCTCCGTGCCGCTGGCGGCGGCACTGGGACTGCGGGGAGTATGGACGGCCGCCACCGGCTACGCGGCCGACGTGCGGGTACGTCGGCGGCATCTGCAGGCATTGCGGTTGCTCGGGCGGGCCGACGGACGGCTGGGTGCCACGGTCCTGGAAGCACCAGAACCGGCGGTGTACTGCCTCGACGGGCGACGACCCACCATCGTCGTGACCACTACCGCGTTGCGGGCACTGTCCGACCGGCAGCTCGCCGCCGTGCTGGACCACGAGCGCTGCCACCTGACCGAGCGGCACCATGTCCTGGTCCGTGCCTGCCGCCTGTTGGCGCGGGCGTTCCCGTTCCTGCCGTTGTTCACCCAGGCGAGAACCCGGGTGGCGGCTCTGTTGGAGATGCGCGCGGATGACGTCGCCGCCCGCCGCCACGGCCCTGGCGTCATGGCGGCAGGCCTGGCCGCCGTCGCGAGCGCGGCGGCTCCCGGCGCCGCCCTCGGCGCGGGTGGCCCCTCCACCGTTGCCCGAGCTGCGCGCTTGCTCGATCCGCCCGGTCCTGGCCAGGAACCGCGCCGCTGGCTCCTGACCGCGTCCGCCGCGTTCGCTGCCGGCCCACTCGTTGCGCTGATGGTGCCCTTCTGCGGTGCCTGATCCACCAACGCCAGCGCAGTAGTCGTGGTGGACGATCGCTCGCCCAATCGCGGCGGGACGCAGTGCTTTACTGGTCGGTTACGGCAGATGCGCGGCTCCCCGGGGCGGTGCCCCGGGGAGCCGCTGGGGACCCTCAATCGAGGGTGAACTCGGACGCCTGCGGGTTGAGGTGATCGAGCTGAAGAGCGCCGGCGACGGTCGGGGAACTGAGCTTCCAGACCAACAGCCCGCGGGTGATGTCGGACTCGTAGATCAGCCCGTTGTACCAGTATGTCGACCAGTCACCGCCGAGGATGAGCACGTTCGGGTCCAGCGGTGCGGGGTCGGCGAACGCAACTTCCCGTGCGCTGCCTGGATCGGTGAAGTCGATGACGCTGACCCCGGACTGGTAGTTGCCGGAGACGAGCACGTACCGGTCCCGCAGCGGGACGACGTTGTAGTTATGCCAGGTGCAGTTCTCGGTGGCGGTCTGCGGCCGCGGGTGCAGGAACGTCCCGACGGGCGCGCCGGTCCGGGCATCGAAGAAGTACATCGTACGGTCGGTTACGCTGCTCGTGGCCTGACAGCGGGCCTGGCTGCCGCCCCCGGGCTCGTGGTCGAAGATGAGCACCCGGCCGTCCCAGGTGAACGCCGCAGAGTGGCCGACCCCGACGCCGGGAACGCTCACGCTGTACAAGGCGACCGGATCCTCGATCGTGCCGCCGGCGGCTCCGCCGAGACTGAGCACCGTGAAGCCGTTGCCTCCCGCGCAGGCGGCGAGCATTGCTGACCCGAGGATGACGCCGGTGTCGTGACAACTGCGTCCGGTCGGCGCGCGATGCAGGAACGCCGCGCCCGCCGGGTTGTCCAGCGGGATCTTCACGATGTCGATGCCAGGACACAGGCCGCTGGAGCCGCTGTTGTAGACGTAAACCGCGCCGTTGGCCACGTCGGGCACCATCGTGGCGGTGTGGGAGCCGCAGCCCCGCAAGGGGAGCGTGGCGGCGTTCATGGTGACGGAGGCGACCAGCTGCGGATTCGTTCGGTCGGTGATGTCGAAGACGTGCAGGCCTTCGAAGCCCAGCGCCACCGGCTGGCCGTCGCAGGTCGCCCCGGCCGGAGCGGGCGAGTTCCATGACCGGACGACAAGGTTGTCCCAGATCAGCACGTCGCCCTGGTTGCCGAAACAGTCCCGGTAGTCCAGTAACTCCACCGGGTTGTCCGGCTCGGTGATGTCGATGAGCCGGAAGCCGTCGTAGTTACCGTGTACCGCGAGCTTGCCCCAGAACGCGAGGTCGGAGTTTGCGGTGAACGGGTTTGTCGAGTTCTCCCGCGCCGAGAACCCCATCGCGTGCATGTTCCTCGTGTAGTCAAATGTGCTCACGACATCCAGCGGCGCGGCGGAAGCGGGCCTGGCGACCGTGAGCGCGCCGACGACAAGGAGTGCGGCGAGCGCGCAGCGGATCGTGCGAGTCATGAAGTGCTCCTTTCTGGCGTGCCGGCGGACTTGTCGAGCCGGACGGCGTCACCGAGGTTGGAGTTGCCTTCCAGGAACCCCAGTGCGGCGATCTCGGCCGCGTGCGGGCCGTCGTAGCGCAGGACGTACAGGCCGTTGCGGATGTCGACCACGTACACCAGGCCGTCGGCCATGATCGGGTAGCTCCACATCACCACCTTGTTCGGGCCGCGGCTCAGCGCCGGGTCCTCGGTGGCCACAGTGGACAATGGGGTCGGTGAGAACCAGCCGGCCTGGCCAGGCTTGCCTGGGTCGGCGATGTCGATGGCCTGCAGGCCGCCGGAGTGCCATGTGATGAAGGCCAGATTGCGGGTCAGGGTCGGATTGTGCGACGAGTAGCTGGTGAACTGTTCGGTGGCCGGGTCGTCGGTCGGACTGCCGCAGAACGCCGGCAGGTTGGCGGGCAGCCGGTACTCGCCGATGATGTGTGGGCGCTTGGGCTGTGCGACCTGGATCAGCCGGGCCCAACCCCACGGGCAGCCGAAGCTGGCCGCGGTGAACGTGCCGTACACCTCGTCGGTGGTAAGCGCGAACGGCCGCCCGGGCACCTTGACCGCGGAGTGCGACTCGGCGCATGCGTCCAGGCAGCCGCCGTCGGCGGTACCCCATCGCGGTCGGTTCTCCACCGGGGTGAGCAGCGCGTCGTTGAGGGACAGCACACCACCGGGCGGCAGCTCTCCGGTCGCTACCGCGGTGGTGTCCAGCACGAGAAAGTGTCCTCGCAGGTAGGCCAGGTAGGTCCGGGTGCCGTCGGCGCTAACCCCCATCGAGTGCACGGCCAGGTCGAAGTCGTAGGTCGCAGGCGAACTGGCGCCCGGGTACAGCGAATTCCAGTTCCCCCTGGCGACCTCTGTGAAGACCCCGTCACGGGCGCGGCTGATGTCGGTGATCAGTAGGTTGGCCGTGTTCGGGTTCACCGAGCTCGTCGGCGTGGACAACCACAGCAGCGCCCGCTCGGAGTCGGTGGGGTCCGCCCAGAGGAACATCTCGTGTGGCGGACGCGACGGAACATAGGTCGCGATCAACGGCGGAGCGACCGCGCTGGCGGCCAGGTCGAAGAATCTGATACTGAACACACCGGGACCGGCCGAGCAGGCGTGGATGACGGTGCTGCACCGGAAGTACATCACCATCAGCAGCCCCTGCTGGGGCCACACCCGCAGCTCGCGCGACGTCTGGCCGACATTGGCTCCGGTGGTGAACTCGGTGGCGAACTCCCCCACCACGGTCGGGTGGACCGGGTCGGCTACATCGACCACGGCGATGCCCGGCAACACATGTGGGCAGGAGTTGGGTCCGGTCACCGGGATGCGCGGGTCACCGACCCCGCACCGGTTCGACCCGTCCGTTCGGTTACCGACATAGATGAAATGGTTGTACATTGCGGGCGCGGCGTTCATGCCCCGGCCGGCCAGCGGCGTGTGTCCGACGAGCGTGAAGTTCTTCGCCGTTCCTGGGGTTTGCCCGCCAGGGCCCAGGCCGATATCCGCCTGGGCGGCCGGAACGGTACCGATGGACAGCAAAACTGCGAGCGCGGCCATGATCCTGAGCCTCATTGCCCCTCCAAACCGACATGGCGGTGAGGTTAGGCCTATCGCCGTTAGTAGTATCGACCCTAGTCTTCGTTCAGGGGCCACCTCTTCGGCCGAGTTGCCTGGTCCGCGCGTCGGCGTTAGTCTCCGCCGGTCTCAGCGGTGAGGTCGCTGAACGCCATGGTCACGTTTCGGCAGTTCCGATCTTCGTGGAACTTGGCCTCCAACCGGTCACCTGGTTCGACCGATCGAACCTGACGTAAGACCGATCCGGGCGTCAACCCTCGGTCGACGGCGCGCGGACTCCACCGGCATCGTCGGGCACGCGCGCCCGGCAATGCGCTTCCCGGTCACGGGCCTAAAGACCCGGCGATCCGGGCCCTCCTTCCATTACCCCCTGGGGGTATGCGTTGCATGCTGGAGGCGTCGAACAAGGGAGGTCGCCATGCATGCCACAACTGCGGTGGTGAGCCGCACGGGCCCGCAGGCCACGACGATGCCGGTGTTGACCGTCCGCGGCGTCGAGAAGGTGTACCGGCGCGGAGTGTGGCCGGCCCGCCGGTCGCACCAGGTGCTGCGGGGTGTGGATCTGACCCTCGCGCGGGGCGAGGTGGTAGGCCTGGTCGGGGAGAACGGTTCCGGCAAGTCGACGCTGATGAAGGTGGTCGTCGGGGCGCTGGCCGCCGACGCAGGAACGGTGAGCAGGTCCGGGCGGGTGGGGTACTGCCCGCAGGAGCCGGTGCTGTACGCCCGGCTGAGCTGTGACGAGCACTTCGAGCTGTACGGCCACGCGTACGGCATGACCACCACGGCGATGCGGGCCGCGCGGCGGGACATCTACACGGCGCTGGGGTTCGAGTCGTACGCGAGGACCCGCGCCGACCAGCTGTCCGGCGGTACCCAGGCCAAGCTGAACCTCGGCCTGGCGCTGCTGGCCGACCCGGACCTGCTGTTGCTGGACGAGCCGTACGCGGGGTTCGACTGGGACACCTACCTGAAGTTCTGGGACCTGGTCGCCGATCGCCGGGCCGCCGGCCGGACGATCCTGATCATCAGTCACTTCGTCGTCGACGAGCAGCGCTTCGACCGGATCCTGCAGCTGCTGGACGGGAAGGCGGTACCGCGATGAAAACCGTCGTGTTCGTGCGCCGGTTCCTGGCCGACTACGCCCGCAACCCGGTCAACCTCCTGCTGCTGGTGGTGGTGCCGGTGGTGTTCGTGGTGGTGGCAGCCGGGTCGCTGGTCGACGCGGCGAGGCTGTTCGGCAGCGTCGACGCCGCCGCCGTGGCCACCGCGACGGCGGGGTGGGCGGCCGGGTTCCTCGCCGGGATCGCCATGTACTTCCAGACCTCGGCCGCCCGCGACGCCGACCGGGGGCTGGTCATCGCCGGACTGCCGGCCCGGCGACTGGTCGCCGCGCGGTTGCTGACCGGTCTGGGCCTGGCGATGCTGGCCAGCGCGGCGGCGCTGGTCGCGTTGTGGCTGCGCGCCGGGGTCGACGACCCGGTGCGGGCCATAGCCGGCACGCTGATGTTCGCGCTGATCTACCTCGGCATCGGCGCCACGGTCGGCTCGCTGATGCGCAACCCGGTCAACGGCACGGTCCTGATCCTGTTCATCTGGATTCTGGACGTCTTCTTCGGTCCGACGATGGGCTCCAGCGGAGACAAGACCGTCACCCGCGCGCTGCCCACGCACTTCGTCACCTTGTGGATGGCCGACCTGCCGCTGCGCCACGGCGGCCGCCTCGGCGACCTCGGCGTCGCCGCCGTGTGGACGGCCGGTGCGATAACGGTGGCGTTCGCTGTGGTGGCGGCCACGGTACGGGTCACCCGACGGCACCGGTTGGCGGCACGCCCGGGCTCGGTCCGCGACCAACTGGCGGCGGCCAGCCGGATGGGCTGGCGGGACTGGCGACGCAACCCGGTGCTGTGGGCACTGCTGGCCGCGGTGCCGGCGGTGTTCATCCTGCTCGCCCAGGCCATCACCCCGCACCGACCGACCTCGATCGTCGTGGCCGAGACCGGAGCGCGGGCGGCCCGCATCTTCGACGTGTTCGACCTGCACGCCGGCACCATGGCCCCGATCGCGGTGGCGTCGCTGGCCACTCTCGCCGGGCTGTTCGTGGTGCTCGACACCGGCCCCGGTGACCGGAGGCTGGCCCTGGTCGGGCTGCGCCCCGGCGTCGCCCTGGCGGCCCGGCTGGTCGTTGTCGGGCTGGCCACCGCGCTGGCCACCGCGGTGTCTCTCGCGGTCGCGGCAACGGTGTTCGACCCGCGGCAGTGGGGCTGGTACGCCGCCGCGAACGCGCTGATCGCCGTCACCTATGCCCTGCTCGGCGTGCTGCTCGCGCCGATCTTCGGACGGGTCGCCGGGGTGTTCATCGCGTTCCTGATTCCGTTCATCGACGTAGGCATCGGGCAGAGCCCGATGCTGCGCGGCGAACCGGCGGGTTGGGCACAGTACCTGCCCGGTTACGGCGCCTACCGGGTACTCATCGACGGCGGCCTCACCGACGGGTTCGACGAGACCCGGTCCCTGCTCATCGCGCTGGCCTGGATCGCCGCCCTCGCGGTGGCCGCGGCCGTCCTGGTCCGGCGCACCATCCGACCCAGCACCGGCTGACGATCCGGTCGGCCACTCCAGGCGGGGACACCGGCCGGGTCGGCGGCAAGGCGGGCACGCTGGGCGACCACGCTGGGCGACCTCGCCCACGCCGGGTTCGCCGTGCCGACGGCTTCGGGCTGACCACGGCGGCGTTCGAGCGGTTCGTCGCCGAGAACTCCTTCAGCGGCCCCCGGCCGCCGTGCGCCGTGCGGTCTACCGGCGCTACGGCACTTGTTTGGGCTGGGTGCGTGTCAGGGCGGTTGGGATCGGGATGGTCGTCGAAGAACCCGTCCGCGGTGTCCCGATCGATGAGCGCGTTGTCGAGCAGCCACTCGACCGCGCGGCGTTTGGCACCGTCGCCGCCGTTGCAGCCCGCGAAAGGTGTCGAGGCCCGGCGCGGCGAAGAGTACGACGACTGCGCTCTGACCGGCGCCGCCGGCGATAACGAAGCCGGCTGCGGGTGCAGGCCTGACAGCGCCCTCGACTGCTGCACCGACCCCAACAAGTACGCCGGTAAACCCGCCGTGGCCGCCGCCAGTGCCGCTCAAGTCAGAACCACGGTTTCCTCAACCACCAGGAGGCGGCATTTGCCGGCGCAGCAGCGCTTTCCCTGGTAGTGCTTCGCTCGCCGATGCCAGTCGCGTCATGAGTTACCACACGCTACGGGGCGCGCTGTGTGCCGTGCTAAGTGGCAAACACAACGATCAAGGTCGATACTACGAACGGGCGGTAGGACTACCTCGTCGCAAGCTTCGGGGCGACTCCAATCTGGGCGCCTCGGTACGGCTCGACGCGTGCGCGGCACGCCTGACGGATGTCGCACGACACTCATGCCGGACTGGAGGAGTGCGCTATGACCGGCGCGGTTGCGGACGGCAACGAGATCGCCATCATCGGGGTCGCCGGCCGATTCCCCGGCGCCGCGGACGTCGCCAGCCTGTGGCGCAACCTGCGCGACGGGGTTGAGTCGATCACTCGGTTCGGGCCCGAGGAGCTGGAGAGTTCGGTGCTGGTGCCGCACGAGCTGCGCGAGCACCCGAATTTCGTACCGGCCGGTGGTGTGCTCGCTGACGCCGACCGGTTCGACCACGAGTTCTTCGGCGTCTCGCCGCGGGAGGCACGCTGGACGGATCCGCAGCAGCGGGTGTTCCTCGAGGTGGCGTGGACGGCGCTGGAGGACTCCGGTTACGTCCCGGGTCGCGACGGCGACCGGGTCTCGGTCTATGCCGGAGCGGGCACCTCTGGTCACGTGCTCGCCGTGCTCGGTGAGGTTGGTCACGACCCAGCGGCGCAGTATGAGGCAGTCAACGCCGCCGTCAGTGAGAACCTGGCCACCAAGGTCTCCTTCCAGCTAGGGCTGCGCGGTGAGAGCGTCACCATCCATACCGCCTGCTCCACGGGGCTGGCGGTGGTGCACCTGGCCTGTCAGAGCCTGCTGGCCGGCCAGTCCCGGCTCGCGCTGGCCGGTGCGATCCGGGTCGCGGTGCCGCAGCGCACCGGCTACCTGTACCAGGACGGGATGATCCTGTCCCGAGACGGGCACTGCCGCGCGTTCGACGAGGCGGCCGACGGCACGGTGGCCGGCAACGGCGCCGGTGCGGTGGTGCTCAAGCCTTTGACAGACGCTCTGGTCGACGGCGACCACGTGTACGCGGTGATCAAGGGGACCGCGCTGAACAACGACGGCCATCGCGGCGTCGGCTACACGGCACCCAGCGTGGCTGGGCAGGCTGAGGTGATCGCCGAAGCGCTGTCGTTCGCGGGAGTGTCCGCTGCTGAGATCGACTACGTGGAAGCGCACGGCACCGGAACACCGCTCGGAGATCCGATCGAGGTCGCCGCCCTGACGCGCGCGTTCCGCCGTAGCACCGACCGGGTGGGTGACTGCCTGATCGGCTCGGTCAAGACCAACATCGGCCACCTCGACACCGCCGCCGGCATCGCCGGTCTCATCAAGGTGGTGTTGATGCTGCGGCACGGCGAGATCCCGCCGAGCCTGCACCTGCACCGGCCGAACCCGGCCATCGACTTCGCCGGCAGCCCCTTCACCGTCAGCACGGCGCTGCGTCCGTGGCCACGAAACGAAACCCGGCCGCGCCGCGCCGGGGTGAGTTCGTTCGGCATCGGCGGTACGAACGTGCACGCGGTGCTGGAGGAGGCACCAATGCCCGAGCCATCGGGCGCCTCCGCTCGACCGCACCAGCTGGTCACGCTCTCTGCCCGCTCCCAGCCAGCGCTGGCCAGGATGGCGCACGAGCTGGCCGACCGGCTGACCGCCGGTGGCGACCTGGCTGACATCGCCTACACCCGGGCCGCCGGCCGTGCCGCATTCGACCACCGGCGCTGCCACGTCGTGTCCACTGTGGAGGGTCTGGCGACCGTGCTGCGCGACCATACCCGGAACCAGCCGGCGGTGACCGGCGAGCCGCGGGTGGCGTTCCTGTTTCCCGGTCAGGGCACGGGCCGGCAGCGGATGGCAGCCGAGCTCTACCGCGCCGAGCCGGCCTTCCGGGTGGCGCTGGAGTCCTGCCTGGCAGCGGTCGAGCCGCCGCTGGGTCAGCGGCTGCGGACGGTGCTGTGCGACGGCGACGGCGACGGCCCGATCGACGACCCGCGGCTGGCGCACGCGGCCGTGTTCACGATGGAGGTGGCGCTGGCCCGGCTGTGGCAGGACTGGGGAGTCCGCCCGGCGGCGGTGCTGGGCCACAGTTTCGGCGAGTACGCCGCGGCGTGCGCGGCGGGGGTGCTGCCGGTTGCCGATGCGGCGGCGCTGGCGGTCACCCGGGGCGAGCTGGTGGCGCGGCTGCCCGCCGGACGCATGCTGGCGGTCGGGCTCGGCGAGGAGGAGCTGACCGGCTGGCTGGACGGCGACCTGTCCCTGGCGGCCGTCAACGGCCGGGCGCGGTGCGTGGTGTCCGGGCCGGTGGAGGCGGTGGCCCGCCTGCACGAGCGGCTGGCGGAAGCCCGGCAGCCGGTCGTACCGCTGCCGGTGGGTCACGCGTTCCACTCCCCCGCGGTGGAGCCGGTGCTGGGGGAGCTGGCCAAGGCGGCCGCGGCGTACCCGCACCTGCCGCCTGAGCTGCCGTGGTTGTCCACTGTGACCGGTGACTGGTGGGCGGTTGATGAGCACACCGGTGACTACTGGGCCAGGCAGATGAGGGCACCGGTACGGTTCGCCGCCGCGCTCGACCGCCTCGTCGACTCTGGCGCACCCGGAGAGCCGTTGGTTCTCCTGGAGGTGGGGCCGGACCAGACGCTGTCCGCACTGGCTCGCGATCACCTGGGCCGGCGGGCCATCACGGTCGCGTCGATGCCGTCCGCCCGCGCCAGCGGCTCGACCCACCGGGCGCTGCTGACCGGCCTGGGTTCGGTGTGGCGCGCCGGCGTGCCGGTCGACTGGGAGTCGTTCTACCGGGCCGAGCGGCGCCGGCGGGTTCCCCTGCCGACGTACCCGTTCGAACGCAGCCCGGTCGAGTCGCCGCCGTCCTTTGTGGATGCTCGAACCAGGACGGCGCCGGCCCCGCCAGCGCCGTCGCCGGGGGCGGTGGCGGTGGCGGTGGCGGCGCCACCGGAGGACGGGCCGCGTGACGAGGTCGAGCGGCAGGTCTTCGAGATCTGGCGGGAGCGTCTGGGCAGCGAGTCGTTCGGCGTCCACGACAGTTTCCTGGAACTGGGCGGCAACTCGCTGACCGCGGCCCAGCTGCTCACCCGCCTGCGGGAGGCCTTCGCCGTACCCATCCCGCTCAGCGCGCTGTTCGAGGCGCCCACGGTCGCCGGCGTGGCCGACCGGATCCGCGCCCTGGCCGGACCCGCGCCGGCCGCAGACGCCGCGCCGGCCGAGCGGCAGGATGCCACGGCTGCCGGCCTGCCGCCGGTCGAGCCCGCGCCACGGGCGGCATCGGCGGCGGTCCCGCTGTCGGTCGTCCAGGAGCGCACGCTCACGCTGGAGGCGGCCGACCCCGGGAACCCCGCGCTGGTGATGCCGGTCGCGGTGGCGATCGACGGCGATCTCGACCGGTCCACATTGGAGCGGGCGGTCTGCGCGGTCGCCGACCGGCACGAGACCATGCGCACCACCTTCCACCGCGACCCGGGCGGCGCTTGGACCGCGCGGATCGCACCCACCGCCGCCGTCGAGCTCGAGTACGAGGAGGTGACCGGCGAGGACGAGGCGCAGCGGGTCGCGCGTGCCGAGCCGACCCGGCCCATCGACCTGTCGTTCTCCCCGCTCCGCGCCCGGCTGCTGCGGCTGGCCGCGGATCGGCATGTCCTGCTGCTGACCGTGCACCACGTGGTCTGCGACACGCTGTCGCTGGTCGTCCTGATGCGCGAGATCGCCGCCACGTACCGCGGGACCGCCCTACCGCCCCTGGAGATCCAGTACGCCGACTTCGCCACCTGGCAGCGGCGGCTGCTGCGCTCCGGGGCGCTGAACGACCAGCGGGCGTACTGGCGGGACCGGCTGGCAGACCCGGCGCCGCCGTTGTCGCTGCCCGCCGACCACCCGGGCAGTGTCGAGCCGCGGACCCGCGGCGCCCAGGTGGACGTGGCGATCCCGGCCGAGCTGTCCCGACGGGCGGTCGAGTTCAGCCGGCGGGTCGGGGTCACCCCGTTCGTCACGCTGCTCGCCGCGTACATCGCGCTGCTCGGCCGGGTGACCGGCGCCGACGACGTCACGGTCGGCACTCCGATCGGCAACCGCGAGCGGCCCGAGCTGGCGCCGCTGGTCGGCTACGTGGCCCATGCGGTACCGCTGCGCGAAGACCTGGGCGGCGACCCGCGGTTCGGCACGCTGGTGCGGCACCTGCAGGAGACCGTACTGGGCGCGTTTGCCCATCCGGACCTGCCGTACGAGGCGCTGGCCAGTCGGCGGGCACGCGCGGGTGGCGGCGAGGCCGGCGCCGGGCGGCTGTTCGACGCGGCGTTCGTGCTGCACGCGGACCTGCCCCGCGAGGAGCGGGTGCCGGGTGCCACGTGGCGACTGTGGCAGGTGCCGGATGCGCTGGCGATGTTCGGGCCGACCCTGGCCGCGCTGACGCTCATGCTCGCCGAGTCCCCGGACGGGTACACGGGCACCCTCGGCTACGCGGACGACCTGTTCGAGGCGGCCACCGCGCGGTCGCTGTTCGACCAGTACCGGACCCTGCTCGCCGGGGCACTCGACCGCCCCGAAACCCGGGTCAGCGGGCTCCGCCTCACCCGGCCCGCACCGCCTCGTGACCATTCCGGCTCGGCGCGTCTGGCGCCGCGCAGCGACCCGGAAAGGTCAGCGGCCGCCGTCGACGAGCCCGGCGGGCACCGGTTCCACCTCGCCGACACCGGACTGCCGCCCTGGGTCGCGCCGGCCCGACGCAACCGGCGGTCCCTACAGATCAGCCTCTCGTACTTCGCCGACGACGAGGACGAGCTGGCCGGTCCGAAGTACCGGCTGCTGCTCGACGGGGCCCGGCTGGCCGACCGCCACGGGTTCGCCGCGGTGTGGACCCCCGAGCGGCACTTCCACCCGTTCGGCGGGCTGTACCCGAGCCCGACCGCCACCGGCGCGGCCCTCGCCGCCGCGACGACCCGGATCGGCATCCGGGCGGGCAGTGTGGTGCTGCCGTTGCACGACCCCGTCCGGGTGGCCGAGGACTGGGCGGTCATCGACAACCTGTCCGGCGGTCGGGTCGGCGTGTCGTTCGCCTCCGGTTGGCATCCGGACGACTTCGTCCTGGCGCCGGGCCAGTTCCCGCAGCGGCGGGAGCTGCTCCGCGACGGGATCGAGACGGTACGGGCGCTGTGGCGGGGCGAACGGGTGCGCCGACGCAACGGGGTCGGCGCCGAGGTGGAGGTGGCCATCCGGCCCCGGCCGGTGCAGGACGAACTGCCGTTCTGGCTGACCGCCGCGGGGAGCCCGGACACGTTCCGGCTGGCCGGCCAGCTCGGCGCCGGCGTTCTCACGAACCTGATGGCCCAGTCGCTGGACGACCTCGCCGAGAAGATCACCGTCTACCGGCAGGCCCGGCGGGACGCCGGCCACGACGGCCCGGGTCACGTCACGTTGATGCTGCACGCGTTCCTCGCCGACGATGCCGAGGCGGCGTACACCACCGCCCGCGACCCACTGCTGCGCTACTTCCGCAGCTCCGTGGAGATCGCGCGCGGGTTCGCGGCGGCCCAGGGCCTGGCGGTACGACCGGAGGACCTGTCCGAGGCCGACATGCGGGCGCTGCTCGAACACGGCCTGCAGCGGTACCTGCGCGGTGGCGGCCTGTTCGGCACCCCGCAGAGCTGCACCGACGTGCTGGAGCAGGTGCGTCACGTTGGCGTGGACGAGGTGGCCGCACTGGTCGACTTCGGCACCCCGGTCGAGGACACCCTGCACAGCATCCGGCTCCTGGGTCGGCTGGTGGAGCAGGAGGCGAAACGGGCCAGCACGGCTGCCCGGGCCGCCGCCGCCGACACCACCGCCCGGACCCGCGAGCTGGCGCGCGCCATCGCCGCCCGCGGCGCCCAGACGGTGTCCGGGCCGGTGGACGCGCTCGCCTGGTTGGCCGAGGTCGCCCCCGACGCGCTGGCCGGCCGGACCCTGCTGGTGTCCGATGTGGACGCTCCGGATTCGCTGCTGCGGGCACTGTGGACGGTCGGTGCGACGGTGTACGTTCCGGCACCGGAGCTGCCGGACGGGTCGCTGCCGGCGCGGTGGGCGCTGTGGTGTGGCGCCGGGGCCCGAGCCGTCGCTGTGCCGGGTGCCGCGGTGGTGGACGTGAACAGCCTCGCGCTCGGGGTCGGGGCGGTCGGCGAGCTGACGGTCTCCGGGAAACCGACCGGCCAGCGGGCCCGGTGGCGCCCCGACGGTCGGCTCGACCTGCTGCCCGGGCCGGTTGCCCGGGCCGCACCCGCACCGCTGTCCCCCGCCCAGCGCCGGATCTGGTCGGTCGACCAACTGGTGCCCGGCAACGTCGCGTACAACAACGCGGTCGCGCTGCGGATGGCCGGACCGCTCGACCGGCCCGCACTGCACCGGGCGCTGCAGGAGGTGGTGCACCGCCACGAGGTGTTGCGCACCACGTTCCACGCCAGCGACGACGGTCCGGTGCAGGTCGTGCACCCCTCGGTCGAGGGCGACCTGCCGGTGCAGGACGCGAGCCCGCAGGACGTGGCGCGCCTCGCCCGCGAACACGCCCGCCAGCCGTTCACCCTCGACCGGGGCCCGTTGCTGCGAGGCCGCCTGCTGCGGTTGGCGGACACCGAGCACGTGCTGCTGATCAGCATGCATCACATCGTCTCCGACGGCTGGTCGGCCGGCGTCCTGGCAAGCGAACTCGGCCGCCTCTACGCGGCTTTCGCCCAGGGACTGCCGTCGCCGCTCGCGCCGCTGCCGACGCAGTACGCCGACTACGCGGCCGCCCAGCAGGACCGGACCGGGACGACCGCCGACCTCGACTACTGGACCCGTACGCTGACCGACCTGCCCGTGCTGGAGCTACCCACCGACCGGCCCCGGCCGCCCGTGCAGGGACAGCAGGGCGCCCGGATTCCGGTCCACATTGGTCAGTCTATTGCGGACACGTTGACCGGCCTGTGCCGCGCCACCGGTACCACCGCGTTCATGGTGCTGTACGCGGCGCTGGTCACGCTGCTGCACCGCCGCAGCGGCCAGACCGACCTGGCGATCGGCACCGCCGTGGCGGGCCGTACGACCCCGGAGACCGAGGCGCTGGTGGGGGTCTTCATCAACACCGTGGTCATCCGCGCCGATCTCGCCGGTGACCCGACCTTCACCGAGCTGCTCGACCGGGTCCGGGTCGCGGTGTTGGACGCGGTGGCCCACTCGGACGTGCCGTTCGAGCGGTTGATCGACGCGCTGAAGGTCCCCCGCGACCCCGGCCACGCGCCGCTGTGCCAGGCGATCCTGGTGCTGCACAACACGCCGGCGCCGCGGCTGGAGCTCGGCGAGCTGACGCTGGAAGGGCTGGACATCGACCCGGGCACCGCCAAGCTCGACCTCACCATCGAGCTGCGTGAGGTGACGGACGGCATCCGCGGATTTGTCGAGTACGACACCGACCTGTTCGACCGGCCCTCGGCGGCCCGCCTCGCCGGGCAGCTGGTCACGCTGCTCGCCGACGCCGTCGGCGCACCGCACCGCCGGCTTTCCGAGCTGGCGCTCGAACCGGCCGCCGCCCCGAGGAGGAGCTGATGCAACGCCTGGCCGGCCGGGTGGCCATCGTCACCGGTGCCGCACGCGGCGTGGGGCGCGCGATCGCCGTCGCCCTCGCGGCGGAGGGTGCCGACGTCCTCGTGGCCGACGTGTGCAAGGACATCGACCGGTGCCCGTACCCGATGGGCACGGTGGAGCAGCTCGAGGAGACCGCACGGCGCTGCCGGGACCGCGGTACCCGGGCCGTCACGGCGGTCGCCGACGTACGTAACCCGGCCGACGCGCGGGCCGCCGTGCGCACGGCCGTGGAGGAGCTCGGCAAGGTCGACATACTGATCAACAACGCTGGGGTGGTCGCGCCCGGTGGGCGGCCGGCGCACGACTTCAGCGAGGACGAGTGGCTGCTGGTCACCGACGTCAACCTGCACGGCCCGTGGCGGTTCGCCAAAGCCGTACTCCCCCACATGCTCCGCCGCGGGTCGGGCAGCATCGTCAACATCGCGTCGACCGGTGGGCTGGTCGGCTTTCCCGCGTTCGCGCCGTACGTCGCCGCCAAGCACGGCCTGATCGGGCTCACGAAGGCGCTGGCGGCCGACTACGGGCCACACGGCATCCGGGTCAACGCGGTCTGCCCGACCTCGGTCCGTGACGATCCCGCGCTGGACGGCACGATGCTGCACGCCGTGGCGACCGCGCTGGACAGCACCGTCGAGGCCTACGAGCAGCAGGCCGTGCGGTACCACCCGCTCGGCACCCTGGTCGACGCGGAGGACGTCGCCGCGGCCTGTGTCTGGCTCGCGTCGGACGAGTCCCTCCGGGTCACCGGTACGGCGATCCCGGTCGACAGCGGCTTCACCACCAAGTGAGGGAACAGAGCCACATGAAAGACGTGCGCTACGAGTTGGCACCGCTGCAGCGCGGGATGCTCTTCCACGCGCTGTCGGACCCCGGGTCGGCGATGTACGTGGAGCAGCACCGGCTCGACCTCGACGGCGCCCTGAACCCGGACGCCTTCCGCGCGGCCTGGCGGTCGGTGTGCGCGCTGCACCCGGCGCTGCGTACCGCGTTCGATGTCCGGCAGCCGGACCGGCCGGTACAGGTCGTGCGGCCGGCCGTGGAGCCTCCGCTGGTCGTGGCGGACTGGCGGGCGCTGTCCGAGCCGGAGCGGGCGGCGCGCGAGGCCGCGGAGCGGGAGCGGGGCTTCGACCTGTCGCGTGCGCCGCTGTTCCGGCTGCTGCTGGTGCGCCTGGACGAGCGCGCGTGGCGTCTCCTGTGGACCCACCACCACATCATCCTGGACGGCTGGAGCGTCGGGCTCGTGCTCCGCGACGTGTCCGCCGCGTACGCGGGGGCGGCGCTGCCCACGCCGCCGGCCTACCGCGACTTCGTCGAGGTCGCCGGCGGGCAGGATCTGGGCCGCGCCCGGGAGTACTGGTCCGGCGTGCTGGCCGGGTTCACCGAACCGACGCCGCTGGGCATCACGCGTACCGCCGGTCGGCCGGGTGCGACGCACGACCGGATCGGCCACCGGCTCTCGCCGGAGTTGACCGAGCGGGTCCGCCGGACCGGTGTCGAGACGCTGCTGACCGGCGCCTGGGCGATCGTGCTCGGGCGGTACGCGGGCACCGGCGACGTGGCGTTCGGGCTGACGTCGACCGGTCGGTCGGGTCCGCTGCCGGGGTTGGACCGGATGGTGGGCCTGCTGATCAACACGCTGCCGGTCCGGGTCCGGCTCGATGGGGACCTGCCCGTGGCCCGCTGGCTGCAGCGGCTGGCGCAGGAGCAGGCCCGCAGGCGGGAGCTGGAGCACACCCCGTTGGACCGGGTACAGGCCTGGAGCGAGGTCCCGGCGGGCCGGCGGCTGTTCGACTCGATCCTGGTCGTCGAGGACTTCCCGGTCGACCCGTCGCGGCTGCGCTTCGGCGACGTACGGGTCGTCGGGTGGGCGAGCATCCAGCAGACCAACTACCCGTTGACGCTGCTGGCCTTCCCGCGGGAGCGGCTGGTGCTCGAGGCGCTGTTCGACACCGGACTCCTGGATCCGCGGTTGGTCCGCCACCTGCTAAGCCACATGGAGAGCGTGCTCGCCGGGCTGACGTCGGCGACACTCGTGGGCGAGGTCGAGCTGATGCGGCCGGCGGAGCGTGCCGAGTTGACCCGTCGCGGCGCACCGCGCGCATCCTTCCCGGTCGGGGAGACGGTTGCGCAGCGATTCGTCGCCTGGGCCCGGCGAGAGCCGGACCGGATCGCCATCTCCTGCGGCGAGCAGCGCATCTCGTACCGGATGCTGCTGGCGCGCACCGCGCGCCTGGCCAACCGGCTGCGCGACCTCGGCGTCGCTCCCGGCGAGCTGGTCGGCATCTACCTGCCGCGCGGCGTGGACCTGGTGGTCGCGGTGCTCGCCGTCGCGTGCGCCGGCGGTGGCTACGTCCCGGTCGACCGCCGCCATCCGGCGGCACGTGTCCGGTCCATTGTGGATGACGCCGCGGTCGCGGTACTGCTGACCGATCGCGAGGCGGACGGCGAGCTCAGCAACGTTTCTTGGGCTGGCACTGCCGCGCCCGCCACCGTCCACGTGGATGACCGGCACGACGCGGCGGAGACGCTTGCGCCACTGGCCGCGGGCGCCGGCGACGTCGCGTACGTGATCTACACGTCCGGATCCACCGGAGCGCCCAAGGGCGTGGTGGTCGAGCACCGGCAGCTGGCTCGGCTCTTCGACGCCACCCGGGAGTGGTTCGAGTTCGGTCCCGACGACGTCTGGACGCTCTTCCACTCGATCGCCTTCGACTTCTCCGTGTGGGAGCTGTGGGGTGCGCTGGCACACGGCGGCCGCCTGGTGATCGTGCCGGACGAGCTCACCCGGGACCCCGCCGCGTTCCAGCGGCTGCTGCTCGACGAGGGCGTGACCGTGCTGAACCAGACCCCGTCGGCGTTCCGCGGGCTGCTGCACGCCGACGGCGCCATGCCGGACCGGCTGCGCTGGGTCATTCTCGGCGGGGAGCGGCTCGACGTGAACGACCTGCGGCCATGGCTGGACCGGCACGGCGACGCCGCGCGGCGGCTGGTGAACATGTACGGCATCACCGAGACGACCGTGCACGTCACGTACCGGCCGATCACCCGGGCGGATCTGGTCGGTGGCGTACCGTCGCCCATCGGCGAGCCGATCGGCGACCTCGCGCTGCGCCTCGTGGACCCGCACGGTCGGCCCGTTCCGGTCGGCGTGCCGGGCGAGATCTACGTCGGCGGCGCCGGCGTGGCCCGCGGCTACCTGCGCAGGCCCGAGCTGACCGCCGATCGGTTCGTCGTCGACGAGTCCGGCGCGCGCTGGTACCGCACCGGCGACCGGGCGCGCTGGCTGCCCGACGGAGGGCTGGAGTTCCTCGGCCGGCTCGACGACCAGGTCAAGATCCGCGGGTACCGGATCGAGCCGGGCGAGATCGAGAGCGTCCTCAATGGACACCCCGATGTCCGCGAATCGGTGGTGCTCGCAACCGAGGCACCGGGCGGCCACCACCAGCTCATGGCGTACGTGGTGGCGGACCCTGGACTGTCCATGTCGGACCTGCGCGGCTGGCTGTCGGAGCGGCTGCCCGACCACCTGGTGCCGGCCGGGTTCGTCGAGCTGGACCGGCTGCCCGTCACCCCGAACGGAAAGGTCGACCGGGCCGCACTGCCCGCCGCCCGGCCGGCGCGCCCGGACGGCGACGGCGCGGTGGCTCCCCGCACCGACATCGAGCGGATCCTCGCCGAGGTGTGGGCCGAGGTGCTGGGCCTGGAGCGGGTCGGGGTCGCCGACAACTTCTTCGCCCTCGGCGGCGATTCGATCCTCGCCATCCAGGTCGTCGCCCGCGCCGGCCGGCGCGGGGTGTCGATCGCACCGGCGCAGCTGTTCATCCACCAGACCATCGCCGGGCTCGCCCGGGAGGCTGCCCCGGCCGGCGCAACGGCGACCGAAGCCGAGCAGGGCGAGGTCATCGGCGACGTGCCCGTGACGCCCATGCGGGCGTGGTTCCACCGGCTCGCCCTGCCCCACGCGGAGCACTGGAACCTGCCGGTCCTGCTGGTCGCACTCCAGCCGGTCCGGCCGCAGTGGCTGGCCCAGGCGCTGACCGCGCTGGTGGCACACCACGACCTGCTGCGCGCGCGGATCGCCGACGCAGCGATGCGGATCCCCCCGGTGGCCGAGTGTGACCCCGTACCGGTGGAGCGGTTCGCCGCGGAGCACGACGACGAGCTGGTCCAGCGGGTCCAGGGCGGTCTGGACCTGGCGCGCGGCCCGCTGCTGCGGGCCGCCGTGTTCGCCGGTTCCGGCGGCGCGCCGGACCGGGTGCTCCTGGTGGCCCACCACCTGGTCGTGGACACGGTCTCCTGGCGGATCCTGCTCGAGGACCTGGAGACCTGCTACGGCCAGCTCGCCGCCGGTGGCCCGGTGCGGCTGCCGGCGAAGACCACCGACGTCGCCCGGTGGGCGCGCGGACTGACCGAGCTCGCCCGGTCGGACGAGATCGGGGGCCAGGCCCGCTGGTGGCTGGACCGGCCCGTGCCGGCCCTGCCCATCGAGGGTGAGCCGGGTCTGGAGGGTGACAGCGACATCGTCGTGGCCACGCTCGACGAGCCGGCCACCGCCGGCCTGCTCGCACCGGCCAACGACGCCTACCGGACGCGGCCGGACGAGCTGCTGCTGGCGGCCCTCGCGGCGGCGGTGACCGGGTGGGCGGGCGGGCGGCGGCTCCTCGTCGACGTCGAGGGCCACGGCCGGGACATCGCCGTCCCGGGCGTCGACGTGTCCCGTACGGTCGGCTGGTTCACCACGCTCACTCCGGTCGGGCTGGACCTGACCGGCGTCGACGTGCGCAGCCCCGGTGCGGTCGTCAAGACCGTCAAGGAGCAGCTGCGCGCGATGCCGGGCCGCGGCGCCTTCGGCCTCGCCCGCTGGCTGCGCGACGACGACCTGGCCCGGCGGCTGGCGGAGCTGCCACCGGCGCAGATCAGCTTCAACTACCTCGGGCGGCTCGACCACGGCCGGGCCGGCGCGCGGTTCGCGCTCGCGCCCGAGCCGGTCCCCGCCGCCCGCCACCCGGCCAACCCGCGCCCGTACCCGATCGACATCGTCGCGGGCGTCCGCGACGGCCGGCTGCACCTCTACCTGACCTGTCCCACCCCGGAATGCTCCACAGTGGAGCGTTTAGCGACCGCGTATGTCGACGCGCTGGGCGCGATCGTCGACCACTGCATGTCGCCCGGAGCCGGCGGCCCCACCCCCAGCGACTTCCCGCTCGCCGAGACCGGCCAGGACCAGCTCGACCGGCTCGTCGCGGAGCGCGGCGGTGTCGAGGATTTGTACCCGCTGGCGCCACTGCAGCGCGGCCTGCTCTTCCACACGCTCGCCAACCCGAACTCGGGTGTCTACTTCGAACAGTTCAGCCTGCGCCTGGACGGCCCGCTGGACGTCGACGCCTTCGAACGGGCCTGGCGCCGCCTGCTCGACCGCCACGCGGTGCTGCGCGCCAGCGTCGCGTGGCGGGGTCTCGCGGTGCCCCACCTGGTCGTCCACGAGCAGGTCGAGCTGCCGCTCGTCCGGCACGACTGGGGCGAGCTGCCCGAGGCGGACCAGGCGGCCCGGCTGGCGGAGCTGCTCACCGAGGACCGGGTCCAGGGCTTCGACCTGAACCATGCCCCGCTGACCCGGCTGCACCTGGTCCGGCTCGGCCCGCGGCGGTGGCACCTCGTCTGGAGCCACCACCACATCATCCTGGACGGCTGGAGCGTCGCCCTGCTGATCCGGGAGGTCTTCGATGCGTACGAGGCGATCCGGACCGGCAGGTTGGAGCCGGCGCCGCCGCCGCTGCCGTACCGGGAGTACATCGGGTATCTGGCGAGCCTGGACCATGCCGGCGCCTGGGCCTACTGGCGCCGTGTCCTCAGTGGAGTGACCGGGCCGACCCCGCTCGGTACGGACCGGCCCGCGGTACGGACCGGGCGCCGCGACGAGGACTACGCCCGGGTACACCGGCGGCTGCCACGCGAGCGATCGGACGCGGTACGCGAGTTCGCCCGTACGCACCGGTTCACGCTGGACACCGTGCTGCACGGGGCGTGGGCGCTGGTGCTCGCCGACCGCGGCGGCACGGACGACGTGGTCTTCGGCTTCACCTCGTCCGGCCGCCCGCCGGTGCTCGACGGCGTGGAGGAGATGGTCGGTCTGTTCATCGCCACGCTGCCGGCCCGGGTCCGGGTGAACCGTGACCAGTCGGTGGTGAGCTGGCTGTCCGGGTTGCAGCGGGACCAGGTACAGGCCAGGCAGTTCGAGCACACCCCGCTGGACCAGATCCGCGGCTGGACGTCGATTCCGCCGGACCGCCCGCTGTTCGACAGCGTCCGGGCGCTGGAGAACTACCCGAGGGACAGCTCCCGGTTCCGCGCCGGTAGCGTCGCGGTCACCGGGATCGAGACCTTCGAGCAGACCGACTTCGCGCTGTCCTTCCTCGTGGTACCCGACGAGGCGCTGCTCCTTTCGCTGTGGTACGACGCGCGGCGGTTCGCACCGGAGACCGGCGATCACATCCTGCGCAGCGCCGAGGCGCTCGTCCTGGCCCTTACCGCCGACCCGGACCGCACGGTGGGCGAGGTGCTGGCGCAGGTGCCGCCGGCGCCGGAGCGGCAGGTGGCGATCGTCCCGGATGCCGGTGTCGATCCGGTCGAACACCTGCTGCGCGGGCTCCCGCTGGTCCGCGAGGCGGTGGTGACGCCGGCGCCGGACGGCCGGCGGCTGGTCGGCTACCTGGTCCCGGACCTCGTGGCGGCCGGGCGTGGCGACCACGATGCCGGCCGGCTCGCCGACCAGCATGTCGCGGACTGGCGCGCGGTGCACGACCAGACCTTCGCCGGCGCCCGTCCCGCCGACCCGGAGTTCGATACGACCGGCTGGAACTCCAGCTACACCGGCCAACCGATCGCCGCCGAGGCGATGGCCGAGTGGGGCGCGCACACCCTCGACCGGATCCGCGCGCAGCTGCGGCGAGCGCGAGGAGCGAGCGCAGCGAGCCCCGCAGTCGCGAGCGAAACGCCGGCTCAGGTGCTGGAGATCGGCTGTGGGGCTGGCCTGCAGCTCTTCGGTCTGCTCGACGACTGCGACCGGTACGTCGGCACGGACGTCTCACCGGTGTGCCTCGCGCAGCTCCGCGGGCGTCTCGCCGCTCGCGGTGCCCCGTCGCGCGCGGTGGTGACGCTGCTGGAGCGCACCGCGGACGACGCGACCGGGCTGGAACCGGGCAGCTTCGACGTGGTCGTGCTCAACTCGGTCGCGCAGTACTTCCCCTCCGCGGCGTACCTCGACCGCGTGCTGGACACGGCAATCCGGCTCGCCACCGGAGAGGGCGCCATCGTCCTGGGCGATCTGCGTCACCACGGGTTGCTGGCGGCGTTCCACGTCTCGGTGCAGCTGCACCGGGCAGCGGACCTCCTGCCCGTCCACGAGTTGCAGCGCCGGGTGTCCCGGGCGCTGGAGCACGAACGGGAGCTGCTCGTCGATCCGGAGTACCTCCTGCGTTTCGCCGCGGCCCGACCGGAGGTCGGCGCGGTGGAGCTGATGGTCAAGAGAGGCCGCCACGACAACGAGTTGACCCGGTACCGCTACGACGCCGTGCTGCGGCTGGGCACGCCGCCGCCGGCACCGGCCCGCCGCACCAGGTGGTACGACTGGCACGGCGACGTGCTGTCGGCCAGCGAGATCGGCTGGTTGCTGGACCATGCCGACACCGACGCGGTCGGGATCACCGGCGTGCCGAACGCGCGGGTCGCCGCCGATGTGGAAGCGGCGCGGCTGCTCGCCGGTACCGACGGCGGCGGTACCGCCGGGGAGCTGCGGTTGGCGGCCGGCAAGGCCGCTGGTGGCCTGGATCCCGAGGAGCTGTACCGGCTCGGTGAGCGCAGGGGTTGGACGGTCACGGTGAGCTGGGCGACGAACCGCGCCGACGGCAGTGTCAACGCGCTCTTCCGCCGGGGGCCGGAACTCACGGCGGGCACCGGCGACCTGCACGCGGCCGGCGGCGGCTCCGGGTCGCCGCGCGGCGGCCGCCGCGCCGAGCCGGAGTTGTCGTCTGACGGAGCGCCTCCGCAAAGCCCGCTGACGAGCACCCCGCTGTACGGCCGGCTCGCCGAGTTGCTCGAGCGGCAGGCGTTGCAGGCGCTGCGACGGGACCTGCCCGAGGTCGCTCGCGTGACCCGGTTGCTCGTCGTCGACGACCTGCCGCGCACTGCCGACGGGCGCATCGACGTGGCCGCGCTGACCGTGCCGGTAGAGGCGCAGGACGCGTCCGGTCCCACCGAGCGCGGCGCGGCCGCGCCCCGCACCGCGGACGAGCTGCGCCTGGCCCGGATCTGGTCGCAGGTGCTCCGGCTGCGGTCGGTCGATGTGCGCGTCTCGTTCTTCGACCTGGGTGGCGACTCGCTGCTCGCGATCCGGCTCGTCGACGAGGTCGCCCGGGCGTTGGACCGGGACGTCCCGCTCGCCGTGCTGTTGCAGGAGCCGACGGTCGAAGGGATGGCCGCCGCGCTGCGCGCCGAGCCGCGGCCGTGGACGCCGCTCGTCGAGATCACCCGGGGCGCCGCCGGCGGACCGCCGTTCTTCTGCGTGCATCCCGTCGGCGGCAACGTGCTCTGCTACGCCGAGCTGGCCCGGCTGGTCGACCCGCATCCGTTCTGCGCCCTGCAGGCACGCGGCGTCGAGGGCGATGACCCGCCGTACGACGACCTGCCCGCCATGGCCGCCCGCTACCTGGAGGACGTGCGCCGCCGGCAGCCCACCGGCCCGTACCATCTGGGCGGCTGGTCGATGGGCGGGCTCGTCGCGTACGAGATGGCCCAGCAGCTGCTCACCGCGGGCGCGGAGGTGGGCCTGCTGGTCCTGATCGAGACCCGGACCCCGGACCTGATCCCGGCGGTGCCGGAGGAGGAGGCGCTGCGCGAGGTACGCGCGGAGGCGGAGCGGATGGGCTTCACACCGTCCGAGGTGGACAGTGATCGCGGACGGCGCCTGCTTGCTGTGTATAGCGCCAACGTGGCGGCGGCCCGGCGCTACCGGCCGCGCCCGAACGGCTGCCGGACCTGCCTCGTCCGCGCCGCCGACACCCGGGGTGCCGCCCCGGACTACGGGTGGCGTGAGCTCCTCACTGGACAGTGGACAGTGGACGAGGTCCCAGGCGACCACGACACGATCGTGTTCGCCCCCCACGTGCAGCGGCTCGCCGAGGTGTTGGTGGCGCAGCTTGCGGCCGCGCAGCCGGCCTAGGCCTGGCCGGCCAGCTCGGCGGCGAGCCCCAGGCGGTCCACCTTGCCGTTGGCGTTGACCGGCAGCTCGACCAGGTGCCGGAAGCCCGCCGGCACCTGGTACGGCGGCAGCCGCTCGCCGGCGAGCGCGGCGAGCTCGTCCGGGTCGACCGGGTCGCCGGTGTAGACGGCGTGCAACGTCTCGCCGGCGGCGAGCACGACCGCGTCCGTGAGCTTCGGGTGGCTGCGCAGCACCGCCTCGACCTCGCCGGGCTCGATCCGGTACCCGCGGACCTTC